>Ga0163151_10000904_pt1 | contig 51354 bp, 32 predicted proteins | sample OliLakLV19MP5IB2_FD_145596 | JGI IMG/M metagenome (GOLD analysis project Ga0163151, IMG submission 145596) | Freshwater microbial mat bacterial communities from Lake Vanda, McMurdo Dry Valleys, Antarctica - Oligotrophic Lake LV.19.MP5.IB-2 | ecosystem: Environmental > Aquatic > Freshwater >...
GCGGCGCTTACCAAGCGTTGCCGTCGAGGAGGGTGTATATCCCGAAGCCTGATGGGCGACAACGTCCGTTGGGGGTGGCGGCTCTGGAGGACAAAGTCGTTCAACAGGCTGTGGCCACGATCCTGAATCAGATTTATGAAGAGGATTTTCGGGGCTTCTCGTACGGGTTCCGGCCTGGACGCAGCCAGCATCAAGCGCTGGATGCGTTGAGCGTCGGGATCTCGCGGAGGAAGGTGAACTGGATTCTGGACTGTGACATTCGTGGATTTTTCGACAATTTGTCGCACGAATGGCTTTTAAAGTTCGTCCAGCATCGCGTTGCCGACCGCCGCATTCTCCGCTTAATCCAGAAATGGTTGAAGGCGGGAGTGCTGGAGGCTGGCGAATGGCAGGATACGAAGATGGGTACTCCGCAAGGTTCAGTGATTTCACCGCTACTTGCCAACATCTATCTGCACTACGTATTCGACCTGTGGGTGGACGTCTGGCGCAAGAAGTGCGCGCAAGGCGATGTCATTGTCATCCGTTATGCGGACGACAATGTGCTTGGGTTCCAGCATCGGGCAGCGGCGGACCGCTTCCTGGAGGATCTTCGGGAGCGGTTGCGGAAGTTCGGGCTGGAGCTGCACCCAGACAAGACGCGCCGGATCGAGTTCGGGCAGTTTGCCGAACGCGACCGGAAACGGAGAGGAGAAGGCAAGCCCGACACGTTCGATTTTCTCGGCCTCACGCACATCAGCGGGAAGAAACGAGACGGGAACTTTGTGGTGAAGCGCAAGACGATCGGCAAGCGGATGCGAGCCAAGCTTGAGGAAATCAAGCGGCAGCTCCTAAACCGTATGCACGATCCGATTGAGCAAACCGGCAAGTGGCTCCGGTCGGTCGTACAGGGTTACTTCAACTACCACGCGGTACCGGGCAACCTCGACAGCTTGCATGTATTCCGCTTTCGGGTGACTCAACTGTGGCGGCGAGCGTTACTTCGTCGCAGCCAGCGGCATCGCCTGACTTGGGATCGCATGCGGCAACTGGCTGATCGGTGGCTCCCTGAACCGCGTGTTCTCCATCCTTACCCCAGTGTTCGCTTTGACGCCACACATCCAAGATAAGAGCCTCATGCGGTAATGCCGCTCGTGGGGATCCGTGCGGGGGGTGCCGGGCGACCGGCATCCCTACCGCGACCACTGGACGCAACGAGGATCTCACCTCTTGCTGCAGGTTCGGGCACAAGTGCTCAATAAGGATCTCCGCGAAACATTCCGACGCTGGTATCCAGCCATGATGGCGGAGAACGAAACCGGGATACCGCTGGCAGCGTGATCAGCGGCCGCTACCGGCCGTTCCTCACCCCGCCGCCACTGGCCGAGACCCCGAAATTTCAGAGTCTCGAAGCTTCCCTATTTCAGGCTCATCCCGCATTGGAATCAATTCACCCTTTCAGGCTCATCCTGCATTGGACAATTCTGGAAGAACCTGAAAGACGGCAAAGGTAGTAGAATTCTTGAGAGTATGCATGCTCTCCGTCACTGGCGCGTCACCTGGGATCGATGCTACGCAAACCAGGGCGCGAAAGCGGATGCCACTACCAAGGGTATCCGGTTGGAGGCGCGGCCGAAGAGATGGATTAACCGCATCGCTGTGTGCACGGTCCCAATCCTGTCGATTGTCTACGCGCTCAGCACGGTCGAGATCCCAACGCGGGCGATCCCGCCGCCCTCCCCGCACGCGGCCAAGGGAGTGACCTACGAGGATGTGACTGCGGCATCTGGAGTTGGCCGCTTCCGGCACGTTGCGGGCGAAACGCTGAAGCCGTTCCTGCCTGAGACCACCGGATCGGGCGTCGCGCTCATCGACTTCGACAACGACGGTTGGCTCGACATCTACTTCGTCAATTCGCTCACTCACGGCACCAGAAGAGGATCGGAAAACGCGAAACCTTCAGCGCTGTTTCGCAATAACCGTAACGATACGTTCACCGACGTCACCGCCGCGGCGGGGCTGGAGAATAACCGCTGGGGGACGGGGGTCTGCGCAGGCGACTACAACAATGACGGCTGGGAAGATCTTTTCGTCGCCAACCTGGGCAAAAGCCGCTTGTACTTGAACCATCAAGGCAAGTTTGAGGACGTGTCGGAAAAGGCCGGGGTACGGGTGGACCTTTGGGCTACCGGTTGTGCGTTCGGCGACTACGACGGCGATGGATTTCTGGATCTCTACGTGGCCGGTTACGTGGATTTCGATTGGAACAATCCCCCGCCGCCGGGCGAGTCCAGCGGCAGCATCCCTGAGATTCGAAGCACTGGCCCCAAACCGGTTTCCGCTGGTGCGGCCAAGCGCGGCGGACCGGATGAGAAGGGAGGGATGGGCGGCGCCGCGTATGACCCGGGTCAGCCCTTCTGCACCTTCCTGGGAATGCGGGTCGCTTGCGGACCGATGGGCATCAAAGGAGCGCCGGACTTCCTGTTCCACAACAAAGGCAACGGAACCTTCGAAGACGTGACGATGAAGGCTGGAGTAGCCGATAAGGCGCTGTATTACGGGTTCAGCGTGGCGTGGGTGGATCTGGACGACGATGGGAAGCTGGACTTGGTGGTCGCTAACGATTCCAATCCCAACTATGTATACCACAACAAGGGCGACGGAACCTTCGAAGAAGTCGGCCTTCTTGGCGGATTGGGGATCAACGGCGACGGACGCGCTCAAGCCTATATGGGTATGGCAGCCGGGGACTACGACCGCGACGGCCGGACCGATTTCTTTTTCACGACTTTTTCAAACGATAACTACGCCCTGCATCACAACCGGGGAAATCTCGACTTCGACGATGTCTCGCAAGCAGCGGGCCTCGGTGCCATCACCATTCCTTTTCTTGGGTGGGGCGCGGCGTTTCTTGACTATGACAACGACGGGTGGCTCGATATCCTGGCCGCCAATGGACATGTCTATCCGCAGGTGGACAAACACAGCGTCTTCACAACTTACCGGCAGCGCACGTTGCTGTTCCGAAATTTGGGAAACAAGAAATTTGCCGATGTCGGGGGCAGCCTCGGCGCAGGTGTCAACAAGCCCAAGAGTTCGCGCGGAGCGGCGGTGGGCGATCTGTTCAACGACGGTGGCCTCGACATAGTCCTCAGCAATATGGACGATTCCCCCACCCTTCTCAGAAACCGCGGAGCGAGCAAAGCGGGGCATTGGATCATGCTCAAGCTGGTCGGCGATTCTTCGCGGAAAACCCCACGCGACGCCATTGGAACGGTTGTGTATTGCGAGGCTGGCGGAGCCCGCCAGAAGGCAGAGGTGGCATCGGGCCGCAGCTACATTTCGCAGAGCGACCTGCGGGTCCACTTCGGACTGGGGACCTCCACACGAATTGACAAAGTAGAGATTCACTGGGCAAACAGCGCCACTGAAATTGTGCCGATACCCGCCGTGGACCGGATGTTTACCGTGGTGCAGGGCAAAGGGATTCAGCCATGACCGCAGCCAGCCGGGCTTGCGCACTCACGATTGGCTTCGCGCTCTGCGCGGGTCCCGCCGAGGAAGACCGGAGAGCCGCTGCGGTCCAGCGCTGGACAGACGGAATCACGGACGTCTCCGGGTTGGCTGCACTGACACCATTTTCGCAGGTGCCCTACGACGATCAGGATCTCCAGAGTATTTGCTCGATGAAGCAGACCGTGGTAGCCGCTGCGCTTCAAGCCAGCACCGACTATCTGGCTCACCTGAAATCGTCGCCCGAACCGCAGCGCGACTACCCCGAGATCATGAAGCTGCATCACCAACTGGGTCAGCTTGCGATGTACCGGGGCGATGTGAAGGAAGCGATCGTGAACTTCGAGGCGGCGTACGAGCTGGCAACGAAGCTGAAGCTCCCTCACTTTGTGCAGTCGCTCGTCGAGAAACTCGCCATCGCCCATTTGCGACGGGGAGAAGTTGAGAACTGCGTGCATCACGGCAACGCAAGAAGCTGCATTCTTCCGATCAGCCCCGAGGCGCGGCACCGGCGGCCGGACGGTTCGCGAAGGGCCATCGCGCTCTTTCGGCAAGTACTGCGGGAGGACCCCTCGAACCTTCCCATACGCTGGCTGTTGAATATCGCCTACATGACTCTCGGCGAATATCCGCGGCAGACGCCCGCAGAGCATCTGATTCCCCCTGCCGCGTTCACATCCAAGGTAAGCGTAGGCCGATTCGTCGATGTTGCCGCGCGTACCGGCCTCGCCACGAGCAACATGGCCGGCGGCGTCATCGTCGAGGACTTCGATCAGGATGGTTTCCTGGACATCGTCACATCCACGCAGGACAGTTGTGGGGCGCTTCAGTACCGGCACAGCAATGGTGACGGCACGTATGCTGATCGAACCAAGATGGCCGGGCTCGAAAGCCAGTTAGGCGGACTTAACCTGGTTAGCACGGATTATAACAACGACGGCTGGCCGGATATCTTTGTTCTCCGCGGCGGTTGGGAGTTCCCGATGCGCAAGTCATTGCTCCGCAACAACGGTAACGGCACGTTCTCAGACGTTACGCGTGAAGCCGGGCTGGCGGCGCCGGCTACCGCGTCGCAAACGGCCGCCTGGGCCGACTTCGATCAGGACGGACACCTCGACGTGTTTGTGGGAAACGAGTTTTCGCCAAGTCAACTGTTTCGCAACAAGGGTGACGGCACATTCGAGGATGTTGCGGGCAAGGCCGGTGTGGCCCGAATCGCTTTCACCAAGGGCGCTGCCTGGGCTGACTATGACAACGACGGCTATCCGGATCTCTACGTATCCAACTTCGGCGAGGAGAACTTCCTCTATCACAACAATGGCGACGGCACATTTTCCGAGGTTGCCGGCAGCCTGGGAGTGGATAAGCCGATCTACAGTTTTCCGGTTTGGTTTATGGACTACGACAACGATGGGTGGCAGGACTTGTTCGTATCCAGCTATGTGCAGTCGCTTGCCGATGTGGCGCGCGGGTATTTGGGTGAGGAGCCAAAGGGAGAAACATTCAAGGTTTACCGAAACGAAAAAGGGAAGTTCGCCGATGTTACAAAGCAGGTAGGAATGTTTCGCAACGCGCTGACGATGGGGTGCAACTTCGGCGATCTCGACAATGACGGCTACCTTGACTTTTACCTGGGCACCGGAGGCCCATCGTACGGCGCCCTGGTGCCGAATCTGCTGTTCCGGAACGACAACGGCCGCTCTTTTGTCGACGTCACTTATTCGGCGGGAGTCGGCCATCTGCAGAAAGGGCACGGCATCGCCTTTGCTGACCTGGACAGTGATGGAGACCAGGACATCTTTCTGCACTCCGGAGGCGCGGTTCCGGGTGATGCGTATCCGAATTCCGTGTTTGCGAATCCTGGAAACCCGAATCGATGGATTGAAGTCCGCCTGACCGGCGTGAAAACAAATCGCGCGGCGATTGGCGCGCGAATCAAGGTGGCGCTTACCAATGGCCGGGAGATTCACCGCGTCGTAACGACGGGCACCTCATTCGGGACGTCGAGCCTGCGGCAGCATATTGGGCTGGGCAAGGACGGAAGCATTCGAACCATTGAAATCTATTGGCCGACCAGCCGGACTACCCAGTTGTTTCAGAATCTCCAGCCCAACCAGGCGATCTCGGTAACCGAGTTCGCGAAGACTTTTCGTGTGGTGCCGCAGCGCCGGTTTGACCTGCTAGCCGCCGGCAGACGCCAAGTGCAATGATGCCTTTCATCAAGCGAACAGGCGCGGGCATGTTCGCGGCGCTGGCTGTGATACTCCTTCTGCGCGCCGCAACCGAGGAGCGCGTACTTGAGCTGATCCTGGTGAAAACCAGCCAGGAAGCGGAGGCGATCCTGGCGCGCATCAAGGCGGGGGATTCATTTGAGAGACTCGCCTTGCGGCACTCGATCGACCCCTCCGCCACCGTGGGGGGCTACCTCGGGAAGGTCAAGCTCGAAGATCTGCGCCCGGAGTTCCAGGAGGCCGTAAAGAGTGTCGCAACCGGCGAGGTGAGTGCGGCCTTTCCCGTTGCGTCAGGCCACGCGATCCTGAAAGTATTGGAGAGACCGCGCGCGCCTTCGGCGAAGCAGATGCAGGGCGCCAAGGCGCAGCTTGTCGCTTACGTCTCCGGCTTCGAAGAGAGCCTCTACTTCTTCTCGCGGCTGCCCAAGCCGCAGAATTTTCACCAGAACTTACGGGCGATATGCGATCTGAAGACGAGCGCCATCGAGACGGCTATTCGGGAAACGGAGACTCAAATCGGTTCAGCTCGCGATCCCCAGGGGTTGCTTCAGGCCCATCATACGGCCGCGCAGCTATATGCTTACCGGGGAGATGTGGACAAGTCCATTCATCATTTCGAAGGCGCCCTGAACGCTGCTGCCAAGGGCGGCTTGGAGAGCCATGTCCGGGCTCTCCGCGAAAAGTTGGCCATTGCGTGGCTGCGCAAAGGCGAGTGGGACAACTGCATTTCGAACCACAACGCTCGAAGCTGCATTTTTCCGCTGACCGCGGCGGCGCGGCACAAAATGCAAACCGGCTCCCGCAAAGCGTTGGAGCTGTTCCTCGAATACCTGCGGGATCAACCCGAGGATGTCGAAGTGAGATGGCTGCTGAATCTCGCACTGCAAACATTGGGGTCGCCTTCCAAGGATGTTCCCGAAGTCTACCTGCTGCCTCCGAGCATCCTGGCTGCGCTGGATCCCGCGCGCGAGTTCGTGGACGTGGCGCACTCCGCCGGTCTGCACCGGATGAACAACGCCGGAGGAAGTATCCTCGACGACTTCGATGACGATGGCCGTCCCGACCTGGTCATTTCCGTGGTGAACGCCTGCGAGGCCATGGGTTTTTATCACAACAATGGGGATGGCACATTCTCCGAGCGCTCCAAGCAGGCCGGCCTCGCCGGGCAATTGGGCGGTATCAACATCAACCACGCCGACTACAACAACGATGGCCGGCTCGATATCTTCGTGATGCGTGGCGGGTGGGAGTTCCCCATGCGGAACTCGCTGCTCAAAAACAACGGCGACGGAACATTTACCGACGTGACCGTCGCGGCGGGGCTCGCCTTGCCTGCTTATCCCACACCCACGGCGGCGTGGGCCGACTACGATAACGACGGCTTTGCCGACCTGTTTGTGGGCAACGAGAACGCCCCTGGACAGCTCTTCCGAAACAAAGGGGACGGGACTTTCGTTGATGTAGCGGCGGCCGCTGGCGTGGGACGGGTTGCGTTCTCAAAGGGGGCCGTTTGGGGTGATTACGATAACGACGGTTTCCAGGATCTCTACGTCTCCAACTATGGGCAGGAGAATTTTCTTTACCACAACAACCGCGACGGCACGTTTACGGAGATTGCAAAGGCGCTTGGCGTGGAAGGGCCGATCGCGAGTTTTCCCACCTGGTTTTTCGACTACGACAACGACGGGTGCCTGGACCTGTTCGTCTCGAGCTATGTCCAGTCCGTCGCGGAGATTGTGAACGAACTCCTGAAGCGTCCTGTTCAGGTGGAGACCATGAAGCTGTATCGCAATACCTGCCGGGGCGGATTCGAAGATGTCAGCGAGGCCACCGGGGTCAACCGCGTTTCCATGGCGATGGGCGCAAACTTCGGCGACATCGATAACGACGGCTTTCTCGACTTCTATCTGGGCACCGGCTCCCCATCCTACGGAGCATTGATTCCGAATGTCCTGTTTCGGAACGAAGGCGGCAAACGCTTTACCGACGTCACTTCACTGACCGGCACGGGGCATCTGCAGAAAGGACACGGCATCGCCTTCGGCGATGTCGATGGCGACGGCGATCAGGATATCTTTCTGCACACCGGCGGTGCCGTACCAGGCGATGTTTACAGCAATGTGCTGTTTCGCAATCCTGGCTCACCCAATCACTGGCTACGCGTCAAGCTCGTGGGGAGCAAGACCAATCGCGCGGCGATCGGCGCGCGGATCAAGGCCGTGGTTGTCGAACCGGGCGCGCAACTGCGCACCATCCAACGAGTCGTGTCTAGCGGCGGGTCATTTGGCGGATCCAGCTTTGAGCAGCACATCGGCCTGGGCCGGGCTGATCGCGTCAAGAGCCTTGAAATCTGGTGGCCCACTACCGGCGTGCGCCAAGTGTTTGAAGACATCCCCGCGAATCAGGCGATCGAGATTGGTGAGATGCGGAAGAGCTATCGCCGGCGCCGCTAGTGAGGGATCGTTACCGTGGGGTCCTGCCGCCGCGCGCGATGGAACAATTCCAGCGCAGTCGTCTTGTCTCCATCGGTCCAATGGATCATTCCCAGGTGGTAGGGAACCTGCGCGGAGTCAGGATCATCGAGCAGCAACTGCTCGAGTTGCTGGCGCGCCTCCGCGATCTGATGCGCCCGGTATAGCGCGACGCCGAGGCTCAGTCGCAGGTCATAGCCGGCCGGGTCCGCACCGGCGAGGCGGCGGTATTCGGCCGCACTGGCCTTGTAGTCTTCACACATAAAGAGCGCGAAGGCCAGCCGGCGCCGCACCGCATCGAGTGTCGAATCGCGATCGAGCAGCGCGCGGAGCAGGGTTGCGGCTTGCTGACATCTGCCGGCATCGAGCTCATGCAGAGCTTGCTGGTAGCCATCTCCGGCAAGTAAACCGAAAACATGCCGCTGGCGCCTGCTCGCTTCGGCTCTGCCCAGGCGGTCGAGTTCCCTGGTCAGTTCCTCGTGCAGCGGCCGATGAGTTGGATTGTGTTGCAACGCAGCTTGCCATATCCGGATCGCGTCGTCCGGCTTCCCGCCGGCGAGCAGGAGCCGGCCAAACTCGAGATGAGCATCGGCCAGGGAACGATCCCGGCGGCAGACCCGCAAGTACTCTGCAATCGCGCCGCCGCGGTTTCCGGAATCGCGGAGCACCCGCGCCAGATTCCAGCGAGCCTTGGTGTGCCGCGGTTGCAGCTCGAGCGCCGTCCGCAAGTGATCCGCCGCCTCGCTCCACCGGCGCTTGCTTGCGAACAACAAGCCGAGATTGAAGTGTGCTTCGACGAAACCGGGGTCAATCTCGAGACAGGTACGAAACTCCTTCTCAGCCTGCGTAGCGTCGCCGGTTTCCATCAACAGCGTGCCGTAATTCAGATGAGCGTCGGGTGAGCCGGGATCCAGGGCAATGACTTTTCGAAACTCGTCGAGAGCGGCGGCGAACGAACCCTTTCGCTGGTGGGCAATGCCCAACGCGCTGCGCACGTTCTGTTCATTGTGCGGCTCGATCAATGCCTCGGTCATCCGGGCGATGGCTTGATCAAGGCGTCCCTGTTCAAGCAGAGTCATCCCCTGCTGATAGGAGAGGTTGCTTTGGTCCATACCGGTTGTAGTTGGCCGGCTTGATTTCAGCCGCTGAGCAGCCGCAAACTGCTCGGCGGACTTGCGCTTGTCACCCTGCTTCCGCAGCAGAAGCGCAAGTTGGTATCGCGCTTGAAAATAGCTGGGGTCGAGCCGTATCGCTTCCTCCAGATTTCGCGCGGCATCCTCATCGTATCCAGCCCGGGCAAGTGCCTGCCCCAGACGAAATCGGTAAACCACGGAATCCGGCTTCAGGCTGACGGCGCGCCGAAATGCGTTAATGGCCGGTTCCAATTCGTTCGCCTTCCAGTGCACGACTCCGATGTTGAAGTGGGCCTCGGCATAGGAAGGCTGCTGGGCGGCCGCCTTCTGAAACTCCGCAAGACCCTGCCGCTCATCTCCGACTCGATCGCCCAGCACCAGGCCGAACACAAAGTGTGCCCGAGGGAAATGGGGCTGTAATGTAACGGCTTTCAACAAGGCCCGCCCAGCGCCGGTCAAGTCACCCCAAAGCCGCAACGCATTTCCCAGGTTGTAGTATGCGTCCGCGCTGGAGGGCTCCAGCAGCAGGGCCGCCTCGAATTCGTTGACGGCTTCACCGTAGCGCTTCTTCTCGATCAACTGCTGCCCGGTGCGAACGCGCGCGTCATACGAAAGAGGCGCGGGGGATTGTGCAATGGCGGCGGGGAATGGGACAAGCAGAAAGCTAACGAGTACCGCCAGTACCGGCACGCTGCCTCTGGGCCGTTTCAAATTCCCGCTGCGACTCTTCGTGCCGTCCGGCATCGGCGAGCACCATAGCAAGCGCTTCGCGAATTTTGGGGTCATTGGATTTCGTCAGCGCCGCCTTGAAGCGCTGAATAGCTACATCATATCGCTTCAATTCGAACGCGGCTACGCCCGCGTTGAACAACGCGTCCACAAAGGTGGGATCGAGTTCGGCGGCTTTGTCGAAGTAACGTGCGGCCAGCGGCAGATCCGCGCCCCGGACAACGAGCATGCCGAGGTAGTTATAAGCCGCGGCATCATTCGGCGCTAGTTCGAGCGCCTTGTCCAGATAAGTCCGTGCCTTTGCCGAGTCGCCCTGCTGCAGGTGCGCAAGAGCCAGGTTGCGGGCCAGCGCTGCGTTTGGCCGCGCCTCAAAGGCCTGTGAAAGCGCGCTGATTCCTTGCCCGAGATCTCCTTGTTTGATGGCGCGTCCGGCGGCCTGCTCCAGTGTATCCGCCCGCCATCTTGACTCCTGCCGGGCAGTCAGATCGCGGAACACGCGCTGTTCGGCCGCAGCCCGTTCTTTATCGCCTTGCGCCCGGTAGAGCGAAGCGAGCTGAAAATGGACACCCGGGTGTTCCGGGTTCAGGCGCGCGGCGGTCTCCAGATGAGTACGCGCTGGTTCGCGGTCGAGCTTTCTCAGGAGAGTCGAGCCAAGATAATAGTGCAGGCCGAAATCGTCGAGGCCTCGCGTGGCGGCCGCTTTCAGACTGACCAGAGCCTCATTCCAATTGCCGGCCTGGAACAACGTGATGCCCAGAAAGAAATGCGCTTGCGGGAAGCCTGGCGCCAGACGTACTACTTCCCGGTACTCGCGAAGCGCTCCCTCCTCATCGCCGATGCGAGCCAGCGTGAATGCGTAGTTAAACCTGAGCTCGGGATCACGCGGATTTTCCGGCATCGCCTCCCGATACGCATTCGACGCCGCTTGCATCTTGGAGGTATTGCCGCCAAGCGCCTGCCCGAGGAGTGCATTTGCCAGTTGCACCTTGGCTCGGGCCTGTTGGGGCGACAAACTCAACACCTTGCGAAAGGCACGCTCGGCTTCTTCATTGGAATTGGCGTTGAGTAGCGCCAAGCCTAGATTGTAATGATGCGCCGCGACGCCAGGCTCCAGTTTGACGAGCGCCCGGAACTGTTCCGCCGCTTCGCTGAAGCTGCCGACGCCGGCCAGACAGAGCCCGAGGGAACTGAGAATTTTCGTGTTCCTGGGATCGGTCTTCAGCGCCGCCCTGAAATGGCGCACCGCTGTTGGATAATCGCGGGCGTCCATGGCTTTGGCAGCGACGCGCAGATTCTCGCCGGGCGCTGCCAATTGAGCGAAGAGCGCGAGAGCAATGGCAACACTCATCAGCATGCAAAGTTCTCAGGCAAGTATCGGTTTAATGACCGTCCCGGAGACATCGGTCAAGCGGTAATCCCGGCCGCTGTACCGATAGGTGAGCCGCGTATGGTCGAGGCCCATCAAGTGCAGAATCGTCGCGTGGAGATCATGCACGTGGACGCGGTCGACCGCGGCTTTGAACCCGAACTCATCCGTGGCGCCGTAGGCGATTCCGCCCTTCACGCCTCCGCCGGCCAGCAGCGTGGTGTATCCGTGCACGTTGTGGTCGCGCCCGTTGCCGACCCGTTCCAGCCCGCTGTTCTGGATCATCGGCGTCCGGCCGAACTCGGTACCGACGATCAGCAGAGTGTCTTGGAACAATCCCCGCGACTTCAAGTCGTCGATCAGACTCGCGATCGGTCCGTCCGCCTGCCCGGCCAACTCGGCATGAACCCGGATGTCGTCATGGCTGTCCCACGGTTGGAAGTTGCCGAAGTAGACCTGCACCATGCGAACGCCCCGCTCGGCCAAGCGAAGGGCCATCAGGCAGCCTCTGCCAAAATCGTGGTCGCCGTAGCGGCCGCGCGTCGCCTCGGATTCTTTGTTGATGTCAAAGATCCCGGGGGCTTCCGTCTGCATACGAAATGCGACTTCCATCGACGTAATGCTGGACTCCAGTTGCGGCTGATGGCCGATCCGCTGCAGGTAGGACTGATTCATTTTGCCGATCAGGGCCAACTGCCGTTCCTGCTCCGCCTGGGTGTGGCGCCGGTTTCGAATGTTCCGAACCAACTTCTCCGGTTCGTGCTCGCCGCTTGGGATATAGGCGCCTTGACGGCTGGCCGGCAGAAACGCAGAACTCCATAATTGCGGGCCGAGAACAGGATAGCCCGGGCAGAGAACGACGAATCCCGGCAAGTTGTCGTTTTCGGAGCCAAGTCCGTAGGTGAGCCACGAACCCATCGACGGGCGGCCGGGCAATGTGTGGCCGCAGTTCATCATCAACAGCGAAGGGCCGTGATTCCCGTTGTCGGACCAGCACGAGCGGATCACACAGATGTCGTCGATTCGCTCAGCCACCTTGGGGAAGATCTCGCTCACCCCCAGCCCACTCTGGCCGTGGCGTTTGAACTTGAACGGCGAGCGCATGAGAGTGCCGGACGCGCGGTCGGTTACGATCTTGGGACCAGGCATCGGTTCGCCGTGATGCTTGTCGAGCATCGGTTTGGGGTCGAACGTATCAACCTGCGACATGCCGCCGTTTAGAAACAGGAAGATCACCCGCTTCGCCTTCGGCGTGAAATGAGGGGCCGGGAGGCCGGCGTCCCGGGCGGTGGCGCCCGTCAGAGCATCCGCCAGAGCTACGGTTCCGAATCCGTTGCCCATCCACCGCAAAGTATCGCGTCGCGTCATTGTGCTGCTCCTCGCTCAGTTTACCGATGAAAATTCAGCCGACGTCAACAGGGCTTGGCTGAACTGAGGCCATGCACCTCCGCTGACGCGCAGGAAATCCTTGCTCATTCGAGTCTCGTCACGGCTCGGGCTTCGGCCGAAGGCGAGCCGGTAGGCCATCTGAATGCGTTCTTCGTCGTTTTGGCCAACCCGTTTAATTCGCTCGGCGAAGGCATCGGCTTGGCGCGCGACGAACTCGTTGTTCATAAAGTAGAGGCGCTGCATGGGACCGAGCGTGACGCTCCGCTGCTCGCTCGTGTTGTTAGGATTTGGAAAATCAAACAGCGACAGCATGGGGTCGAGGATCGTGCGCCCGACATAACCGTATATGGTGCGGCGTGTGTTGGCGTCGTCCAGAGGCAGCGGCGAGCCGCCACTTTCCAACGACAGCCTGCCGGCGACAAAGAGCATGGAGTCACGAAGCGACTCGGCGTCCAGACGCGGGCTCAAATTCGCCCGCCAGAACAGCCGGTTCTCGGGATCAACGGCGCTGTGTTGTTCCGAATGCTTCGTGCTCAACGCATAGGCCGCCGATAGCATGATCTCTCGATGCAGCGCCTTCAGAGACCATCCGCTCTCTATGAGACGCGCCGACAGATACTCGAGAAGCTCGGGGTGCGTGGGGCGTTCTCCAAGCTGGCCGAAGTTACTCGGACTGCGGACGATGCCTTGGCCAAAGTGACCCAACCAGACGCGGTTGGCCATCACGCGGGCGGCCAGCGGATGGGCCGCGATCGCCTTAGCCAATTCGAGCCTGCCGCTCCCCTGAGTAAATGGCTTGGGTATGCCTTCGCCCAGCACGGAAAGAAACCGCCTCGGCGCCTCTTCTCCGAGGGTTTTTTCATCGCCCCGGATGTGAATGCGAGCGTTCGCCGGCTTGTCGGAGTCCCGCACGCCGTGCAGAAAAGGGTATTCCGGCGGCATTGCCTTCTTGAGCGTTTCCAGTTCGGCGCGCATCCTGTCCAGGTGCCGCTGCCACTGGCCGCTGAGGAACAGATCGATGTCCTTGACCTCGGGCACGCCTACTCCGCGGACCTCGAAGTCGCGGCGCATCCGGCTCGTAACACCGTAGTAGTAAATTCCCCCGGGGAAGAAAACGCCGTTGCGTTGAAACGGATCCGAGGCGAGGTCGCGCCAAAGATAGTACTTCTCGATTTCCAGCGACTCCAGATTCGTGTACTGCCGCGTTCGCTCATCTTTTGCGCCCTTGGCTCCGCCGAGCTTCACGTAATTCCGGTCGTCGATCTCATGCTTCTGGGCGAATAGCGCCACTACCTGCTGCTGGAACCCGTCCGCGAACGCCTGTAGCTCTTCGCGGCTCACGGCGCCGGGTCCACGGGCGACCATGTCGTACCACGGCTTCAAATTCGAATGGTCCTTTGGGGGATCTTTGAGGTAGGTTACCCAGCGGTCCAGGATCTGGGCTTCGAGCCCTACCATCGCGGGCTCCTTGCCATGCAACTTGTCCCAGGATGCGGTGAGATAGCGGCTGGTGTCGAGCACGAGCATCTCGCCCAGTTCCACGCTCCGCAGGCGGACGAAGTCGTCAACCTGTTCTTGCCGTTGCTCGACGCGCTCCTTGGCTTTCTTATATACTTGCACCTGTTCGTCGGCGACGAGCGGAATCTTGTGGTCGGCCGTGCTCGCCAGGACGCCGTAAAGGGAGTAGTAGTCTGCCGCCGGAATGGGATCGAACTTGTGGTCGTGGCATTGCGCGCAGCCCACAGTCAGGCCAAGGAAGGTCTTTGTCGTGACGTCCAGGCGTTCGTGCGTATCGCCGCCGAGGGCCTGAAAGCCGAGCCCTGGAAGATACTTATGCTTGTCGGATTCTTCAAACAGGTCGGCGGCGATCTGCGCTTCGAGCATCCGGTTGTACGGCAGGTCCTGATTCAGCGACGCGATGACCCAGTTGCGATAGCGGTAAGCGTTCTCATAAGGGGTGTCCTTGCTTGCCCCGAGTGCTCCATCGGCATAGCGGGCGAAGTCGAGCCAGTAGCGTCCCCAACGCTCGCCATACCGAGGCGATTCCAGCAGACGGCTCACGACTTTGTCGAACGCCCCCGGCGACGGATCGGAGACGAAGGCGTCCACTTCCTCTGGTGCCGGGGGCAGCCCCGTCAGATCGAAAGTCGCCCTCCTGATCAGAGTGGTCCTATCGGCCTCCTCGATGGGAGCGATCCCCTTCTGTTCGAGTTTGGCAAGAACGAACCGATCAATCGCATTTCGCGCCCAACCGGTATTTCTGACTGCGGGTAGTCCGGGCTTGCGGATCGGCTGAAATGACCAGAACTCGCGCTTCTCGGGGCTAATGACATAGCCACCGGCCTTTGGAGCGTCGGTCGCCGGTGTACTGGGCCAGACCGCGCCCATCTTCACCCAGGCCGCGAGGTCGGCCACTTCGGGTTCTGCGAGCGGGTCTGTAGGCGGCATCTTCAGCCGTTCGTGCCGGCGGGAAACCGCCTGAATCAGCAGGCTTTCCTCTGGTTTGCCGGGGACGATTGCAGGACCGGTCTTGCCGCCGCGCACGATTGCGTCCCTAGAGTCCAGACGAAGCCCGCCGAGTTTCGCGTCGGTGTGGCAGGCGAAGCACTTGTTGGCCAGCAGTGGGCGAATCCGGGTTTCGAAGAAATCGGCGGGTCCGCCGGGCAGAGGGGCGGCGGCGAGAAGACCAGGCAGAAAAATCCACACTATTCGCATCGCTGACTGAACGGTATCACAAGGCGCCGGAGGGTGCAATCACCCCTTCGCCCTCTACGAGCGTCGTATAGCGACCCGCCGGAGCTGCGAAACGTTCCACCCTCTGGCTCGGGGCCGGCCAGCGAATCTCCACCCAGTCCAGCTTGTCCACGCGCCCCAAGCCCAGTATTTCCCGAGGGTCATGGGATGAGAGATAACTGCCGCCATTGGTTTTCAGGCGGGACCGCTTCACGCCGCCGGCCATCCAGGTGATCCGGGATCCGACGGCGTCGCGGTTGCAATTCACGCCACGGAGCCGAAGCCCCGCCCAGCCATTCTCACTACCGGTCCGATTTTTGAGCAGGATCGGGGCCCCTCCATTCACCCCGATCAGCACGTCAAGCCGGCCATCATTATTGAAGTCGCCAACGGCGAGCCCCCTGGCGGACAACGGCTTTCTGAATGCCGGACCGGCTTCTTCGCTGACGTTGCGCAACTTGCCTGCCTCCTGATGAAACAGCAGGAGTGGCTCGCGGTACTTCACCTGCGAGTTATACACCTCGATCATGTCGTCCGGATGACCGTTCGCCAGAATCAGATCGACGGCTCCGTCATTGTCGTAGTCGAAGAACTTGAGACCCCAGCCACTCAACATGCGTGTGGCTTGGGCGACGCCGTGAGCCTGCGCCTCATCGGAAAAAGTTTCGTCTTTGTTGTTGCGGTAAAGAGAGAACATCTCCCGGTCTATGTTGGCCACGAAGAGGTCCTGCCAGCCATCGCCGTCCAGGTCTGCGGCGTCAACCCCCATTCCCGAGCGCGCCTGGCCGCCCAGGCTGTAGGCCACTTCCGCGCTGAGGGATGCCTCGTCCCACCGTCCGCCGCCCCGATTCAGGAAGAGAAAGTTCTGCACGGTGTCATTGGCGACAAACAGGTCCATGCGTCCGTCGTTGTTGACGTCGGTCGCCACGACGCCGAGAGCTTTGCCCAGCGCCTTCTCGATTTCCGTCCCCGCGCTGACCTTGGTGAAAGTGCCGTCTCCGTTGTTGTGAAAGAGGAGTGAGGCTGTCGGCCGAAACACCTTCGGGATGCAGTAATAGCGACGCCCCAGCTTGTTATCGCCGCAGTAGACGTGCTTGTCCAGCCCGAACTCGACGAAACTGCATACAAACAGGTCGAGACGTCCATCGTTGTCAAAGTCAAACCAGACTGCGCTCGTGGTCCAGCCCGGCAGGGCGAGTCCAGCTTTGCCAGTGACATCGGAAAACGTGCCATCGCCGTTATTTTTATAGAGGATGGAACGTCCGTAACCCGTGACGAAAAGGTCCACGTTGCCGTCGTTGTCGTAGTCCCCTGCGGCCACGCCCATGCCAAACCCGGCGCCAGCCACGCCAGCCTGCCGGGTCACGTCCGTGAAAGTGCCATCGCGATTGTTACGGTAGAGCGCGTTGCGGATCGGCGTCTTCGGCTTGTAGAAGTCGCACGGCCCTGAGTTCACCAGGTAGATATCCATCCAGCCGTCGTTGTCGTAGTCCAGAAACGCACACCCGGGCCCCATGGTTTCCGGGAGATACCGCTCGGGCGACATGGCGTTGTCGTGGACCCACAGCAGCCGGCTGGCCGCGGCCGGAACTTCTTCGAAAAAGGGCGTGGCTGCAACGCCTGGCCGACAAAGGCCAGCCGAGCCGAGAAGGCGAAGGAAGGCACGCCGTGACGGCGCTAGACTGGCCATGGAATGATCTGCCCACTTTATACTATGTACTATTAGGTCTGGGGACAGGAGCCTCGAGCCAGACACATGCGTAGCGCTGCCAGGACGGTCGCATTTCTCGCGCTGATTTCTCAAACCGCGCTGACCCAGAAGCCCTCAGAATCCGTTTACGTACAGGCTCTCGCGCGAGCCGAGCAGTTGTTTGCCAACGGCGACCAGGATGGCGTCATTCGACTGCTCGCACCATGGGTCGCCAAAGACCCGAAACTGGCCGAAGCCCAGCACGGACTGGGGCTGGCCTTCTATCAGAAACCCGATTTTCCCAACGCCATCCGTCACCTGTCGATGGCATTCCGCCTGGAGCCTGAAAACTCGCCCGCCTGGCGGCAGACCGTGGAGATCCTTGCCATGGCCTACTACTTTAGCAACCGTGCCCAGGATGCGCTCCCACTGCTCGAGATGGCATCTGCCTGGAGCACGGACAACACCGATTTCCAGTACACGCTGGCGATGGCCTATCTGGCCACCCACGACCGCACCAATGCACGCCGCACCTTCGCCCGGATCTTCGGCCTGCCACCGGACAGCCCACCAGCTTACATTCTGGCGGCCGACCTGATGAGCCAGGAGAAGTACGTGGACGACTCTGAGGCGATGATTCTCGAAGCGCTGAAGATACGCCCGGACCTGCCGCTGATCAGCTACAAACTCGGGCTCATCGCGCTCACCAGGGGCCGTTTTGAAGAGTGCGCCAAGCAAATGCTGAAAGAGCTGGAAACCAACCCCGGACACGCGAACGCCTGGCACTACCTGGGGGACGCCTACATCCGGCTGGGAAAGTTTGGCGAGGCCGTGGCGCCACTCCAGCGGGCCATCTGGCTGAACCTGCAGTCTACGCGGTCTTACCTGCTGCTGGCCAATGTGTATACGCAGCAGGAGCGCTACTTCGTGGCGGAGAACACGCTGAAGCGCGTAATCGATATGGATCCGCGAAGCTATGAAGCCCACTTCCACCTGGCCCGCATTTACTTCAAGACGAACCGGCCCGAATTGGCCAAGAAGGAAATGGCGGTCGCCAACGGACTGCGGACCTCGGGATCTGGTCCGCAATAGAACGCTCCGCCCAATCGCCCCACTCGGCGGCCTTTCGACTGTCTGTTCTGATCGCATTTTTTCTACACCCCATACCACTGTTGCGCCCCGATGACAATGTCCCCTTATGGCCCGGCCCCGATAGAAATGCCCCCTAATCGGAAAGCTTCCAAGGGAGGTATTCAGGTTGGGAAGGATATCGATGAGCGACGAAGAGCGGAAGCGCGCCGAGGTGATGGCGCGAGTGAAGAAGAAAGATCTGGGGCTGAAAATGCGGCCGAGATACTGGGGATCAGTTATCGGCAGACGAAGCGGATGTGGCGGCGGTACCGGGAGCAAGGAGCCAAGGGGTTGGTGCACGGCAGTTTGGGCGGAAAATCCAATCGGGCGAAGTCGAAGAAGTTTCGGGATCGGGCGCTGCGGCTGGTGCGGGAGAAGTATTCGGGGGAAGTGGGAGAGCGATTCGGGCCGACCCTGGCGGCGGAGCATCTGGAAAGCGAGGATGGTATTGATCTGTGTCAAGGCAAAGTAGAAATGTCCTATTTTAGACAGGCAGCGATGATGGGGTTACGGCCCCCCTTTCCCTCGGAATCCATTGTACGGAACAGTGCTCGCCGTAAAGGGTTCGCTATCGCCGCGCAAGAACAGCGCGCCCTTGACGGCTCCGCGCTGTTCGAAAGGCCCATCTAAGATCAGGGAAAGGGGGCGTTCGGAAATCGGCTTGTATAGGACATTTCTACTTTGCCGTGACATTGACACCCGCACCTTGGTGTGATAGCGTCAGTTTCCAGTTGCGCGATGATGTGACAATGCAACCCCGGAATCGAGGCTCGGGATTCATTCGAAGGCCCTCGGTGAATCGATTTAGAACAAGGTGAGTGACCATGTCGTTGAACAAATGCTTTTCGCTCGTAATCCTTGCTGCAATGTTCGCCGTACCTGTCGCGACTTTCGCGCAGGCGACCGCGAGTTCCAGCCTGTTTGGAACCGTTACCGACCCTAGCGGTTCGCCCGTACCCGACGCCGAAGTCAGGATCACGGCGGAGGGAACGAATGCCGAACGACTGGTGAAGACCAACAGTGAAGGCAACTATGTGGCCCCTCAACTGGCTTTTGGCACCTACAGTGTTCAGGTTACCAAGCAGGGGTTCAATGCCCCCAGAGTGACTGGAATCGTGATTCGGACCAACGAAACGGCTCGCCGGAGTTTCCAGTTGGAGATCGGATCCGTGGCGACTTCCGTGGAAGTGTCGGCGACAGGCGAGTTAACCAACACCTACACCGCGCAATTGTCCCAGACCGTGGATCAGCGGCGGATCGTGGAACTACCACTTAACGGGCGCGACGTGACCCAGCTGACCCTGCTGGTGGCGGGCGCAACGGTGACCGACGCCTCGACGGCGTTCTATGCGGGCACCTCCGGTTTCAGCACGACGACTGCGGTGATCAACGGGAATCGCACCCAGGGCAATACCTACCTGCTCGACGGCATGGGCAACCAGTTCATGGAGCGGCGCGTCTCCAACGTCTACCCGAATCCGGACGCGGTAGAAGAGTTCACGCTGAACACCTCGCAGTACTCGGCCGAAATGGGCGGCAATCCGGGCGGCCAGTTGAGCGCGGTCACCAAGAAGGGCACCAACCAACTTCACGGCTCTGCGTTCGAGTTCGTGCGCAATGGCTATTTCAATGCCCGGAATGCCTTCGACACGCGCGGCACGAACGATGGCCTCAAGCGAAACCAGTACGGATGGGCGGTGGGCGGTCCATTATACATCCCCAAAATCATCGACGGCAGGAACAAGTTCTTCTGGATGAACTCCTATCAAAGCTCGCCGGTTCGTCTCCCTGGTGTGCCTGGATTCCACCAGAGTTGGACGAGGAGAGAGAAAGACGGGGACTTCTCCGAGCATCTGACCGGTAGAACGCGACAGGTGCCTTCGCCAGCATGCAACGGAACAGTAATGTCCGTTGATACCGGCACAATTTTTGATCCGCGGACAGCCAACCAGGCGTGCGGGTCTCAGGGGCTGCCCTTTCCCGGAAACATGATTCCCCGCAGCCGTCTCGATCCGGTTATGGGGAGCATCCTTGCCAAGCACACGCCAGACTCTCCTGCGCTTGGAACGCTGCTCCCCCACTTTATTCCTGCCGGGACCGACGAATGGCAGGTTGTCAATCGCGGCGACGCCATCCTGGGCAAACACAGCGTTATGGGGCGCTACATCTTCGCCAATAAGTTCGGCGCTTCGTTCAACGATCCGAAGAACGCCCTATGGAACGTCGGAATTAACGATGGCGGAAATACGACGCAAGCCCTCTCTTGGGCCGTCACCGATACGTGGATTGTCTCGCCGACGGTGTTGGTTACCGGCGGGTTCGGCTTCCTGAAGAATCAATTCGCGCTCACGCCGCACCCGTTCCTTACTTCGTGGGCCGCGCACGGCTCCGACATCAAAAACGATCCCGGTTGCCAAGACCTGAATTTCAGCGTGGCTGGCCGCGACGGAATCCGAGTTTGGGATCGATGCAGCGCCAAGGACACGCACTCGTGGGAAGTCAACGCCGCAGTGAAATGGGTCCGCGGCAAACATGACGTCGCAATCGGGGGAGTGTATTCGAAACACTGGAACGCGAACCCGAATGTGCCGGCCCTTCAAAGCGGCGGCGGCTTCTCATTCCTCAACACCTTTACCGGAATCGCTGCCGCCGACGCCGTCATGGGCCTGGCCTCAACTTACACGGCCGGCAACTTCGGAGCGATCACGCTGGCCAAGAGCTATCGGATTCTGGCGGGCCTTTACATTAACGACAACTTCCGCGTCACTCGCAAGCTGACGTTGAATCTTGGCGTTCGCTGGGATCCAGGTACTCACTCCCGCGACGACATGAGCTCCCGCCCCGATGGCACGCGCTGGCAGTCCTGGCTCTACCCCGGCCAGCAATCGCAACGGTACACCAACGCTCCGCCGGGAATCCTGTACTGGGGAGATCCGGGGACGCCGGACTCGAACGCCTTCGCGAGGTTGAATCAGTTTGCACCCAGATTAGGATTCGCGTTTGATCCGAAGGGCGACGGCAAGTGGGCCATTCGAGGCGGCATTGGCGGATACTTCGGCCAGATGCAGGCCGGTGGTTTCGGTCTGGGAGGCGCCGGCAGTGCTGCGCCGCCGTTTCCATCGGGCGGTATCTCGATCGTGAATCCGGTGAGCATAAAAAATCCGTGGCTGACCGCGCCTTTCAACGGCACGGTCGGGATTCCCTTCGGTGTCCCCGCGAAGGACGTAGCTGTTGCTCTCCCGTTCCCGTCCCAGTGGGCCTACGACCCCTATGCCAAGAGCCCCAACACCTGGAACTGGAGTCTGACAGTCGAACGGAACATGGGTGGGAATGTGCTGCTGCGCGGCGCGTACGTCGCCAGCCGGGGCACTCATCTGATCGGCGGCTACGAGCTGAATTTGCCTGAGTACATACCCGGTGCATCCACCTTGGCAAACCGGCAGGATCGCCGGCCGGATCCGAAATTCCAATCGCAAAATATCAGTACTGGCATTGATAATTCCTACTACCACTCTCTGCAGATCACCGGCGAAAAGCGCGCCTCCAAGGGGCTGACGTTCGTGGGGAACTATACTTTCTCCAAGTCGATTGATACCGGCTCCAACGACATTGGCTGGGGAGGCGCATTTGGCAACCAGGATCCACGCGGTCCATGGTTCAATCGTGGGTTGTCGGAATTTGACCGCACCCACGTGGTGAACTCTTCGATGGTCTGGGATCTCCCCAAGTTGACGAAGGGAAATACCGCCGTTCGGGCTGTCGCGAGCGATTGGCAGATCTCCGCGATCCTGATGTTACGGAGCGGAAACCCCTTCACGCCTGTGTCGTCTCTGGGCAACTCGCTGTCGCCCGGCTTCAGCAGCGTGGATAGGGCCGACGTCGTACCCGGCGTCAGTTGGAAACAGGACAACCTTACGAAAGACCAGAAGATCAATACCGGCTACTTCAACCAAAATGGTTTCCGGACGACAGCCCTTGGAACTCGCGGAACGGCCGGGCGTGGCATCATCCGAGGACCTGGATTTGTCAGCAATGACTTCATGATAGGGAAAATTTTCCCGATTCGCGAGCAACTGCGGATACAATTCCGTGCCGAACTGTTTAATGCTTTCAACCGCGTTAATATGAGAGCACCGGTCATGGACGTGGACAATCCCGCCTTTGGACAGCTGCGGCGAGCCGGAGCGCTGGAACCGCGCATTATGCAGTTCGGGCTGAAGTTCCTTTTCTGACCGGCACAATGTGACAAGTGTCTTGCTTCGAAACTGCGTAACCGCGTTCTGTTTGGGTGCCGGAGTGCTGCCAGCTCAGCCGGTGCCCAACTTTCGCAATGATATCCAGCCGGTTCTCACCAAACTGGGGTGCAACTCGGGCGCATGCCATGGGTCTCAGTATGGCAAGGGCGGATTCAAGCTTTCGCTGTTGGGTTTTGACGCCGAAGCCGACTACGAAGCGATTGTCAAAGACCTGAAGGGTCGCCGGGTTGACCTCGAATCGCCCGCGGATAGCCTCATCGTCCGGAAGCCTTCCCTGGCGATCCCGCATGGCGGTGGCCGCCGGTTCGCCTCCAATTCCGCCACCTACAACCTGCTGCTTTCGTGGATCTCCTCGGGGGTGGCGCCGCCAGTGGCAGCCGATCCAATACTGGTTTCCGTCGACGTGAGTCCGGTATCCCAAACGCTGGCGGTGGGGCAGCGGATCGCTGTTCGGGCCACTGCCCGCTTTAATAATGGAACCTCCAGAGATGTCACTGCGCTGGCGCGGATCGAGATATTGAATGATTCGGTAGCCGAGATTTCCACGGAAGCTGTAGTAACGGCAAAGGGCGGCGGACGCGCTGCCGTTCTAGCGCGCTATATGGGCCGTTCCGCCGTTGCCAACTTGCTGGTTCCCTTCGCGCCCCCCGCGCCTGTAAGTGATTTTCAGCCCAATAACTACATCGATGAAATCGTGGCGGCCAAGTGGAAACAGTTGGGTCTCCAGCCAGCCCGGCTCTCCACGGACGCTCAGTTCTTACGCCGCGTTTCGCTCGATCTCACTGGGGTTCTGCCGAAAGAGGAAGATATTCGCGCGTTTGTTGCCGATGCCTCGGCCGACAAGCGCGCACGCGCCGTCGACAAGCTACTCGAGCGGCCTGAGTATGTCTACTTCTGGACGCTGCGTTGGGGCGATCTGCTGCGCGTGACACGAAACGGAATGGGCGAGAAGGCCATGTGGAACTTTCACCGGTGGCTGAATCGCTCGATGCGGGAGAACCGTCCCATTGACCAGATGGTGCGAGAGATCCTGCTGTCTCGCGGCCAGCCCAACAGTCAGGATGTAGCGGCCTTCTATCGGATGACTCGGTCGCCGGAGGAGGCGGCGGAAGCGGTGAGTGTCGCTTTCATGGGCCTGCGCCTCGGTTGCGCCAAGTGCCATCAGCATCCGTTCGAGAAGTGGAGTCAGGCCGACTACTACGGATTGGCTGCATTCTTCGCCAGAATCGACTCCAAACCCGACAGTGACTACGGCGGTTCCACATTGCGCATTAAGCCCACCGGCTTCGTGCGTCACCCAAAGACCCAGCAGGTGGTGCGGCCTTCGATCCCTGACGGAGACAACTTCCCCTACGAAGGGGATCCACGGCAGCAACTGGCTGCCTGGCTGACGGCGAAGCGTAATCCATGGCTTGCGCGTAATTTTGTGAACCGCTACTGGGGCTACATGATGGGCCGGGGCTTGATCGAACCGCTGGACGATATCCGCGAGACAAACCCGGCATCCATTCCCGAGGTTCTGCATGCTCTCGAACGAGACTTCCAGGAACACGGCTTCGATCAAAAGCGCATGTTGCGGGCGATCGCGAATTCCAAGGTATACCAGCTGGATTCGACGCCCGAAGCCCGGTCGCCGCGCGACAACGTGTTCTACACCTACTACACTCCTAAGCGCCTGACCGCCGAACAGTTGCTCGAAGCCATCTCCTCGGCCACCAACGCTCCTGAGAAGTATCCCGGACTGCCGCAAGGGATCAGGCCGATTCAGCTTCCGGATCCCGAGGTGACATCGGAGTTCCTTGACACCTTCGGGCGCCCCCGACGGCTGGTCCCCTGTGAATGCTCCCGCAACAATGAAAGCAACGTTACACAGGCGCTGCACCTGATGAACAGCGACTTTGTGCAGGATAAGATCGCCGCGCAGGGCGGTCGCGTGGCGAGTCTCTTTGCGCTGGTGCCGACGGAGCAGGCAGTTGTGAATTTGTATTATGGGACCCTGAGCCGGCCGCCCTCCGAGGGCGAGACTGCAGCCGCGGTCGCCTTGGTCCGTCAGCGCCCCGAGGGAGAGGAGCGCCGGAAAGTGCTGGAAGATCTGCTGTGGACGCTATTGAACTCGAGGGAGTTCTTGTTCAACCATTGAAGGGGGGGTTAGGATGATCGATTTGCAGTATGGAGACGGAATCTCGCGGCGTGAGACGCTGCGAATTGGTTCCCTCGGTCTGTTCGGGCTGAGCCTGCCACAACTGCTTCACGCGGCGGACGACAACCGTCAGAAGGGCCGGCAAGGCAAAACAACTTCGTGTATCCTGCTCTGGCTGAGCGGGGGCATCAGCCAGATCGATAGCTTTGACCCTAAACCCAATGCGCCCCTCGAGATCCGCGGTGAGTTCAAGACAATTCCGACCGCGACTCCCGGCATTCACTTTGTTGAACACCTACCGCGACTGGCGCGCCTCACGAACCGATTCTCGCTCATCCGCTCGATGACCCACAACCAAGGCACCCATGGATTAGCTGACCAGTTGGTAACCAGCGGCTACGCGCCAACGCCTTCCGGCGTCGGCGTCCGCTATCCATCGCAGGGGTCAGTCGTCAGTTGGGCCACCGGATATCGAGACGGCGTGCCGCCGTATATTTATGTTGGGGACATCAGCGGTCCCGACGGATTCCGGAAGCGGGATGCTCTGAATGCTGGTGTTTTGGGGGCCCAATACAATCCGTTGGAAATCGGCGACAAGGCCAACGATATCGGATTCCGAGTAAAGAATGTTACGCCGCCCAACGGCGTGGACCTTGAACGGATGGGGAGCCGCCGCTCGATGCTTCAGATGCTGGATAAGTGGCAGCGGGGGACGGAAAGCCATCTCACTAAGCTCGAAGAGGTCGACGCTTATTACCAGAAAGCTTTCTCTCTGGTGACTTCGCCCTACGTCAAGAAGGCGTTTCAGATTGACGAAGAGCCCGCCAAGTTGCGCGAGGCTTACGGTCGCACGATGTTCGGCCAAAGCTGCCTGCTGGCTCGCCGCCTGGTGGAAGCCGGGGTGCGTTACGTCACGGTGGGAATGCCGGGTTGGGATACGCATACGAACAACTTTAGTGACATGAAGGATAAGCTCTTGCCTGTTCTGGACATGGCGTATTCAGCTTTGCTTCAGGACGTGCATGACCGCGGCCTGATGGATTCGACTTTAGTCATCTGCATGGGCGAGTTCGGCCGGACACCGAAAATCAACGCCGAGGCAGGCCGGGATCACTGGCCCGCCACGCAGGTTTTCGCGCTTGGCGGTGGAGGCATCAAGACAGGCGTTGTCGTAGGCGCCACCAACGAGCGCTCCGAATATCCCACGGAGAGACCGTTGTCGGTTCAGGATTTCTCTACTACCGTTTACCGTGCCCTTGGAATTTCCCCTGACCTGGTCTATCCTTCCAACGAAAACCGGCCAATGAAGGTTCTCGCCGGGGGCGAACCGATCTCCGAGTTGATCGCATGAAGCCTTGGGCACTATGGCTGGCCTGGGTTCCGATGGCCGGGGGCCAGGAATTGGACTTCGCCAAACAGGTTAGGCCGATATTCGACGAGCATTGCGCCGGCTGCCACAATCATGCGGTACTCGAAAGAAAAGCAGTCGGTGGCGGCCTTGCCCTTGATTCCTACGATGCATTGGTCAGAGGCGCTGGCGGCCGCGCAATCGTTGTTCCCGGAAATGCCTCTGGCAGCGAGTTGATGAGGCGCCTTGAGTCCGGCGACCCGACGCGCCGCATGCCTTTCGGCGGCCCGCCGCTCAGCCGGGAATCGATTGAACTGGTTCGGCGCTGGATTGACGGAGGCGCCAAGCCTGGCTCATCGGCAGCGAACCTGGCGCCACCCGATACGGTGGCGACTACCCAGGCATCCCTCCGTTTCACCGATGTTTTCGTGCCTTTCGGACGCCGGGCTCCCGTTACGGCGAGTGTGGCCGCTCGCGAGTCGCGCCCCCGGCCCGCGATTGATGTCCCCGGTGCGCTGATTGTTGAGGACGAAGCCGCTGCCGAGCGGATCGTTACCTCTCCCTATAAGACCGGGATTGACGCGACCATCGGTCCGTTAGCGCCGGTGACGGCTCTGGCGTTTCATCCCGACGGCAGAAGGCTGCTGACAGGTTCATCGGGACGAGTTGTGGTCTGGAACCTCGACCGGCGGGTTGTTGCTGAAGAGATCAGCGGTGTGATTGGCAGCGTGAATAGTCTTGAGTTCAGCCCGGACCGCAAGCTGCTTTCGGTCGCCGGCGGTATGCCCTTCGCCACCGGCGAGCTCCACCTATATGACGCCCAAGGGTTGAAGCCAGTTGCGCAGTTGATGGCGCACAAAGAAGTGATCCTCGGCCAGGCGTTCAGCTCTGACTCAGCGCGGCTGGCAACCGTAAGCTTTGACCGCACGGTGGAGATTTGGGACGTTGCCAGCCGGAAGCGGATTGCGCAGATAGGCGATCATTCCGACACTGTTCAGGGCGTGGCATTCGACCCTTCCGGGAAGAAACTGGCCACGGGCAGTATGGATCGAACTGTGAAGCTTTCCGATGGCGTCTCCGGAACTGGCCTGCTCACGATCAACCCGGATCTCAAGGGAATTCTCGCCGTCGCTTTCAGCCCCGACAGCCGGTACGTGTTGACCGCCGGCGAGTCACCGGAACTCCGTTGGTGGGAGGTTGCCGATATCGGTGAGAGTGTAACCGAGCGTGGATGGACACCCACGCGGAAGATGCGGGGTCATGTAGGAGCGGTTTACGACATGCGATTCAGTCCGGACGGCTCGGTGCTGGCCACGGCCAGCGCGGATCGCACTGTGCGGCTCTGGGACGGCAAGTCTGGCCAGCCGATCCGGACGCTGGTGGACGCCGACGACCTTCTCTATTCGGTGGCCTTCAGTCCGGATTCACGCCTGATCGCCGCCGGCGGAGGAGATGGCATCACCCGCCTCTGGGAGGTGAAGACAGGGAAACTGCTGGGGTTGTTTGTCCACCGGTCCATGCGGCGTACGGCTTCCGTCGAATGGCTGGCCGTTGACCCAGAGGGCCAGGTAGAGACGTCGCCGGGCCTGCGGGACAAGGTTCGTCAGAGACCAGGGCAGAATGCGGCTATTCGCTAGTTGCTGGTTGTTGCTCGCCCCCGCGCTCTCGCTCTGGGGCCAACGCGGTTATCCACGCATCGAAACCGTTTTTCCGGGAGCGGTGGCACGCGGCGCGACGACGGACGTGATGCTGACAGGCCGGTACAATCTGCGCGAGAGCACTCGCATCCTGTTTGATCGCCCAGGCGTCACTGCCACCATCGTTGAATGGCAGGCTCTGGGCGACACGAAGCTTCCGGCCGGGAAACGACAGCCTTTCGAGAGAGAGGGGCTGTCGATCAAAGTCACGGTTGCGGCGGACACGGCGCCCGGCATTTACGGGTTCCGTATTCTCACCAAGGGGAGTCTCTCGGCTCTGGCGAACCTGCTGGTGGCAAGTGGAGAATGTATCGGCGAAGCCGAGCCGAATAACTCGCAGGCCGATGCACGGCCAATAAAGCCCGGAATGACGGTGAACGGGCACCTTGATGGCGACGCCGACCTGGACATGTACCGGTTCGACGCCGCTGCCGGTGACCGGATCGCCTTTCTCGTGCATGCCGCGCGCTTGCAGCGCCCCGTACCGCAATTGGAACGTGACTTTTCCGACATCATCCTCAGTCTTCACGACGTGGCGGGAGCCGAACTGGCCTCCGCCGATGACTCCTTGACGGAAGATCCGGAGCTCTTCTACTCTTTTCAGCGGGCGGGTACGTATTATCTTCGCCTTCGCGAGGCGCGTTACCATTCGGGCAAAGACAAGTGGTGGTACGCATTGTCGGTTCTGCCCGGACCTGTTATCAATTCGGCTTTCCCCCCGGTTGTCGTGCCGGGTCAAAAAGCGAAGTTGAGTTTTGACGGGTTCAACTTAGACGGGCTGCAGGGATGGGAAGTCGAGATTCCGGCGGATGCCAAGGTGAGCTTCGAGCTCCAACTTGCCTCCAATCGGGTCGAACTCGGCATCACCGAACTGGCCACCGAGATTGAAGCCGATTCACCTGGAATTAGGGCAATCGCCATTCCGGGCGGAGTTAACGGGCGGATCCTCAGCGATGGCGAAGTGGACCGCTACCGCTTCCCGGCAAAGGCCGGAGAACGATTTGAGTTCGAAGTGCAGGCACGGCGCTGGGGCTCATCGCTGGACGCCTTGATGGAAATACGTGACGTGAGCGGGCGCTTGCTGGAGGCGCAAGATGACATGGTGAACACACTTGGCCAAACTGTGGATGGTTTGGCTTTCCCTGTCAGCAAAGATCCGAGAGTTGAATGGATTGCCCCCAGGGATGGCCATTACGAAGTGCACGTGCGCGATGCCAATTACTTCGGTGGACCGCAGCGCTTCTACTTCTTCGCCGCGCGCCACCAGCAAGAGGATTTCGCACTGGTGCTCGACGATGATCGTATGCCGGCCGGCCCCGGAGAATCGGTGACGGCGCTGGTCACCGTGGAACGGCGCAACGGTTTCCGGGGGCCGGTCCGTTTATTCGTTCGCGGCTTACCCGAAGGGATGTTTGCTCACGAGAGCGCGATTCCTGCTCACTTGACCCAGGGCACCATCGTCATCACAGCGCGCCCGGATGCGAAGCCCGATGCTCGCCCTATCCTGGTGGGAGGCCGTGCGATGACCACGTCATCTGGAGGCCGGTCTCTGGAGATCGAGCGAATCGCTACGCCGTTTGCACCGATGGGGCAAGCGGGGGGCCGGAGCTTCCTGCAGGTACCCACTGCAGTGGCTTCGGTCAGCGAGGGCAGCGATATCATCCTGGAAGCCGATCCGAAGGTAGTCTCAATTGAGCGGGGCAAGTCATTTACCGTCAAGCTCCACGTTGTCCGAAACAAGTATACGGGACCGGTGGAAATGAACATCATTCTCTGGAATCTCATGCAGCGCTTCAGTAAGCTTCCGCCCGGCCTGATTTACGAAGAGAAGCTGAGCAAGACCTCTCTCGGGCTCACGGAAACTGAGGGGTACGTGACGTTTCGAGCCGAGCCTGACGCCCCCTTATTGGACGACTATCTCATGGCCGTGATGGGCCAGATTACGTACAACCGGATCTACATGACGCGGGGGGCAGCCCCGTTCAGGCTGACAATTCGATAAGGCTCTGGTGCAAAACAGGCGGGATGCAACGAGGATAAGGAATGGCCCAGTTTTCTCCCGTCGAAGAGTTGTTCGGCGGTCGCCACTTCGATGCCGAGATTGTGGTGGCCGACGAGAGCGCCAGGAAGCCGGGGGTCAGTACACGAAGTGTATGATTTCCAAAAGGCCGAGATCCGTTGACCTCGGCTTTGCCCGATCAAAACATTGGGTTTCCGACGAAGGGGACTGTTCCGCAGCCGGGAACGACGTTGATTTCACAGGCCCATTCCGCGTCAGACCCCCGACTTCCTGGCGCTCTCCCTGGAAAACGGCGGAACGATCGAGAAGGCGCAGGCCATCGCCGCGCATGCTTCCCCGCGTACCACCAAGCTTTACGACCGGACCTCAGATGTACTCACTCTGGAAGAGATCGAGAAGATTGGGATTTGAGGCAACCATCAACTTATCAGCGACTTCGAGGTTTGCGAGAACCACAGTGACAAGATTTTCCTTGTCGGTATTGCAAAACTGCAATACTATGAACGGATGGCGTGGATAGTAGAGTTGCTCGACGACCGCGTTCGGGACGAACTTGAGATCCTGCCACTCGACATGCAAGCCCGTTTTCGCCGGATTGTCGAACTGATCCAGGGTTACGGCCTCGAACGGGTCAGAGAGCCCCATGTAAAGCATCTCGAAGGCCCTTTATGGGAGATGCGCATGAAAGGAAAGGACGGCATTTCGCGGGCAATCTACGTGACCGCAAAAGGTCGTCGCGTCGTCGTCGTCCGGGCGTTCGTCAAGAAAACCCAGAAGACACCGAGGCGGGAAATTGATATCGCGCTGCAAAGAGCCAGGGAGGTAAAGGACCAATGAAACGTACGACCGTTGATGATCTGCATAAGAACTGGATGAAGAATCCCGACTACCGGCGCGAATACACCGCGCTGGAAGAAGAATTCTCGCTCACGGCTGCCCTGATTGACGCCCGCTCCCGCGCAGGCCTCACGCAAGAGCAAGTGGCCCAACGCATGGAAACGACGCAAGCCGTCGTCGCGCGTCTGGAAGGCGGCGGCAGCAAGCCGTCTACCCGAACGCTGGAAAAATACGCGAAGGCGACCGGGAGCCGTTTGCGCATCAGCTTCGAGCCGGAAGAAGCGCGGCCCTAGGAGGGGGTCATGCCGCGATGAGTGAGTTTTCAGAACATTGCGCGACAAAGTACTCTACTGCGTGGCGAGAGGAACCGAGAAACCGGTCCCTCGGCGTGCCGCCAACGTAGTACGCTATTGAATCCTCCCCCGCCCCTGACTCCGGGAGGATCCGTGGCTTCCATCGAACGAACAGCCTATCCGCGCTTTAGCCGCACCGTTAGGAGTGCAGCAGCAAGTCGGGGGTCAAGCCACCTTGGGTGTTTTTGACTAAAACCGCGAAAAGTCAATTTTGGGGTTGAAAGCGCGGGCGACTCTTGGCGATTCGGGCCTTCCAGAAAACGATCGTTTACGAGAACGAGATTCCAGCCACCTCCAAAGACTGAGTTTGCGCCTGGAAATGCCTATCAACTCGTCTATTTATCAACGACTGATATTCGTGTGAGAATATTGCATGCGAATCGGTTATGCGCGTGTCTCCACGGTCGAGCAGAATCTGGACTTGCAACTCGACGCGCTCAAGACGGCACAGTGCAAGCGGATTTACGAGGAGCATGCCAGCGGCCGGAATCCGGAGCGGCCGGAACTGGTGAACTGCCTCAAGGCGTTGCGCCCCGGCGATGTGCTCGTCGTGCGGCGATTGGACCGGCTGGGCCGCAATCTGCCCGACTTGGTGCGAATCGCGGAGCTGGAAGCATGTGAACTTCTATGGGGAGTACAACTTCCGTGATGCCAGCGAGATCGTCGATCTTGATCAGATGGTCAGCCGGTTGGCGGCACTGGAATGGGACAGCGCAGGTCCTAAACAGCCGAATTGATCGGGGCAACTGCTTGCCTCAACCCGGCAAAATTGACTTTTCGCGGTTTTAGTCAAAAACACCCAACTAAGGATTCATGCCCTCAGAGCCACTCAACACTGATTTAGCGCAGACGCCATCCCAGGGGCTGCCGATTAACGACGTTCAGAACTGGCAAGCAGGTTGGCTTCCGGGGGTGTATCAGGGTACCCTCGCCGTCCCAAGAGGTTCCAGGATTTCGTACATCCATCCGGCCTCACTCTAAACTCTCTGCAGCGTCTGAAAAGCCAGGTCCAGCTTTTGCGAAGTCAATTCGATGTCCTGCTCCGTATGGGCGGCGGAAACGTACATGCGTCCGTCAGGCACCAGGATGATGCCTTCCTGCAAGGCCGCGAGAAGGAAGCGCTGAAGCAGATCGCGATCATCGTCAAAAGTATCGCGGTAGTCATTTAGCTCCTCCCGCTGAGTGAAGTGCAGATAGAACGCAGTTCCGAAACCGGTAACTTTCAAAGGGATCTCATGGGACTTGGCGGAAGTGGTGAGCCGGTCCATTAAGTGCAAGCCGAGCCGGTTAGCTTCCCGGAGCGCGGAACCGCCGTCGCGGCTCAATTCGTTCAGGCAGACGTCAGCCCCCGCCAGGGAGAGCGGATTTCCGTTGAAGGTTCCGCCAAATACAACGCCTCCCGTAAACATTTGTTCCATAATGCTGGCGCGGCCTGCCACTACGCTCAGTGGCATACCTCCGCCAACGGCCTTGCCGAAAGTGGCAATATCCGGAGTGACTCCGAAGTGTTTCTGTGCCCCGCCGGGATCGATGCGGAATCCGGTAATGACTTCGTCGAAGATCAGCAGACATCGGTGGTGGCCGGCGAGTTTCCGCACCCCTGCCAGAAAGCCCGGCCTTGGCATGAGACAGCCGCTGTTGCATAACACCGGCTCCATCACTACGGCAGCCACTTGGTTTGAATGAGCCTCCAGCAGTTCTTCGAGAATATCCAGGCGGTTCCACGGTGAAACCACGATGCCGTCCACCGTGTTCAGCGCCTGCCCGCGAGAGCCGGGCACGGTGTGCGGAGCGGTTAACGGTCCAACCTCGTGCCGCTGCGGCTTGTAGCTATGGAGCGCCGAATCCATCCAGCCGTGATAATGGCCTTCGAACTTGAGAATCAACGGGCGCTCGGTATAGGCGCGCGCAAGGCGATGAGCCAGTTGCACGGCTTCACTACCGCTCGATGTGAAGGCGACACGCTCGGCGCACGGCACCATGGATTGAATCTTCTCGGCGACGGTGATCTCCAACATGTGTTGAGCTCCGTAGCTCCACGGTTTTTCCACTTGGCGCCGCATCCGCTCGACCATCGCTGGATGGCCGTAACCAAGAATCATCGGACCCCAGGCAAGCTGATAGTCGATATATTCGTTCCCGTCCACGTCCCGGAGCCGGACTCCTTTGCCGTCTTCGAAGAAGAGCGGTACGGATGCCTTGGCGCGGAAAGGGCTGCTCACACCGCCGGCGAGCGAGCGGCGCGAACGTTCCAGCAATTCATGGGAGCGCTCCCAGGTGGTAATCAACGAACTTCTCCTTTTTGATCCCCGCCGGGGGGCGCTGTCGTGCCTCTGATCACCAACTCCGTCGGAACGGCTATCCGGCTGGGCGTTGTCTCGTCCGAAAGTCGATCGATCAGCATCTTTGCGGCGATGCGGCCGACTTCTTCCGGGTAAGAACGGATTGTCGTCAGCGGCGGATTCATGTCGCGTCCGAGATCGTCGTAGCCAATCACGCTGACTTCGCCGGGGACGCTGATGCCTGCCATCTTCAACGCTTCCATTAAGCCCATCGCCACCAAATCGTTCGTGGCGACCATGGCGCTGGGCAGCGAGCCGGAAGACATCATTTCCTGCATGGCGCCGAAGCCGGCTAGGATGCCAGGCTCCACATCGGGTAGTAACAGGAATTGAACCAGGTGCGGGTTGTAACGCAAGTCCAGTTTTTCCAGGGTCTGCCAGTAGGCGCGGTATTTTTCCGAATTGGGAAAGCCGATAAAGCCGATATCCTTGTGTCCAATTTCCGCCAGGTACTCCAGCGCCTGACGCGTGCCAATGGCATAGTCGGCGCCGACGGCGCTGGCGTTGCCATCCTGCACAATAAGGTCCGTTAACACGATGGGGACTTCCCAGTCGAGGAGCCGGTCTAACGACTTCTTGCGAAGGCCGCCAGCCACCAGACACCCTTGAATTGCATTCGGTTGCCCTTGCGGAAGGCCCATCTTGGGATCGTTTTCTTCCTCGCCCACGGAATGAAATAACAACCGGTATCCCTGCTGGCGGCAGACTTGCTCCGCGCCGACCAGGATGCGGCTATATCCGGGCTGAACGAACTGGAAGATCTTCTCGCCGATCAGAAAGGCCAAGTGGCCTACCGCTTCCCGCTGCACAATGGCCGCATGATCGCGGGCACCCGATGCGACATAGGTCCCCTTGCCTACAATCCGTACGAGAGCGCCGTCCTTTACCAGGGCGTTGAGCGACTCCCGAACGGACGTTCGCGACACGCCGAACGTTTCGGCGAGCGCACGTTCCGAGGGAAGTTTCCCCGATTTGCCGTAAAGACCACCATCGATTTTTCCCGTCAGAATGGAGCGCAGTTGGACGGGGACGGACAAGGGGCTGTTAGCTTGTATTTTTACCATGACGCTCACGTGGTCCTACCTGGTTGTACCATTATAATCCGAATTGCATACATTATTTCAATTGAACTTGTGAGATTTTTGTTCTTGACATCCATACCGGTATGGATGTAGCATCAGACCAGTGTATACCAATTGCGCAGGAGAGCTGAAAATGCTTCGACTATCGTTTCCCCTTGTCCTCGTTCTCATAGCGGCCGGGAGTTCTCTATTTGCCCAGGTCACCACAGCCAGCATTGTCGGCACAGTCAACGACTCATCCGGCGGCGTTATCCCTGGAGCCGCCATTCAGGCAAGGGCCGTCGCGACCAATCAGATTCGCGACGCGAAGGGCGACGCGGACGGCAATTACATTCTAACCAATCTGCCCATCGGCGAATACGAGGTCACCATCTCCTCGAATGGCTTTCGAACGGAGGTCAACAAAGGCCTTGTCCTACAGATCGCCCAGCGTGCGCGTCTCGATATCATCCTGCAGACGGGAAGCGTTTCGGAATCGATTGTCGTCACGGCCGAGGTCCCCATAATCAATACGGAGGACGCGGTCTTCGGCGATGTGATCGACAACAAACGCGTCGTGGAATTGCCGCTCAATGGACGTAATTTCAATACCTTAGCCTTGCTTACGCCGAATATTCAAAATGGTGTGCCGGGCGGAGCCACGCTGCAGGGTTTTCTGGCTGGCGGCATCGCTGTCTGGGCGCATGGCAACCGGGACACGGACAACGAGTGGAATCTGGATGGGGTGACGATGAACGTCGGGTTCTATAACTGGAACTCATTCAACCCATCGGTAGACGCAATTCAGGAATTCAAGATTCAGACCGGTACATTCCCGGCGGAATTTGGCTTCCAGGCGGGCGCCAATATCAACATTGTGACCAAGTCGGGCACGAACGCCGTCCATGGGACCCTGTTTAATTTTCTGCGCAACGACAAGATGGATGCGCGAGGCTTCTTCCCTACGTCCAAGCCTAAGTTACGTCAAAACCAGTTTGGCGGCACGGTGGGCGGACCCGTGTACATTCCGAAAATCTATGACGGACGGGACAAGACATTTTTCTTTTCGAACTACGAAGGCATCCGGATTCGCCAGGAGCAGTTCGGGCGATTCACTGTCGCCACGGATGAACAGCGGGCCGGAAATCTGACGCGGACAGCGACGGGAGCACCGTTCACCGGGACGATTTTCGATCCCGTCGCCGGCCAGCCATTTCCCGGTAATATCATTCCCGCCAGCCGCATCACGAGACAAACTCAGTCGATTTTGAATTTCTACCCGCGGGTGAATACGCCCGGGCAGATTTTCAACTATCAAATTTTGGCCCCGGTGCTGACGGATAGCGATAGCACCATTCATCGCTTGGATCATCGTTTTAGCCCGAAGGACTCTCTGTTCGCCCGCGGCGCGTATGACAATCGCGCCCGTCCGGACGCGGAATTCTTCCCTGGCTTTGTGCGCACAACGAATCTGAAGGCGTACAACATCGCCACCGGCTACACAAGGATTTGGAGCCCAAGCATTATTCAAGAGTCACGCATTGGCTACAACCGCAGCGTCATCACGCAGGCCGATCCGCGCGAGAATACCGACTTCAACATCCAACGCGAGTTGGGAATCCCCGGTATCCCGGCCGCTGGCCGGACCAACGGATTTCCCTTCATCGCGATGGCCGGCTACTCCTCCCTGGGCGACTTCACGAACAATCCGCTCATTCAGCCGGATGAGGTCTGGCAACTCCTGACAAACGTGACGATGACGCGGAGCCGCCACACGATTAAGTTCGGCTTCGATGGACGCAAGGTTCGTTCGGACCGTACGCAGGGCCTCACGGTGCGTGGCCAGTTTAACTTTGAGAACAATAACCCGGTCGGTTCGGGCAATTCCTTCGCCGACTTTTTGATTGGGCGTCCGCAACAAACCAGCCTCGGCAATCGCGCTTTCACGGTACGAATGCGAAACACGCGCTTGGGCCTGTTCCTGCAGGACGATTGGCGCGTCTCCTCCAGGCTCACGCTCAATATCGGGATGCGTTATGAGCCAACCACGCCGGTCCACGATGCGCGTGGGGAAGTGACTGGATTCGACTTCGCTTCAGGCCAACCCATTCCCATGAAGGCGAAGGATCCCTTCTATCCGCATGATTGGAACAACTTCGCGCCTCGGATTGGTTTCGCCTGGAGACCCTTCGCCAGCGCCCGCACGGTGATTCGCGGGGGCTATGGAATTTATCACAACTACAGCATGGGGCTTGCCCTCATTCGTATTGGCAGCAATCCACCGTGGGCCGTGCTGACCAACTACATTGCCAATCCAGCCGCGCCGTTACTGACATGGGATACTCCATTCCCGTCCGCCGCCGCCGGCGCACCGCCGCCACCGAACTATGCCGGGTACACCAGCGACTTCGGCGCCGGATACTCCCAGTTACGCTCGCTGCATCTTTCTCAACAATTGACGAGCAACGATGCGATTGAGATCGGCTATGCGGGCAATCTCGCTCTGGGGGGGGACCGTGCCGTGAACGCCAACGATGCGCCTCCCGGGCCGGGAGCGATTCAGCCCCGGCGCCGCTGGAATCAATTTGGGGTGGTAACGCAGATCCGGTCGGATTCGAAGACTTTTTATAACTCCGGCACGCTGAAATATACGCGGAGATTCAGTGATGGGCTCACGATTCTTAGCTCCTATACCTTCTCCCGCACAATTGACCAGGCGTTCTCTTCGATCGCCGGAAATCCGTCCGGCGGAGCGGCGTCGCAGACGATCGACAATCTTTCCCAACGCGGTCTATCGGCTTCCCATAGGACGCACGTCTCGGTCACCAGCGCCGTGTATCAGCTTCCGTTTGGGAAAGGCATGAAGTACCTAAGCCGCGGCGGACCACTTGGTTTAGTCCTGGGAGACTGGCAGCTCAGCTCCATTGTCACTATTCAATCCGGGGGCGCCTTTAACGTCGGCGTACAGGGCGGTTTCGCCCGCCTGAACTCCGGCAGCGACCAGCGCGCCAATCGTATTCGGAATGGCAATCTTCCCGGCGGCCAGCGCAGCGTCAACCGCTGGTTTGATACCGACGCCTTCGTGCTGGCGCCGTTGTATGCGTTTGGCTCCGAGGAAACTCGTACGCTCATCATGCCGGGCCTTGCCAACGTGGACGTCAATCTTAAAAAGGCCTTCCGTTTGACCGAACGGGTAAGACTGGAATACCGCGCGGAGTTCTTCAACTTTTTCAACCACACGAATTTTTCCTCGCCTGGAGGCACGCTGGGTATACCTCAGTTCGGTATCATCGCTTCGGCAGGACCCGCCCGCGTGGGTCAGATGAGCTTGAAACTGGTATTTTGATGATCACCGTAGGCCGGAGGACAGGTTGGAGAATCGCCATTGCTTCCATTCTTCAGGAAACCAATACGTTCTCTCCCGTCGCCACACGCTACGAGGATTTTACCCCTGTCTTCGGCCGTGACGCTTACCTCCGGCACGAAGGGAAGCTCACGGAGATGGGCGGATTCATCGACGTCTTAAAGGAGACGGGCGCTGAAATCGTTCCCGTCTGCGCTGCCTGGGCAATCACGGCGAACCGCCTTGTGCGGGCGGATTTCGAACGTTTAGCGGATGAGTTCGAGACAAACCTTCGTCGCGCGAAACCGGACGCTCTGTTGCTGGCGATGCACGGCGCTCAAACGGCGGAGGGCGAAGATGACGTCGAAGGCAACATCCTGCAGCGTGCGCGCGGGATTCTCGGGCCACAGCGGCCGGTCGTTTTAACGCTCGACCTGCACGCAAACATCACCCGCCGGATGGTCGGACTGGCCGACGCCATCGTCGGTTACCACACATACCCGCACGTGGACATGTATGAAACCGGTCAAAACGCGGCCCGCATGATGGTTCGCATTCTTAAGGGCGAAATGCGTCCCGCCATGGCATTCCGCAAGCTGCCGCTGATCGTTCAAGCCGAGAATTCGCAGACGTACCGAGGGCCGATGCATAAGTTGATTGCCGCCGCCCAAGCGCTGGAAAAGAGCGGGAAAGCCGAGGCCGTTTCTATCTTTCCAGTTCAGCCATGGCTAGACATTGCGGAAATGGGATGCTCGGTTGTTAGTGTGACCAACGGAGATCCGCGCATCGCCCAACAGCAGGCCGACACGCTCGCCCGCCGTCTCTGGGACAACAAGAAGGCTTTCGAAACAGAGCTCACCTCCGTTCCCGATGCCATTCGCGCCGCGCTTACCATGCAAGGTGGTCCTGTAGTGCTTTCGGAATCTTCCGACAGTACGGGCTCCGGTTCGCCCGGTGACAGCACCGGCGTCCTGAAGCACTTGATCCGCGCGCCGCTTACCGGACCGTCCGCCATCTTCCTTGTCGATCCAGCCGCCGTCGCCTCGGCGATCGAGGCTGGCGTCGGCTCCACCCTCACCATGAAGATCGGGGGCGCTTTCGACAAGAAGCATTCCAAGCCTGTGAAAGTGACGGGGAACGTCAAGCTGATCTCCGACGGCCGTTGGGTCGCGCGGGCACGCGGATACAATACCGGCATCACCACCTGCATGGGCCGAAGCGTGGTGCTTGAAGTTGGCCAAGTGCAGATCCTCATTGCGGAGCGCTCGGCGATGACGGTTGATCCCGAACTCTTCCGCAGCCACGGCATTGACCCCATCTACTGCAAGATAGTCGTAGTGAAATCGCCCAACGGATTCCGTGCCGCCTACGAGCCTATTGCCCGCGCTCTCTTTGTCGTCGACACTCCGGGCGTCAGTACCGCCAATTTGAAGACGCTTCCCTTCAAGCGCATTCCGCGTCCTATCTATCCGCTGGACCGGGACACACCGAGGCCCGAGGGACTCTAGGTATGCGAGTCCGCCACTCCATCGTCCTGCTTGCGCTGCTTATCAACATGGTCTGCTACACGGACCGCGTCTGCATTGCCATCGCGGGACCGGAGATGCGCAAGGCCTTCGACTTTTCCCAAACTCAGATGGGTTTTGTCTTTAGCATTTTCAGCCTTTCCTACTTTCTTGGCCAGACTCCGTGGGGAATGCTCGCAGACCGGCTGGGCGCGCGAGGCATCGTGAGTTTCGCCATTGCCGGATGGTCTGTCTTTACCGCGCTGACGGCAACGGCGTGGAGCTTCGGTTCTCTTCTCGCAATACGCTTCGTTTTCGGAGCGTTGGAAGCCGCCTTTTCGCCATCGGTAGCCTCGGCCTTCAGCCGCTGGGTTCCGGTGAATGAGCGGGCGACGGCTTTCGGTGCATTCTTGGGCGGCGGCAGACTCGGCGGGGCGCTTACTCCCCCCATTGCCGGATTTCTCTTGCTCCACTATGGATGGCGCATCCCGTTTCTCGTATTTGGCGCATTTGGTTTCCTGTGGGCTGTTCTATGGTTTCTCTGGTACCGCAATGCGCCGGCGGAGCATTCTTCCGTCACCGGAGAGGAAATGCGGATCATCGCGGCTGGTGTACATGCCGGCGGAGCGGGAAAGAGCCCAGTGCCTTGGAACCGCCTCCTGCGCTCAAGCCGCCTGTGGTGCCTCTTGGCCGCTGCTTTCGGGTCCACGTTCATGTGGCAGTTCTACATCACTTGGTTTCCCACTTACTTGCGCCAACATCGCGGCATGTCGTTGACCGAATCCTCGTACTACGCGAGCCTTCCTTTGCTGCTCGGCGTCGGAGCAAACTGGGTGGGTGGCATTCTTACCGACCTGATCGGCCGCCGCACGAATGACCGGTTCGCGCGAACGGCGATTGGCTTTGTTTCGCTAACAGGTGGTGCGCTCTTGATGATGGGAGGCATCTGGTGCGCACAAGCGGGCTTGGCCGCGCTCCTGATGGGCCTCGCCGCCGGCGCGGTCGACCTCTACCTTGGCGCCGCTTGGTCTTCCGCAACGGATATTGGTGGTGCTTCGGGCGGAGCGGTAGCGGGCTTGATGAATGCCGCGTCCAATTGCGCCGGCTTCGCTTCCCCTGCTTTGATGGGATGGATGCTGCAGCGCTCCAACGATTGGAATTCGGTGCTCTATCTCAGCGTCGCCACTACCATCGTTGCCGCCGTGTTCTGGCTGTTCGTGAATCCGCGCCACCAGACGCAACTGCCGCCGGATCTGGTCCCGGCTGGGGAGGCATAAGAAGAGCATGAGATCCGCATTCCCCATCCTGCTGCTGGCGTCCGCGGTGAGCGCGCCTGCGGCGATTGATCCGGATCTGCCTTCGCCCGCTCCCACCGTGCGCTCTATCTTTCCGCACGGTGTGCGGCGCGGTACTTCCGCCGAGGTCGAACTTTCAGGACAAAATTTGCATGATGCGTTATCCGTCGAGTTCGCCGGACGCGGCCTTCGCGCCGGTATTCTTTCGTCGCTCGGTACGAAACTCAACCTTCGAATTACCGCCGATGCGGATGCTGAAGTGGGCCGCCGCGACTTCCGCCTGATCACAAGGCGTGGCGTTTATGTCGGTGTCTTCGATGTGGGCGCGCTCCCCGAGATTCGCGAGAAGGAAAACAACGACGATTTCCGCAAGCCTCAGGCGATCGCCTTGCCTGTGCTCGTCAACGGTGTGCTCGGCGATGAGGATTGGGACCACTTCCGCTTCCACGCCGCCGCTGGCGAGACTCTGATTTTCGACGTAAGCGCCACGCGTCACGGTGCGCGCGTCGATGCCGATCTGGCAATCCTCACCGAAAGCGGCGAAGAACTGGCCTGGACGGACGACACCACCATCTTTGGAGACCCGCATCTGGAACGTACCTTTGAAGAGGAAGGCGACTATTTGATCCGTGTCGGCTCGCTCAACGGTGGCGGTGACTACCGTTTAGCCGTGGGTCGTATTCCGTATGTGAGCCGCACCTTGCCCGCCGGGTTGAGTGCGGGCCGGACTACACTCCTCACGCTAAGCGGCACTCATCTTGATCTGGCAGACGAAGTTTGGCTGGGAGACCGTGCCGCAAAAGGTGAAATCGTTCAAAAGTTGGCGAAGCAAATCCAGGTTCGTTTCCGCTTACCGGCAGAGTTTTCCACGGGTGCCAACCGCATTCACGTTTCTCACAAGGGCCAGGAAATCGCTATCCCAACCGAGATTCGTGTTTCCGCGCTGCCCGAAATCACTGTCGCCAAAATTCCCGCAACTCTCTCCGCCGCTCTAACGGTAACTCCATCGGTAGTGTTGAACGGTGTGATCGATCAACCTGGAACCACGCATTACTTTCGCTTTACTGCAAAGGCCGGAGACCGGTACACCTTCCAAAGCGAATCCATGAAGCTCGGTTATCACTTGGATCCCGCCATCACCATACTTGACGCTGAGGGCAATAAACTCGCTTACGCCGACGACCCCGGAGTGGATGATCGATCCGATGAATACCAGATCGACGCCGACCTCAGCCACACCTTTGACAAGGCGGGCACTTACTATGTGGCGATACGCGACGGCATGCACCGCGGGGGAGATCAGCTCGTTTACCGTCTCACCCTGCAACGCATGGCGCCGGATTTCATCGTCGAACTGCGTGAACCGGTGAAGAGCTTTTACCAGGGCCAGGAGGACACCATTCAGGTCCGCGTCCGGCGCCGGGCCGGATGGGATGCTCCGGTTGAGGTGTGGGCCGAAGGTCTGCCGCCGGGCTTGATAGCCGGCCGCCAGACGGTTGCTCCTAAGGATTCAGTGGTTAAGGACACCTGTGGCGCCGACCGCACAATTGACGGCGCCATCGCTCTTCTGGCGGTCCGCGCGGAAAGCGCTCCATTGGGCCACTTCGACATCAAGATCAAAGCACGCGGCACAATGAATGGCGCTGTTGTTGAGCGCGGCGCGATCGTCCGCTATCAAAATCTGGCCGCGGGATACGTCTATGGCCCGATGCAGGTGCAACGTGCCCAAGTGACCATAGTAGCGGCGCCTGGAGTAATTCTTACTGTGCCGGAAACGCTCTCCGTTGCTCCTGGCGGCAGTCGCGAGCTAAGAGTCGTTGTGCGCCGCTTCGGAGCTGCGAAGCAAACGGATATTCTCGTCCGTGCGCTTCATAACCAACCTGGCGTAACCGTGGAGCCGATAAGGGTTCCTGCGGGAGCGCGTGACATCAAGCTCGTTGTGAGCGTGAATACTCAGGCGTCCTCCGGACCGCTGACGCTAGAAGCGGTATCCGCCGCGGACGGCAAGCCGCTCGGTGAATCGGCGCCGTTCTTCATGGAAGTGAAACCGAAATGATCATGCGACTTTACGGGCTTCTTTTGTTGCTCATCATCCCGTCCGCTGGCCTCTCAGGCAAAACGGTGAGGCTTACCCTTTACCCACCGGAAGTCCGTCTCCATGCCTCCGGCGAAGGCCAAGCCGTATTGTTGATTGCCACTGACGAAGAAGGCGTAAGTCGAGAAGTGACCGCCGATGCCTCCTGGCAGTTCGACGGAGACGCCCCCGCCTCGTTCCAGAAGCCCCGGACTGTGCAGGCCACGAGGTGGGGCAAAACGCGTCTGAGGGCTTCGTTTGATGGCGTCTTCGCGGAAGTTCCCGTCGAAATTTTGCCCGAACGCCGTCAACAACTGAGTTTTGTTAACGATATCGTTCCCATCTTCACCCGCGCCGATTGCGCCAACTCGAACTGCCACGGGTCGGTTCGTGGACAGAAAGGCTTTAAGCTTTCTCTCTTTGGCAGCGATCCGGAACTGGACTACGACGCAATCACGAAGAATTCGGATGGGAAACGGATCGACAGGGGCAATCCCGCCAACAGCCTCGTGCTGCGTAAACCGGTTTTTCAGGAGCCGCATGGGGGAGGGCAGCGCTTCAAAGTGGGTTCGCCCGATTACAACGCAATGCTTGAGTGGCTGCGAAAGGGAGCGCCCTTCGATGCGCCTGGGCAAGCCCGGCTGCGCAGCCTGCGGGTTTATCCACCGCAGTGGCGAATGACCGGCCTCGGAAGCCAGGTGCAACTCATCGCCACGGGCGAATACAACGACGGTTCCGTGCGTGACCTCACGCGGGTCGTTCGATTTAGCTCCAACATTGCCGCCATCGCCTCGGTGAAAACGGATGGAACCGTTACCGCCGAAGGCATGGGCGAAACCGCGATTATGGCTCGCACGCTCGGCCGCGCCGCTGCCGTGCCGGTCCTCATCGTCAAAGAACGTCCGCTCAAGAACTATCCTGAGATTGCGGAAAGCAACTACATCGACAAGCACGTCTTCGCCAAGCTGCGCAGCGTTAACGTCATCCCCTCCGATCTCTCCACGGAGGAGGAATTTCTCCGCCGCGTTTATCTCGACGTCACCGGCGTTGCGCCCACTCTCGATCAAACGTTGGCGTTTCTGCGCTCGAACGAACCCGATAAGAGGGCCAGGCTGATTGATCGACTTCTCGAACGCTCTGAACGGGCCGGCCTATGGGCTATGCGCTTCGCCGATATGTTCCGCGCAGGCTTCAACGAAGCGGGACAGAAGGGTGGTGGCGCCTATGCACGCTGGTTCCGGGATCAGGTCCGCAAGGATGTTCCCTATGACCAAATGATCCGTCAACTGCTGGTAAGCCAAGGCCGGCACGATTTCGAGGGCATCTCGAATTTCTACTTCGTCAGCCGTGAGATCACACCGGAGGAGTCCGGCGCCAATGTCAGCCAGTTGCTCCTCGGGCTCCAGATCGAATGCGCCCGATGCCACAATCATCCCTTCGAAAACTGGAAACAGGACGACTTCTACGGCTTCGCCGCTTTCTTCGCGCGCGTAGGCCGCAAGGACATGTATCTGAACAATCACAATGGCACCTACCTGAAGGACGCCGGCGAACTCCTTCACCCGAAGACGAAGAAGCCCGTTATCCCCAAGTATCTGGATGGCGACTATGAACGCGAGCGTCCGGGAGAAGACGTGCGCAACCGGCTAGCCCAATGGGTGACAGCGCCGAATAACCCCTACTTCGCCCGAGCCACAGTCAATCGCGTCTGGAAATTTTTCATGGGGCGAGGCATCGTCGAACCTGTCGACGATTTCCGCGTTACTAACCCGCCTGGCAATGAATCGCTGCTGCAAGCGCTTGCCGATGACTTCGTCCAGAACGGCTACAGTCTGAAGGAGCTTGAACGCCGCATACTGAACTCGCGCTCCTATCAACTTTCCTCGGTGGCAAACGCCACGAATCGCGGCGACGAAGTAAACTACTCGCGTTTTCTAGTGCGGCGCCTGATGGCCGAGCAAATCCTCGATTCCATGACGCAAGTCACCGGAGTTCCGGAGAAATTTCCCAGCATGCCGCTCGGAACGAAGGCAATGAAAATTCCCGTTTTGCCCTTCATGAAGCCCAGCTACATGCTGAAGGTCTTCGGCAGAAACGATCTGCGCGAGGTGATCTGTGAGCGGGACACTAAACCGAGCGTGGCTCAAGTAATGCAACTGGTGAGCGGGGACACCATGCAGCGCCAAATCACGGCGAAAGGCGGCAGTCTCGATGCCTGGTTAGCGGACACGGCACTCTCGGATCGGCAGATTGCGACCAACATCTACCTTTCCGCTCTTACGCGCCATCCGGCGGAGGAAGAAGTCTCCGCCGCTCTCGCTCCGATCTCCAGCAAGCCGCCGGATCCGGAAGCGCGCCGCCGCGCGTTTGAGGACTTGCTGTGGACTGTCTTCAACTCCAAGGAATTCTTGTTTCATCATTAAAGGAGAGGCTATGGAAGCCTTTGATCGCCGGTCATTTATCAAGCTGGGTTCGATTGCCGCATTCCGTTGGGTCACGTTAGGCGATGTTTTGCAGCAGCGCGCAATGGCCGCCTCGCGCAAAGGCGACGACATCTCCGTGATCCATCTGTTCCTCACTGGCGGCATGAGCCAGATGGACACTTTCGATCCCAAGCCCAACTCCAAGCCGGAATTCCGCAGCAAGTTCGAGACGATCGCCACTAGCGTCCCTGGTTTCAGAGTCACAGAACATCTTCCGCGATGCGCGAAGCTGGCGCACAAGTACACCACCATCCGCTCCATGACGCACAAGACGCCCGTGCATGTGCCCGCTTGCGGACTCATTCTTAGCGGGCACTTGCCGCTGTCAAGCATAACGCACCCCTGTGTCGGCTCCGTGGTTGCCAAAGAAGCCGGGCCCAGGAACGAACTGCCGGCCTTCGTTTCCGTGCCAGGCTCTACCGGTTACTGGGAAGGAGCGGGCTATATCGAACCGCGTTTCAACCCATTCGACGCAGGCAATCCCAACGCGGACAAGTACCAGGTGCGCGATCTCGATCTCCCACTCGGCGTAGATTGGGCCCGCATGGACCATCGCCGGTCCTTGCTCAAACTCGCCGATGAAAAATTCCGCCGCTACGATTCGCAAAACCTGATTGAGAACATGAATTCCTACTATCAGACCGCGTTTGGACTCATGCAGTCCGAACGCGCCAAGAAGGCGTTCCTGATCGGAGAAGAGTCTGAGAAACTACGCGACGCCTATGGCCGCACGTCGCTTGGCCAGGGCGCTCTTTTGGCCCGCCGCCTTGTGCAGGCAGGCGTGCGGTACATTACGATCTCGCGCGGCTTCAATACCTGGGACCATCACGGCAACATTTTTTCCCAACTCAGCGAAACGTTTCTTCCCGAGCTGGACAATGCCTTCGCAACGTTGTTGGAAGATCTCGAATCTCATGGCATGCTTGGCAAAACTCTAGTGATAGTCACCGGTGAATTCGGCCGCACGCCGGAAATCAACGGCCTCGCCGGGCGCGATCACTGGGCCAATGCGTTTTCCATGTGCATCGCTGGCGCAGGAGTTCCCGGCGGTCAAGTGTGGGGAGAGACTGACGAAAACGCGGCCTATGTCACGAAAGACCCTGTGGAAATTCATGACTTCACCGCTACGATCTTTGACAAACTCGGCATCGACTATACGAAGGAATACATCAACCCGCTGGGCCGCCCCACAAAGCTTTCGGCTGATGGCGCAAAGCCACTCAAGTTTCTCTATTCCTAAGACACGCACTTGTTTGCTCGTGCTGGCTTCCGCCTTCGGCTCCTTGCACAGCGCGAACCGCTGCAGTTTGAGGTGACTTGGGTCCATTTGCGACTGGTGACAGAATAGTAACAGGCGCGCTGTCTGCCCTTTCAGTGTGTCATCGTCATCGGAGCCGCTCAACCCTCGATTTGTCGGCGCCAACTAGACGTTCCCCTTGCGGATCCCGTAAATACGGCGGTTGAGATTGAGGGCATCGGAGTAGGGCACCCGGATTTGATTACTGTAAATATTAGGATTCGGCAAAAACAGATGGAACCCGTGGACCCTACTCGAGGTATGGCAACGATTCGCCGGAAAATGGGCCATTTCTATCCGGCCGCCGCTGAACGCGCTCGGATATTGAAGATGCAGGCCGGTTTCGGCGGCTTCCGGTTCATGTTCAGGACGTAGTCCCCGAACCGATTGATGGGCTCTGTAAGGTATGGGCCAACGCAGGCCAATGCGGCCTCTGGAACGTCTTCCCCTTCATCCTGAAGCTGACCCATTACTACGGTCAATGAGCAGACGTTATGGAAAATCAAGCAGTTGGCGACCAGATGGTTGTACTTGATGACGTTCCGCTGCTCATCCCTGCTGTTCTCCGTAATAACCCCCTCGCCGCCAAAGAACACCCACTTCAGGAAGTGATTCAACTGTTCGCTCTTGTTCGTTGCGGCTTGGATTGTCGAGCGCAGCTCCTTGTCGGCCAGATATCGCAGGAGAAATCCAGTCCGAATCACACACCCGAGTTCCCGGAAGGCCAGGTACAGCTTGTGCTTCCGGCTGTATGTCCCAAGTCGCTGCAGGATCGTCGAAGCTGTAATCCGCCCGGCCTTGATCGACAGCGCCACGCGCAGCATGTTCGGCAGATGGATGCGGATCAAATCCCTGTCCACCGTATCGGTGAACAGGGAGTCGATGTGCTCATAGGGGTTGTAAGCCCAAACCGGCGGAATTGATTCAGCACTCATGAATCAACGCGTTGCTGACAATAAAACCCCAGCCAGTATGGCCTTCAACTTCAAGTTGATCGGGCGTTGCTTGGTCGGCCAAGTATTAGCGCTCCAGCAGCTTTTGCCCATCCTCGCGTAGCGAGCCATCTGGCCCGAGATGCCGGTAGAGCGTCTGGCGAGTGACGCCCAACTCCTTACAACCGTCTGTCGTTGACCCATCGCTGCCATGGCCAAACGCAATTTGGCTGGGGTCATCTTTTACTGGCCGCCGCCCATACGCCCACGTGCGCAGGCCGACGCCAAGCCTGCCTTGGTCCGCTCCGAGATCAGCTCCCAACTGGCCCAACATACCCGCTCCAACACGAACGAAGGGATCGAGTTTAGCCGCATCAACCGTGTTTTGCCGGGCACCTTGCGGGAGGCGGTCTTCAGCAAAGTGGGCGACGTTTACGACGAAAACATTCTGCGACGTGATCTCACCGCACTCTGGAGCACCTACCACTTGACAGATATCCAGCTCAAGAAAGAAAGGGGCGCTGGCCCCTACTTCCCCAACCCCGCCGCCCAGTTCAGCAGCACCACCTTCGGCAACTCCGCCTGGTCCTCGCCCTCCGCCTCCTGCACCAGAAATCGCCGCCCATCGCCCGTCACCTGGAAACCGAGGTTGACACCACTTCCCAAGCCACTTGCCAAGCGGAATAGCGGTGCCGCCCGCCCCGCCTTCATCCCTGTCGCTTGCAGTTCCACGGGGGCCGCCATCACCGTTCTGCCGTCGCCCCCAAGCCAATACAACTCCTTCCCATCGCCGCGCCATCGGGGGGGAATTGCCGAGACCAGCCACTTACCGCGCCGCTCCGGGAAGCCCTGGATGTAGATCTCACTCCGTCCCGATTCATCGGAAGCATACGCCATGCAGCGCCCATCGGGCGAAAAAGCTCCGCCGGACTCCACGAACTTCGTCTGGAAATACGGCGCCGGTTTCTTCTCCCCCTCCAGTGGCAGAATCTGGATGTCTTTGGACCCAAACAGAAGCTGCTTGCCATCGGCAGAGACGCTGTTCACGAAGGCGCGGCCCTTCCATAGCAACTCCTCCTCGCCGGATGGCCACGCGCAGCTTGTCGAGCACGCAGAAAGTGAAGGCGTTTGCGTCGATGCGATCATCGTCCCGCACAACGTGGCGCTGCCATGCCTTGTCGACGATGGTTACCGGTGGATCGTGACCGGGCCGCTCGCGCAACCACTGCAACGCCTCCAATAGTGGGCGCGCGTCGGCATTGCCCTGGACGCTAGCTTCCAGGCTGTGAACGAACGCAACCAGGGTAGCGGTGCGCCGCAGGGCGGGAAGCCTGGCCACGGCGCTGACTTTGACGGTATTGGCGAAGCGCGCCAGAGGCGCGATGCGACTGCGTGGCACATGCGCGGCCGGAAGCTTGATCCCCAGGCCGCGCACGGTTTCGATGCGTAGCAAAGCCTGCACAAGTGCCGGGCCGCTGACTAGTACCGGCCCCTTCCGCAGCAGGTCGAACCAGGACTGTCGGCTGCCGTCGACCGGTTTTAGCAGTTCGTCGAGGCGGCGTCGCTGCTCGTCGCTGACATCGCGCACCAACAGGCGCCACAGCCGCGACTCCATCCGCGAACGGACCTCGGCAACAAATCTCTCCAGAATACTGACGCCTGGCAGCAGCACCTTGTGGCCGATCAGCCAGCCGCTGGCATGATCGAACAGCAGGCTGGGGCGGTCGGTGCCGGTCCAGCACACCGCGCATAGCCAGCGTCCGAGACGAAACTGAACGCCTCCCTCCGCGAACTCACAGTAGCCATAGCGTTCACGGATCTCAGCGGTGTGCCGCCAGCGTTGCTCGCTCTTGCGATATGCGGCGACGCATCTGAGGTCGGCCACATCGATCTGGGCTGCCACTGTATGCAGGACAGCGGCGGGCACAGCCACCGGGTCTTCGAGGAACGTCCCCAGGAACCGCACCGTCATCAGTTGCAGCGCGAAGCCCAGACGGCTGCTGTCGCGCCGCTTACTGGCGATCCATTCGCAATCGTCATCGTCTAGATGGAAGTGTCGCCCTAACTCGTCGGGCGACAACGAATCGGGGTAGCGGCCATAACGCTGACGTTGCGCGGGTGTCAGAAATTCGACTGGCATGACGGCTAGGGGACGGAGGGACAGTTTGATAAAACGGTCGTTTTACAAGACTTTAGTGATTCACCGAATCTCGCGGCGCTGGGGTGTTGCCGTAGTACGAAATACTGGATCGCTGATTCAAAGTTCGCTATTCTTTAGTTGCGTTGAGTATAGGAAACTTTTCATGAAGATCGGATATGCGCGTGTAAGCACGCGGGATCAGAATCTCGACTTGCAGGTGGATGCGCTCAAGCTTGCCGGATGCGAGCGCATCTATCAGGACGTGGCGAGCGGATCGAAGACGGAACGTCCGGCGCTCGCTGAACTGCTGGGGCAGTTGCGTGCCGGCGACGTACTCGTGATCTGGAAACTCGACCGTATGGGCCGGTCGCTCGCTCACTTGGTTGAGTTGGTGGGTGACCTGGTAACCCGTAAGGTCGGCCTGCTAAGTCTGGACGATCCCATCGACACAACTAGCGCCCAGGGACGGCTGGTGTTCAATCTCTTCGCATCCCTGGCCGAGTTCGAACGCGAGTTGATCCGCGAACGCACGCAGGCCGGACTGTCGGCCGCCCGGGTGCGCGGCCGCGTAGGCGGACGGCCGAAAGGAGTATCCTCGCAGGCCGAGGCGACGGCGATGGCCGCCGAGACGCTGTACCGGGAGCGGCGGTTGAGCGTCAACGCGATCGCGCAAAAGTTGCATGTTTCAAAGAGTACACTGTACAGCTATTTGCGCCACCGCGGCGTTGAGATCGGCCCTTACGAAAAGTCGAATCAAGCGCGGCCAGGCGCCCAGACCGAGACCAACGGTGGCATCAAGACCGCTACCGTTCTGTTGTGGCTCAGAGTCGAAAACAACAGCAAGTTCGTGCGCGGCAAGAAGCGGGCGAAAGAGAATATCGAGCGCTACCTGCTCAAAGCGTACGCCGCCAAACTCCGCCCATCCGGCGAATATGCCCTGAAGATCCCGTATCGCATGGACGACGACCTCGACAAAACCATGGATCAACTATTAGGAGAAATTGCTCGCGAAGCGGGCCTGCACAACTGCTTTTCGGAATCTGAGGCTTGTCTCGAAGGCGCTGACCGTTCTTGGTGAACTGCGCCTGTTGGTCCTGAGTCGTTTACACTGTTCCAGTGCTCCACAGACCAAAACTCGAGGGCACACAAATGCGAACAAAAGAAGCAAGAGTGGTGATTTTATTCAATCACTAGGTCGGATGTATTCCCTGATGTTGTTATATCTAGCATCAGCCCGAATAGGACTTTGAAGATACCGGTTGTTATTTCAAAAGTATTCTTGATCGTTGCAGCAGAAATGTCTCTCCGTTCTAGAACGGAGATCGTGTTCTTAGCAGATCGATCCGTGGCGTCGAGCAAGTCCTTCATCTTATCAAGGAGGCCCACAACCTTACCTGATGCTGCAAACGGATCGTTTATCGCCGCCGCCACGCCTTTTATGGCCTTCAGCACGCTTGTTACTCCGCTAGCAACTTTGGTGTAATCCGATCCCAAAATGATAATGGGCGACCCGAGGGCGATCAAGTCGTTGCCAGACGAGTACAGATCATTCGCCGCAAGGGCCATCAACGGGTTACTCACGTTGGAGGCCAGTTGAATTGCATGATTTCGGACCGCAAAGCCCAGTCTATCGATCGTAAGTTCTACCCCAATCACTATCGCAGGTAAGACTATATAGCTGATTACAATTTTTTCAAGGATAGCTCTAACTGTAACGACAGCCGTGAGGTAACAGTTCACCCCCCCCTCAAAATCGACCTCTGACGGTTCGGGCAGGCTATTTCTGCTGAGGGAGGAGCGAGGGAGGAGGCTGGCGGCGGCGATAGCAAATAATGGCTTCGGTGAGGTAGCCCAATGGATTGCGCC
>Ga0163151_10000905_pt1 | contig 51314 bp, 52 predicted proteins | sample OliLakLV19MP5IB2_FD_145596 | JGI IMG/M metagenome (GOLD analysis project Ga0163151, IMG submission 145596) | Freshwater microbial mat bacterial communities from Lake Vanda, McMurdo Dry Valleys, Antarctica - Oligotrophic Lake LV.19.MP5.IB-2 | ecosystem: Environmental > Aquatic > Freshwater >...
ATTTTTTAATGGCGCAACCTGAAACATAATTTTACCGCGATGGCTTGGAAATTGATGGGCATGAATATTTTTTCATTTTAATATTGACGTCTTTTTCTACGACATAATCTTGTTGGTACGAGCTTTTTTCATGTGAAATTTCAAAAAACTTAAACCTATCCATTCTTGTTTCGTGCAGCCCGTGTAAGGCGTTTAAATAATTGTTTTAATTTCTCCCTGGGCTCACAAATTCCTTTACTCAAAAAAAGCCATGCTAAGGTGATTTTGTTTTCAAGATCAATTTTTTATGGAGGCTCATGTGACGAATATCAAAACCATTTCTGATCAAGTTCTTTGGGATTTAACTCGCAGTAAAGTTCAACAAGAAAGAAATCTCAGTTTAGAGATTATTGAACTTTTACGCGAAGTAAGAACGCGTCGCCTTCATCTTGAAAGAGGATATGAATCATTTCATCAGTACTGTGTGAAAGAACTTAAATATGATGACGGAGCAGCTCATCGAAGAATCAAAGCACTTGATTTAGTTTGTCAAATTCCTGAAGTTGTTCAGTGTATTCAAACTGGTACTTTAAGTTTAACGACCGCATCGCAGATGCAGAATTTCTTTAATCAGGAGGCTAAAAAAGACAAAGCCTATACAAAAGAAGCCAAACTAGAACTCGTGATAAGTCTTGAATCTAAGTCAAAGAGGGAGATCGAAAAAACACTTGCTACATTGGCTCCAGAGACTTTAAAACAAACGGAGAAAGTGAGATATGTTTCAGGCACTCATCTTAAAGTTGAACTTGTGATAGATGAAGTTTTGATGAAGAAGATTCAAAGGCTTAAGAATATCACATCCCATAAGAATAAGACGATTAGAGATCTTATTGAATCATTGGTTGATGACGCACTTGAGAAGAAAGATCCAGAAATCAAAGCTTTGAAGATTTTGGCAAAGAACAAGAAGACTCAAGATGTGAAAAAAGCTTTCCCAGAGAAGTGCAACCCAGCTTCTCCACGCTCTCGCTACATTCCCGCTCACATTAAACGTCAAGTGTGGGTGCGAGCCAAATCTCAGTGTACTTTTATTGATCCAGTTTCAAAGTTTCATTGTACTGCTTCGCGTTTTCTTCAAACCGAGCACATTATTCCATTTGCTTTAGGGGGAGCTTCAACACTCGATAACCTTACACTACTTTGTTCAAATCACAATAAACTCAAAGCACTTCACACATTTGGCAAATCGACAATGGATCGCTATTTGGAGAGTTGACGATCAATTACTCAGCCACTAGAGTAAATATACGCTCCACACAATTAAGCTAAGACAAGGGCCATCAGTGAAAAACTTCATCATTCGAACAATCACAATCATCATTTACCTTGCAGTCATTCCCCAACTCGCAATGGCCGCTGCTGATCCAACTTTATTTGGTGGCTTTGGTAAAAATGTAGGTGATTCTTTTACTGGCACAAATCTTTTACTTCACGGTGCTGCGTTTGCATCAACAGCATTGATCATTAATCGTGGTTATGATGCTCGTGTGCGCGATACTTTTCGGCATAGCAAAAATGAGGCGGCATTTCCTGGAGCAGTGTTGGGTTCTGGGTTGGGGGCTTTGGGTGCGGCCACTTGGCTTTATTATTCACGTGACTCTGCAAATGATCGTGAAAATATGGGTGGGATCTTTGCTATTGCTCAAGCATCACTTATTACAGTTTCATATATTATACTTCTCAAATTTACTACGGGGCGAGCGCATCCAACAAACAATTGGCCTTTAAGTTCGCAAGAACAAAGTGAACAATTTCAATTTGGATTTTTGCGAAACGGGCTAACTGCTTACGGTTGGCCATCGGGTCATGTTTCGCACACTGTTGCTGTGACATCAGCCCTTGCTCACTATTACCCAGATAAAACTTGGCTTAAGTGGTTTGGTATCGGGCTTTCATCGTACATGCTCTATACCGTGTCGGCTTATGATTCAGGTCAGATGCATTGGTTCTCAGACGGAGTAGCTGGCGCATTTATGGGGTATGCTATTGGTTCTACAGTCGGGAAAAACTTTCGCAGCGAAATTAATGGATCCCCTGAAGTCGCATCAACAATAAGTTTGATACCCATGATTACTTCAAATCACTATGGTGCAATTGCCACTTTTGCTTTTTAGAGATATTTTAAAACAATCACTATGGTGCAATTGCCACTTTTGCTTTTTAGAAATATTTTAAAACAACAACTTTAACGCAATTGCCACAGCTGGTTTTTAGCGGATTTAATTAATCGTCTTGGTTTAATTTCTGTAAATCTTTTTTCTGATCTTCCGGACTTTTTTGGCTATTAAGAATTTGATTCACGCGTGTCATGTGATTGGGGTCATCAACAGTCATTTCGCGAAGTGCTGAGCGAAATTCATTTACAGTTAATTTATCTTTTATGAACTCTAAGCAGGCTACGCACATAAGATGTCCTCACACACAATGGGTAAAAAATTATTTTTGTTTTTTCTCAATATTAATTGCAAACTTCTTAACACCAGCACCTTTAATAATATCAATGACAGTGATTACTACTCCGTGTGGAGTTTCTTTATCTGCGCTGATCATTGCTTGCATTTCAGGTTTTGAAGCCACAAGTTTAAGTGTTTCTGATTTTAAACCATCTTCACTCACTGCATTTCCGTTGGCGAAAATCTGACCCGCTTTACTAATTGTAACGGCTAATTCTCCTGGAGAACTTTGATCCGCACTTGCGGCTTTTGGTAAATTCACATTGATACTAGGTTTCATGATCATGGGAGTGGTCACCATAAAAATGATCAACAAAACAAGTGTTACGTCTACGAGTGGAGTGACGTTAATTTCTGAAATTGGATTATCATCATTATTATTAAAAGAACCGCCCATTATCTCGCCCCTTTTTCTCGTGCGTAAGCTAGGCAGAGTTGTTTAATACTTTCAGCGCTACTTAAAATAAGTTTCACTTGTTTTTGGAAATAGTTGTAGGCAACAACTGCGGGAATCGCCACGAACAAACCAACTGCTGTTGCAACGAGTGCTTCAGAAATACCAGCCATTACAACACTTGGATTTCCTTGACTGCCTGCTAGATCAGCGAATGCGCGTACGATACCTAAAACTGTTCCTAACAAACCAATAAATGGAGCATTTGCACCCAATGTTGCCAAGAAACCAAGATTTTTTTCTAAACCTTGTTTTTCCATCAACATGTATCCATTCATGATTTCTTCAGAAGATTTTCCACCTTTTGAAATATGTCTAATGGCGTGTGCGAGCATGCGGCCTTCAACGGCGTCATGGTTACGCGATAGATCGTCGAGAATTGAGAGATCATTTGCTTTAAGTGCTTCTTTTGCTCGCTCTCCAACTTTTTGACTTGTGTTTAAAATTCCGCGAAGTGCGAAAAATCTTTCGATAATGACGGCTACTGAACAAACTGACAAAATAATTAATACATACAAAATCCATTCAGAGCCACCGGTTGTTACAGCTAAAAGTTTTTGTGTGAGCATTTTTTATGATCTCCTTCGAAGATGAAATGATCTAAAAAGTTTAGCAGTCTCGCCTAAGGACGAGAAATAAAAAATGATGACGCACCCCATCTTTAATTATCTTCGATAACTGGTCTTCTGACCTCTCAGTCAAAACTGCTAGGATTAAAGTATGGGAGTTTTGAGACTCAACAGTGACTCGGCCGAATTCGGTCGAGACACACCCTGGTGGGGTGAGTACTTAGCGCAATATAAACAAGCATCTCGCTATGTGCGAGGTATGCGTGTGCTTGATATTGGCTGCGGACGTGGTTTTGGATCACGATTTTTATTCGATAACGGCGCCGTCAGCGTTACGGGAATCGATCTTTCCAGTAGTGATATTTTAAAAGCACAAGAGGTTTACGGACGCGATGGCGTAGGTTTTGTTGTCGCAGATGTCAAAAATCTTCCTTTTGCTCCAAAAACCTTTGATATGATCACTTGTTTTCAAGTTATTGAGCGAATTCCATCAATTGATCAAGCACTTCAGCAGGTGGCGCGCGTGTTAGCACCAAACGGCGTAGCTTTGATATCGACGGTGAATCGTAAACGCTTTTCTGAACTAACTGAAGCTCCAGTCGAGCGTGAACATATCCAAGAATACGATTACGAAGAGGTAAAACAGCTCCTTAAGCGAAGTTTTTCGACTTTTGATATTCAAGGTTTGTTTTGCACACGCCTTATGGGCCCAGATCTTTTAGCTGGAGGCAATAAAACTCTGGAGTTTCTTCGTAATCGGTTCGAAAATCATATTCCATGGAAGCTAAGAGACGTAGTAGCGAAAAAAGTTTTTGGAGTATCGTATTATCCCGACGAAACAGAATATGTTCTGCGTTCAATCGGAGTTCAAGAGGCTTCCATATTTTATTCCGTCTGCAGAAAATAATCTTAACTGCGTTATTATGTAGCGCTTGCGGTTCAAGTATACCCCAAGGTGCTGGAAGTATTCTCATCATTAGTATTCCGGGCTTACGCGCAGACGCTCTTGATTGTGGTACATCAAATGATTCAATTACACCTCATCTCGATATTATCTGTGCTGAAAGTGTACGCTTCACTCATGCGTACACGCCTTCATCGCTTGTAAATCCTGCTCTCGCTTCAGTGTTAACGGGTTTGTATCCTTCAGAACATGGAGTGCATCGCAACGATGCGAGTCGTTATCTTGAGGGTGTAAAAAGTGTTCCGCAATGGGCTACAGAATTGGGGAGAGAAACTTTTTTAGTAAGTGGTGGAATTCCTGTTTTAAGAAAAGTTGCAATCAACCGAGGTTTTGATGATTTTGATGACTCTATTCGCACAGACGGAAGCTTTTATCGCCCAGCTGATAAAGTAGTTAAGAGATTTTTAGATCTCTTAGAGTTGAGATCGGTTGGTGGAGTTCCATTTTTCACGCTTCTACAAATGGCTGATCTTTCTTTTTTTGATATTCCTTCTCCAAAATCAAAACAGCTAGAGGGCCGTGAAGGTGCCTATAACGGTAAACTTCAAGAAATCGATGAAGCTATCGGAAAGTTGAGAGGTGTGTTTAAAAAAATGCGCGTGTGGGATCAACTCACTGTCATTATCGTGGGCCTTCAAGGTACGGTCAAAACTGAACACGAAGGTTTATCGAGTGGCTTAAGTCTGTATGATGAAATTATTAGAATTCCATTGGTTATAAAACCAAGTCGTAAAGCTCGTGATTTAAGCCCTTCATGGAAGGTTGACACACCCGTAACACTTGTTGATTTAGGTGTTAGCCTTTATAAATTATTGGGTGTGACAACTCACAAGCAAAGTGCATTTCCTGTTATCGATATACTTGATGCGCTTGAGGGTAAGCCGCTTTTTGATGATGATCGTCCACTATTTGCAGAATCAGATTTGCCAGCTTGGCGTGGGTGGGGGCAAAAACTTGTAAGTATGAGAATTGGCGAGTGGGTTTTTTGGCCGGGTAATGAGCCAAAATTATTTAACACTTATACCGACAGACTCCAGTTGCACAATCTTTACGCAAAAGATTATAGCACTCAACAAAGGCTTCAAATAATTTGGAACAAATATCATGATGCCTTGAAGATCAAAGAGATCGACGGTGTGCCAAAGCTGCTTCCTTATTCAATGGGAGAAAAACTCAGAGTAGCTAGAAATATTTTTTCACGAACTGTTACGATTGATGCAAAAATACGTGATCTGAGTGAATTAGAACTTAGGCGTGCCGATGATTGGCAGGTACTACAGTGGCAAGTAAGCATTTTAGTTGAGAGCCGGAACTGGCCATTACTAAATCAACTTTTGCGTAATAAAAAATCACATACTCCCAAAGAAAAAACAGAGCTCAAAAATTGGTTAACCTTACTTGATCTTCATTTTTTAAAAAGTAAGGGTAATCGCGATACAAATGATTCTGACCTTAACTGTTTATTTCTTGCCTCAAGCTTTAAAAATTTGAGTCTTTTGGAAATTGAAGCCTACGATAATCAAAAAATATGTAGGGATAAAGAAACTCAAAGTTGGGTTCATGCGTTTGTTGGCCATAAATTAAAGAAGAAAAAAGAAACCACGATTTTTTTTGAAATAGCTAAAGGCATTACAGATAAACGCCTTGAGCGAATCAACTTAGCAAAAAATTTCTGGATGGCCGGAGCTGAATGGGATTTCAACCCTGAGTTACCAAGCGGGCCTTCTGTGTTTGATATGTTTTTATCATTAGTTGGTAACCAAGAATTTGTTGAGTTTACTAAGCGAAAACAAGCGCTTTGATTTGAGTTCTTTTTTGCAATGTCTGCGCAATCTCTTTTAGTTTTTGCGGCGGAGTTTGCTTAAGTCCTGAGAGTGGTGGAACACGATCTAGGCTGTAAATATGTACAAGTTTGGGTTTGATGATTCCGACAACTTCGATCCAATCATCGACTTCACTTTGGATTGTATTGTCAATTGCCCCTTGAACGAAGAATGATTGTAAAATTACATCAGTTAATTTTTTTGTACCTTGAATGAGTTTAGAAATACTCATGCGCACCAGAGGCTCATCAACTTTTTGAAGCATGTCATCGTTGCCAGCGTCTAGTTTAATCATGCGGTCATCGAGAAGATTCATTCCTTTTATAATCTTCCCATTATCAAGTGTTGAGCCATTACTTAAAATTCCAACTTTAGATTTATGCGACAATTCATCACGTATTTTTTTAACACATTGAACCGCTTCTACAAAATCTGGATAAAGTGTTGGTTCTCCATTGCCTACTATTGAGAGAGAATCAAGTTCAACACCCTGTTTAGAAAGTTCTAGAATGTGCTTGCGAAGTGAAGTGTCTAGTTGCTCTATGGTCGGAAAGCCCGCTGCTTTTTTCATGAGTGATATTTTTAGTTTTGTAAAACCCAATTCACAATAGGGGCAATCAAAACTACAAATCTTCTCACCTGCACCTAGAAGATTAATGCCAAGGCTTGTGCCAAGTCTGCGACTTTTAATAGGGCCATATGTTATACCCCATTGCTCGGTAAGAGTTTTTAATTCTTCATATTCCGCAGTTTTTTGGGGAAACTCCATTGATGCTCCTATGATTCTTAGCAACTACAAGCTATCATTGTTGCATTGCGTTTTGGAATTAAAAACTTGCTAACCATTTAACCTCATATGAGGCTGAAACCATGAGGGTGATACAGACTTTTTTCATTTTATTCTTACTGTTACTTTCGTTGAGTTCTGAGGCTGCACAAACGAAATCTCGACGCTTCAAGGGCTTTCATGAAGGTCTTATAGGTGTAGGCTTACTTTTTGGTGAGCCGGCTTCATTTCGCACACATTATTTTACTAATTGGAAGAGAGCGTTTTCATTTTCCGGCGGTTATTCTTTCGCCCGAGTGGGTGTAGTGAGTCTTGATTATTTATTATACGGCTACACAGTGGAAGACAAAAGAAAGTCTGACGATTTTTGGAACTCCTTAGCTTTTTACGGTGGTGCTGGTGTGATGGGTGGAGGCGGACTCGGTGGCCATGCAGTTGAAGATCAGTATCAAATCGGATTACGCGCAGTTGGTGGGATTGAATATATATTTATAGGAAATCCGTTGAGCTTAAGAATTGAGGGTTCACCTCAGTATTTATTCAAAGGTAAAAATACTTTAGGTTTTGCCATTGGGCTTGGGCTTACCTACTACTTTTTTGATAATGGTCCAAGAAATAAACGTTTCGGTGGTGTCGAAGACTTTACAGAATTTGACTAATGCTTAAAGACTGATGGTGCTAATCCAAAATGGGACATCATTTTCTTTGGCTACTGCGATATTAAATAAAATTTCAAGAACCTGTGCTCCAGATTGATTCATTAAATTTTCTACGAAAAAATCACAAGGTACATGCGTTCGCGCTAACATAATAAGTATATCGCCATTTTGTGTGACAAGATTTTTTGTCTGAATTTCGATTTGTCTTTCAACACCTAAAAGCTTAGACGGTAATGGGGATTGATTGGGATAATCTAAATTGAGATCAATTGCTGATTCAAGTGTGAGAAGTTTGCCATCACGCAAAAGTAAAAGATGTGGCTGGCCGACTTGTACCCAACAAACTTCTGATTTATTAAAACCAATAAAGAGTGCTTCGCATGCTGATGTGTATATGGTTTTGTTAAATTTATCGAAGAGACCTTCGTTGGCGAGTAGAATTGCGCCTCTCAAACTATTAGCCACAGGGGAAAGCCCGGGAAGTCTTGCGTAAGCTGATGTGGCATCGGGGTCTGTTAAGGTTGAACCATAATAATTTTGAACCATCTGACACAGTTGAGTAGAAGCGTCTTTAGCGCCCCAAGGAGTCGTGATCATAGCTAGATTTTCATTGTGAAAATACACAGCTTCTACTGAGGGGCGTGCAATTTGACCTGGATAAGTTTTTTGAAGAATTGTCTTACTCATCTCTCATATTTTCCAAGCTTACTTTTTGCTTTTGGATAATAAGAATCATTAACCAATCCTGATTCAAGAATAATGCGCCATTTCTTTTTGGCAGATTCTATATTCCCGAGATTCTCTTCGATGACGGCTTCGGCATAGAGATTTTTTAACTCTAAGTGTGATTCGCGTTCCGCCTTTTCAAAGTAAAGTCGTGCATCACCGTTATCAGGAGAAAGTGCGAGAGCTTTAACTAGTTTTGAAATAGCATTTTTATAATCTTTTGTTTCAAGTGCTGCTTTGCCCTCATGCATAAGATGATTGCTCATTTCAAGCATGCGCTCTTTTGCCACTTTGATGCCTGTCTTAGCTTTTTGCTTTATATCGTCGCTGTCACTGAATGAGATGTTTGCAACTTGCTCAAAATTATTAATAGCGGCAGGATAACGTTTTTCATTAAACGCTTTTTTGGCATTTTCAAAAGTTCTGAGAGCTGAGCTTTTTCGTCGTGCTCGCGAGGCTTGTTCGTCTTTGCTGTTTTCCATTTGTTCTATGGCTTGTCGAGCCGTCATACTAAGGTTTTGAGCCCGTGAATTCTCAGGATCCATATCAGAGATTTGGCTTACACAGCTCTCAACTTGCCCATATTTTTTTGCACTGAGTATTTTCTCACACCCATCAAGAACGCTTGAAACTTTAGCTTGTAACTCCTCTTGATCTTTTTTTCTGCGCTCAGCCTCATCTTGTTGTTTTTTAATTTCCAATGCCTGTTGGCAGAGTGCTTGAATATTCTTTGAATCTTTATAAGTAGGTGTAATCTGAAATATCTTATTGATCTCAAGTGCTGCTAAGTCATATTTCCCGGTGGTGTACAGGCTCATCGCTAAATTATATGTGTCTTCCAAAAATCTCTTTTGCTCAGGAGAAAGTTTTTGAATATTAGCTGATTCAGATGCGGGGGCAGCTTGGCCAGCGGGGGTTCTTGGTGCGGGCTTTGGTTGTTCTTCATTTGTAGTTAAAACATAAATGCACCCAATAATTAAAACCAACGCAATAACTTTTATACGAGTATTTTTATTCTTCAGTGCACTTTTTTGTGACATTACGGGTTCATTAATATGGTCTGAGTAATTCTGCACGTCGTTTTGGTTCCAGGCGGCAGGGCTATATTGGGGTGAGATTTTTATAACAGCTACTTCAGTTTTATCCATGCCCATTGAAACCTGGTTCATAGCGGGTGCTTTTGCAGGCACATCCTCGGGCTCTCCGATAGTGGTCGGAAGATTTTCAAATTCAGGATTCATAAGTTCGAAGCGAAATATTTCTTTGCCAATTTTAATTTCGTCTCCACTTTGGAGTGCATGTGTTTTAACTTTAATGCCATTGACGAAGGTTCCATTGGGACTATCAAGGTCTTCTAAAACAAAAGTTGTTCCATTGTTTGTGAGAGTGAATTGACGACGACTTGCTTTTTCATCTTCAATCTTGATTGAGCAACTTCGACTGCGACCAGCATCAATAATTCCGCTCCCTAAGGTGATTTCTTCGACGGGTTCACCTTGACCATCAAGTCGCAATAAAACTGACTTCACGGCTATTTGCTGTAAGCTCGTTTTATCATCGCTAACTGGATCTTGGGCGGGTATTTCTACGCGTATTGTTTTATCTACAACTTCTTTGTCATCAAATTTAAATTCAAATGGTGAAATAGTAAATTGTGCACCTGAAGTGAGGCTGACACTTTCAATTGGATGGCCATTCACCATTAATCGGCCAAAACGCGATAGCACTTCTATATTCCAGTTATTACCATCAAATTTTAATTTAGCATGCTGACGTGAAACTTCAGCGTGATCCAAGCAAATATCACACTGACTCCCTCTGCCTAAGACGTATTCTTGGTCAGTATCTAAGTCTTTGCTAAATTGTAACGTTCCATTTAGGAACACATTAAGTTTTGCCATAATTATTTACTATTCATCATAATAAGTTTAATCGCCTCTAACCGCTTCGCTGCTAACTGGGCACTTTTACTTTGTGTATCACCGGCCAGTACAATAACGGTTTGATATTCATTTCTTGCATTTGCATAGCGTTGAATTTGAAAGTATTTTTCTCCACGCTCTAGTGTGGCTGTTACTGACTCATTGAGTTTTAATCGTGATTTTTCAAGGTAACGTTTTGCTAATGGGTGGCCAGGATACAGCGCTAATGACGCCTCAAAATTTTGTATAGCACGTGAGTAGTTTGTTTCGCGAAACTCTCTAAACCCTCTTTGGTAAAACGCTTGGGCTTCAGAATATTGTTGTGTGTCTTTTCCTTTTTGCATGATCTCTTTTTGGCGTTTTTCATTACTATCAATAGTATTTTCAATTGCTTCTTGTAGGGTTGATTCATCTTTGAGATTTATGGCTTTACGATTTGTTCCTTTGTTTTGCATGACAAAAAATAATGCAACACCAATAACCAATAAAACTCCAAACACGCTTGAATTTTTATTTGCACTCTGAACTTTTCCGACTCGCTTTGTTGGGGGTGGCAACCAACCCATTGACGAATTTACCGGTTGTGGAGGAGCCGCAGCCATCAACGCTGTGGTTGGAGAACCGAAAGCAAAATTTGTATCACCAATGATGATTTGATCTCCGAAATTCATGATACTTTCTTTGAGAATTTTACCATTCACGGCAATGCCATTTTGGCTTCCTAAATCTCTGATCCAATACTGGCCATTACGTTGTTCGATGACTGCATGATTTCGACTTGCTTTAGAGTCTTGTAAAACAACATCATTATCAGGGGCGCGACCAAAAGAGATTGTTTGGCCCACAAGCTTGTACGCGACTCCAGTTTCTGGACCACTCAGAATAGTCAATGTGATGGAATTTACGGGGAGCTTTGCTTGCGCTAATGCTGTCATGTGCTCCCTCCTTGAATTTTAATTGTACCAATGATGTAGCCGATTCCATCACCTTCTGCAGTCGCTTGAACGTCTATTTCATGTAGGATTCCTGAAATTTCGAGCTGACTACTGATGATTGAACCTGGTTGATTGCGAGCTTGGGCAACAAGATCTTCAAGATTAAGTTTAAGCGCTTGATCTTGAAGTGCCTCAAGACCTTGACCTTGAAGAGTTAGAAGTCTCATACTTGTTTTTTCTTCAAAAGCTGTATTCACTTGTAAAAAAATGCAGTTAGCATCAAGTGCAAATGCGGGGTCACTCACGATGCGCACAAAATTACTAGCCTCAGTTGCACGGTCTATTACTATTGGTTGTTTTTTGTTCTGATCATTTTCACCCATGCGTGTGATTGCACTGTTAACGTAATCGAGAAACTTTTTGAAAACATCAAAATCATATTTTGTTGTAAGAGTGCTTATCTCTCCGCGGAGTGCTTGATCCATTTGTGTGGTGACTTGTCTGATTGGTTCAACAAGTACTTGATAGAGTACAAAATAAAGAATGCCACCTAAGATAGAAGCGATAATCAAGATGCGTGCAAAAAGTGCGATGGTCGAACTGTAATCAAGGCTATTCATCTTATAAACTATTTGTGCATAAGCGACAGTGATTTGTTGGCCAGCTTCTGGTAAAAAAAGTTTTATGGGAACACTCACACCAATTGTTGAGCCATTGATTTGGTCTACATAGATCTCATCATGCTTGCGTGCACGTGCGACAAATTCATCTGATGAATAAGATTGTGCTTTGGTCAAGGGTGCAATGATGTGACCATCTTCACGAGAAACTACCAACGCCATGCTCACGCCATCTTCGGCCTCAGCGAAATCAGTGCGAATTGAAGATTCGCTTCCTGCTGCCATAGCGCGTTCTGATACTCCAGCTAATTGTCGTGCAATAGTGAGTGCTCGGCGCTGAGCTTCTTTTTGAACACCGTCTTTAGTTAATTGGGCCATAGGAATAGTGGCCAGCATTGTCACAAGAATTACAAACACCCCAATGAAACATGCGAGTATTGTCTTGGTTGAGTAAACTTCATTAATTTTGTAAACCCCAGGTAAAATTACTTTGTGAACATATGTCATAAAAATATCCACAAAATTTTTGGGGTCCGCAATTTGTTGTTCCGCTGGAGCTTGCCCTGCCAAAGAAAGTGGCGCAACATTTGGGTCTTGCAGCTGGTGAGGCATTTGTTGTTGTAGTTGCATGGGATCTTGTTGATAAGCCGTACTACTACCCCAAGGTTGTGTAGGGAGGCTAGTGTGAATTTGGTTTCTGATACTTTGAGTTGACGAGGCTAATTCCACAATAACTTCATGAAATGCAATACGATCACCTATCTTGATGATCTTATTTTTTATTTTCGCACCATTAACGAATGTTCCGTTACTTGAACCAAGATCAGTTAAGACGCACTTATCATCTTGCACTTCAATTTTAGCATGTTGTTTACTCACTCCAGTGGCAGCGAGTACGACATCACATGTTGGTACACGGCCAACGATATTCTCGCCAGTTTTGAGTTGGAAGCTTTGGCCTAATTGTGAGCCTTTTATTACTTTAAGCTTCAACACGGAGTGAGTCTCCTTTTTGTGTGTCAGTTTTTTTAAGAGTTCCTGCGGGTAATTCCAAACAATCGGTTTGAAAAATTAACGGGGCGATAATTAAACGCCAAGGTTTTACTTCGTGCGCAAGATGCTTTACTGTGCCTTTTGAATCCATAAAGGCCACATCAATGGTGAATTTCATAAAAAATGTATGAATAGAATTTCCACTACGCTTTAAAAGTAAACCATGACCATCGGGTAATGAGGTGCGCCCTAAGAGACCAACAAGACGCCCACTCATGTGCTTGGCTGTTTCTAAATTATCAACCAATATTTTATTTGTTCTGTTGTTAATTACTTTGGCCATAATCAATTCCCCATAAATTGGATGATGACGGGTCCAAACACCATGAGCAGCACCGCGGGTAAAATAAAAATAACTAGTGGAATAAATATTTTCTGAGAGGCTTGTGCACCTGCTTTTTCTGCACGGGTGAATCGCTCTTGTCGCATTTGTTCAGATTGTTGTCTTAATACTCCACCAATACTTGCACCCATCGCATCAGCTGTTACAAGAACTGCGATGAAGCTAGATACCTCGCTCATGTTTAAGCGCCACGCCATTGCGTTAAGGGCTTCAGAGCGTGAACTACCGAGTTTTAAATCTCGAAGTATTTGATTGAGTTCTTCGGCTAAAGCGCCGCCAGTCATTTTTTCAACAACTTTACTAATAGAGCCGATGAAATCTAAACCGGCTTCTGTTGAAAGTGCTAAGAGATCCACAACGAATGGAAGGTCTACAACTATTTGCGTGCGTCTCTCGTCTTTGATTCCTTTTACATAAAGATAAGGGTAGGCAAAGCCAAATAATGCAAAGGCAACAATTGCAATCCATGGATAACCTAAATCAAAAAACAGATTTAAAGTTGTGAGTAATAACGGAAAAAACACTCCTAAAAAATACTGAAGCCCAATGTATTCATTTTCGTTGAGTTCTTGGCTAAGGCCTGCAGCTTGTATCTCTCTTTTTATTTTTTCTTTTTTAGTCTTCATTTCATAACGACTTAAAATCGGAATCACTAAGCGATGAACAAGCGGACGCGCTAATCGAATAACACCTGACTTTGATTTTTGAGGAGCATCACCAGAAGCCCATGTTAGTGGTGAATTATTGGCCGTACTTAAACTTTCAACAATGGCAGACACAGCCAGATAAACTGAGAGGCCAATAAGTAATATTCCTAAAACTAAAAGAATATTGGGCAAAATCATGACAAATATGCTCCGCTTTTGGTAAACTCCATACCCATGGGAACAAAAAACTGGCGACTCATTTTGGCTTCTGCTTCACCCCAACGACTTAAGATACTTAAAGACGCTGGTTTTGAGTGCACTACTTTCCCATCCAACTCATCGGAATCATTCAATGAAAACCTGACTCTTAATGAAAATTTAAGTGCCATATCGAGAGAAAAGATAATCACCATATTGCCTAAGTTAAGTATTCGAAAACAAAAGGGAATTTTAATTTTAGGAGCAGATACTGTTGTTGTGCTTCGAAAGAAAGTTTTCGGAAAGCCAGAAAATGAGGCCGATGCTCGACGTATGTTGAGTGCTCTAAGTGGCAAAACCCATGAAGTTAAGACAGCTTTTTCGATTTTTTGCCCTGACCAGACCAGAGGTGTGACGCGTGTGGTCACAAGTCTGGTGAAATTCCGCAGGCTTTCAGAAAAGGAAATCAAGTGCTACATTGAGTCCAAAGAACCCTTTGGCAAGGCTGGAAGCTATGCCATTCAAGGTAAAGCAAAAGAGTTTGTCAAATACGTCGATGGAGATTTTCTCAATGTTGTTGGCCTCCCCCTCGCCGAGTTCAAAAGTGAACTCAGAAGACAACGCTGGAATGTCCGCGTTAGAAAACAAAATAAAAAGAGTTCACGAAAAAATCGCTGAGGCGTTTGCTCGTTCTAAATATAAAACTGAGCCCGTTACACTGATAGCCGTTTCAAAAAAACAACCTGCTGATACTGTTATAAATGCCGCAAGTTTGGGGCAAGTTGATTTTGGTGAAAACTATGTTCAAGAAGCTAGTAAAAAAATGGATAAAGTTGCGGCCGTTCTTGCGCAAACAAAAATTCAATGGCATCTCATCGGCGCATTACAAACAAATAAATCCAAGCACGTCGTCGGTAAATTCACCACAATTCAATCTGTTGATCGTATAGAACTTGCTAAAGCACTAAATGTGCGAGCCCATGATTTTGGTGTCACACAAGAAATTATGATTCAAGTGAAGCTTGGTGACGAACCCACAAAAGGCGGAGTTTTACCTGCTCAGGGTGCTGAGTTAATTAAAAAAATCGCACAGCTTGAAAACTTAAAAATTGAAGGCCTGATGGCAATTCCTCCTATCGAAGCTGAAGCTGAAGCTTCCAGAAAGTTTTTTATTCAGTTGCGCGAACTTAAAGAGCAATGGGCAAGTCTTGTTCCTCAAACAAGTGGCTCATTTAAACATTTGAGCATGGGCACAACTCACGATTTTGAAGTTGCGATTGAAGAAGGTTCGACAATGGTCAGAGTAGGGACTGCCTTATTTGGTTCGAGAGAGCATCTTGAGTCATGAGTTTTCGCTGGGGTTTTGTCGGTTGCGGAAATTTAGCACAAGCAATTATTGGCGGTGCACTTAAGACAGATTCACTTTTAGCCACTCAAGTTTCAGCTACAAATCGTTCTCAATCCAAATTAAAAAAATTTGCAAACGCTACAAGTATCAACATTTGCGTTGATAATCAAAAACTCTTAATGAAATCAGATGTCATTGTATTAGCAACAAAACCACAAGATCTTTGCAGCGTTTTAGAGGAAATTGCACCATTCATAACTAGTAAACACATTGTGATTTCACTTGCTGCGGGTGTGACAGCTAATGTTTTAAAAAAACATTTATCGTCGGCAAAAGCCATCTTTCGAGTGATGGCAAATACACCCGCTGTAATTCAAAAAGGTCTTTATGGAATATATCGAGTTAAAGGCAAAGATGAAGATTTTAAAACCGTAAGCCGTGTGTTTGAAAAAATAGGAACAATAGTTACGTTAAAAAATGATAAAGAAATAAATGCGATGACTGCAGGAGCTGCTTCGGGTACCGGTTTTGTTTTGCAGTTTATGCAAGATTTTGAAAAGTGGTTTGTCAAAAAAGGATACCCACGGTCTATTGCCAGAAAAGTTGCTGTTGAAACATTCTTAGGAACATCAAGTCTTGCCCAGCAGCGTCAAGAGCAAAGCCTTGAAGAACTCAGAGATGCAGTTACCAGCAAAAAAGGCACTACATTCGCTGGCCTAACGTCTATGAAAAAGTCAAAAGTAAGCCCAGGAATACAAAAAGCCCTCCAGGCCTCTTATTCTCGTAGTTTTGATATAGCTAAAAATTTGCGTCCGAATAGAAAATAGCCTTACAATTAAACATGGGGTTAAGCTTTGCCATTCTCAATTAAATGAGGCGGGCGCGCATTTTGTACAGGGAGGTATTGAATGAAAATTGCTCCAATAGATATCGCACATAAAACATTTTCCAGAAAACTAAGCGGGCTTGATACTGAAGAAGTGTCTGGGTTTTTGAAAGCCGTTGCTGAAGAAATGGAAGTTCTGATTCGCGAGCGAAATCAGCTCAAAGAACAAGTGCGAGAGCGTGACATTCAAATGATTGAATTCAAAGATCGCGACAAAGCGCTCAAAGAAACAATCATGACGGCTCATAAAATGACTGAGAATCTAAGACGCGATGCTGAGCGCGAAGCTTCACTTATTATCAACGATGCGCAACAACGAGCTGATGCGATTGTTCGCGATTCTCGTGATTCATTAAAGAAAACATATCAAGAAATCACTGAGATGAAGCGTCAAAAAATTCAATTTGAAATTGCACTTAAAAGCCTACTTACAGCTCATTTAGAATTGCTTGAACGAAATAATGGTTTTATTCCTCACATCGCGGGCCCAAACGAAGCTGCAATGGGTGGAAACACACCAAATATGCGTAATGGCAAACCGATTATTGAAGCTTAGGAAAACAAGCTAAGAGTTTCGAATTGTTCTCATAGTTCTTATTATCATAGAGCGCGTTAACCTTTTCAATATAGGATGGCAAGTCAGGTATATTTGCGGGCAAGAGATCCTCAGCGAGTACCTGCTTTGACTCTCTAGTTGAAAGATTTATCGTCGACCAAGATTTATTTCGATCTTCTTGAAATAAATATTTCGCAAGTCCATTGGCTAAAGGTCTGATACTCACTTTGGCCGTTTCTCTATTAATCGATAAAATCACTTCATATTCATCAGCTGTAACTTTTTTTGAAAGCCAATCATCACTCTCGGGTCTTTCATTGCTCACAAGAGCATCATATCGATCGGCTGGATGAAATTTTTTAAATGTTATGTCATTGATGATCTCTTTACCGGCAACAGCGCGAAAGTGATTTCGAAGAACTAATTCAAATTGTTTTTTAATTCGACCAAAAAGTTTTGAATATTTATACTCCTTATGAGTCCTAATAAAATTGTCATATTCTAAATCCATTCGAACGTCAGTGATTTTTTTAACCGCTTCATTTGCATCATACTCCGGTGACATTTTAAATTCGCGAGTTGCAAGTTGTTGTTCTGTAAATACTACGGGTTGGGGTAGTTTTGAAATGAGCGGTTGATATTTTTTTGCAATAACAGCTGCAGCTTGAAGCTGTGTCCATGTGAAGGGGCTGCTTTGTTGAATGAGTAATTCGCCCTGATTTCTTGAATTTTCCATTGCGGCTAAGAGCTCATCCCCAGACTGAGGAGGTGATTTTTCAATTACAAAGTAGTTGTTTCGAGTCTTGATAAAACTTTCAACAAAATAATTATTTGTCACTCGATACCTGTGTTCAATAGCGCGTCGGATATTTTCTAATAAAGACAGAGGTGTAGATGTATCCACAGGTTTTCGTTTCCAGAATTTCCAAACCGGAATTTCTTCTGCTACTATATCTGCGCGTGAGAGTAAAATTTCATTGGCGATTTTTACAAGATATTCATTTTGCTTTGTGAATATTGACGAATAAATTTGAAGAAAGGCTTCTCTGTTAACTTTGTAACTTGCACTGTAGGTTTTGTAGGCATCACTTAGTTTTAACTTTGATGCGGCTTTATTATATTTTCCATTAGCATCGTATTTAGAAATCACAACTTTCTCTGCAGCAAGTGCGCAATAATCAATCGGTGGAGGTGGTTCTTTGGGAGCGCGAGGTGTACGACGTGTACCCGCAGACGCTTGGTCAAATGTGATGGCCACAATAATAGCTAAAAAAGTAGAGATGATACGCAAAGTAAATCCTCCTAAGACCATGTCAGTGGTTACTAATAGCAGGGCTCGTACCAAATTTGTTTAAGTGGTTTCAGCTAGTTAGCGGGTCAGTGGTGTCTATCATGTAGGCATATTTTAAAGTGCGATGACGTTATTTGTATTTTTTCTGGGGGTCTCCGGCTGTGGTCTCCGGCTTGAATTGCCTGTTCACTATGATCATTTTCAGCTATTTTTTCTGAAATAGGAGAGGTCTATGTCATTTCAAATTAAATTTAGTGCCGCGATTTTGATTTTACTTATCTTGCCATTTCAAATGAAGGCTGAAGAGAAAAAACCAGAAACTATTTATCTGTTCGGTAAAAAGCCGATTCAGCTCGAGGCAACGAAGGACGGTATTAAACAAAATAGAAACCCAGGTTTTGTCTGTGAATTAAAAGCAAAAATTAGTGGTGAAAAATTCTCAGAATGGGGACAGACAGAAGAAGATGCCCGATTGATCGTTGCAAAAAATTGTTCAGATAAAGCAGGTCTACTTTTATGTAAAAAAGAAAATGCCACCTGCATACAGGATAAGTGAGACCCAATTGCCTTTTTGACCCTACTCAGTCATAGTGCACTGATGATACAAAAACCATTATTACGTGGGTACTTACATCAAGAAGCTTTTTTTATTGCCCTTGGTGCATGTATTCTCTTGATTGCAAAATCTGGAAATACAATTTCATTTATTGCTAGTCTTGTATATTCACTTGGTCTGCTTCTTCTATTTGGAATTAGCGCTGTTTATCATCGTAAGCACTGGGTGAAGGCCCCGAAATGGTTCACAGCACTTTTTTATGTGAGCGTTGGTTGGATTGCACTTCCTTACTTTTCAGAAATGCACGCAACCCTCGGGAGTGCGAATATGGCGCTGATTGTATCGGGTGGTGTGGTGTACACCGTAGGTGCGGTGTTTTATGCTTTTAAAAAACCCAATCTTATTCCAAACGTTTTTGGTTATCATGAACTCTTTCACCTCTTTACTATCATCGGTGTCGTACTTCATTTTATTGTCGTGTATCAACTGATCAAGACATGATGTTTAAAATAATCGCTGATCAAATCGAAGCTTCCGGGTTTTCTGTTTGCCCTGATTTTCTAACAGCAGAGGAACTCAGCGAGGTGTGCTTGGATCTTGATGCTCAAAGAGAGGCAGGGAGATTTCATTTCGCCGGCGTGGGCCATGGTGTGGCCCATATGGTAGATCAAGAAATTCGTCGAGATGAGATTTGTTGGCTCGATAGAGTGATAGCAAACAAGGTGCAATTAGCATTTTGGAAAAGTACGGATCTTTTAAAAGATGTTTGTAACGGATCACCTCTGTATTTAGGTTTGGATGAATTTGATGCTCACTATGCTATTTTTCCAAAAGGCGGTTTTTATAAAAGACATAAAGACACCTCTCGGAATAACAAAGAAAGAGTAGTGACCTTTATTCTTTATCTTAATCGAAAATGGAAAATAGAAGATGGCGGTAGTTTAAGAATATTTGTCGATCCATTGAATCCTGATTCTTACATTCAGGTTGACCCTATCGGCGGCACGATGGTTTGTTTTTTGAGCGATGAGTTTGAGCATGAAGTCTGCACAAGTTACGCCGATCGTTTCAGTATATCCGGGTGGTTTAAGGCCAGCACGAAAAGTAAATCCTGGTAAAGCGCCAGAAAGATTCAGTAATCATAAATTTCATAATTTTATTTATGGTGAGGCATTTTTGAAATATTTAAAGCACTATTTTCTTTTTCCAAGTAAGTTCTGTACGGGTTTTTTTATCTGAACTCATGGCTTCCAATACCAAAATATTATCATTAAGGCTTAAGATCTTTCAAAGAAAGAGGGGCTCCGGCTTTAAACGGGGTGTGGCCATTTGTAAAAGAATTGATCAGTGTTTATCGATAGATGGTTCAGATAGCCACAGCATAAAATCTCAAAAGCTGGCAAATATTCCACCATAATAAATAAGAGTTGTATAACGCGGACTTTGTTTTCGTAGGGTTTCTAAAATGCGCATACTGCAATCCATGTATCTCGCAGCTACTTTGATTCCAAAACTTTTAATAAGGCCAAATTCAAAACCGGCTTCACCGTAATGAGTAAAATCTAAAACGGTATCGAACGTTTTAAAATCGCGCCCTAGGGCAGTAAGTGCAGATGTTCTTAATGTTTGATCATATGAAATTTGAACATATCCAGCGCCAACGCCTGCTTCTATATATGGTCGAAAGGGTGCGCGTTGAATGATCTTCCATCTAATGCCAACGCCGCCTAAGAATTTTTCAAAACCATAATTTACTTGATTTGCAGTGTAGGTAACACCAGTTGGACTTTGGTAATTATAATTGAGAGTGCCGGTGGTTTTATAATAATCAAACAAGGCTTCAATATAGAGTCGCCAAAAGCCAAATCCTTTTTCACCAGAGAGAGAAAAGAATTGGCCATTATTCATTCGTATATCGCCCGGAGATAAAACATTAAATTGGGCGACACCTGCTGAGAGAGCACCCGTTGGTCGGGTTTGCCCTCCACCTGAGTTCTGGCCCTGCGCTGTTGAATTGAAACAAAACAAAAGCAGGGTCCAAAGAATCAGCGCTTGAGGCATCAGCGTCGTTTTTTCGCTTCTTCAACGCGACGTTTTGTGCGGGCTTTTTTCTTATTACGACTTACAACTCTTTTCATTTTTTTCGAACGACGATTATCGCCACGACCCATATAAATCTCCTTAGTTAAATTCAAAACAGGCTAGAACTAACCATGAGTTCAGTTCAAAGTAAACACCATTAGTCGGGTATGAATCCTTTTGATTCTATGCACTCACTCATCATCATATGAAGCAGCAAGCTTATTAATCACTCCCATATCTTCAAGTGTAGTCACATCACCCGCGATTTTTCCGCTGGAGGCGAGTTCTCGAAGCAAACGTCGCATAATTTTGCCTGATCTTGTTTTAGGTAGACTATCAGTAAAACGAATATCATCGGGGCGTGCAATGGCTCCGATTTCTTTTACAACATGTGCTTTAAGTTCATCTTGTATTTGTGAGCCAGCAAATTGCGCACGCAAAGTTACAAAGGCCACTACAGCTTGACCTTTTAAATCATCGGGTCTTCCAACAACAGCAGCCTCAGCAACTTTTGGGTGACTCACAAGTGCGCTTTCAATTTCAGCGGTTCCAAGTCTGTGACCTGCGACGTTTAATACATCATCCACGCGCCCCATGACCCAGAAATATCCATCTTCGTCACAGCGAGAACCATCGCCGGTAAAATATTTTCCTTTAAAATCACTCCAGTATGTTTTTTCAAATCTTTCGTTGTCGTTATAAATGCCGCGAGACATTGCAGGCCAGGGTTTTTCAATAATTAAAAACCCACCTTCATTTGCTATACAAGTTTCGCCTGATTTTTTAACAACTCGAGGATGAATTCCTGGCAAAGGAAGTGTGCAGCTGCCTGGTTTTGTAGGCGTTGCTCCAGGTAATGGACTCATCATGATTCCACCTGTTTCAGTTTGCCACCAAGTATCAACGATTGGACAACGTTCATTGCCTACTACTTTGTGATACCACATCCATGCCTCTGGATTAATAGGCTCACCAACACTTCCCAATAACCTTAAACTTTTTAGGTCATGACGATTAACATAATCATCACCCGCGCGCATGAAAGCTCGAATTGCAGTTGGAGCTGTGTAGAGGATATTAATTTTATGTTTTTCAATCATTTGCCAAAATCTTCCAAAATCTGGTTGATTTGGTGCACCCTCGTACATAAATGCGGTTGTGCCATTTTGTAAGGGGCCGTAGACAAGATAGCTGTGACCAGTGACCCAGCCGATGTCGGCAGTGCACCAATAAATATCGTTAGGTTTTAAATCAAAAACCCATTTTGTAGTGAGTGCTGCCCAAAGCATGTAACCCGCAGTTGTATGAACGATGCCTTTTGGTTTACCCGTAGTGCCACTTGTGTACAAAATAAAAAGTAGATCTTCACTATCAACAGAAGTTGGGGCGCATTCTTTTTTCTGTAAAGACACACTCTCATGCCACCAAACATCTCGCGTGGCGTCCATAAGAACAGGGTTGCCTGTGCGTTTAAGAACCAAAACTTTTTTAACACAAGGTGTTTTCTTAAGAGCATTATCAATATTTTCTTTTAGTGGAATCACTGCCCCACGTCGATAACCACCATCAGCTGTGATGACAACATTGCACTGGGCATCGTTGATGCGATCTTTTAAAGATTCACTGCTAAATCCACCAAATATTACTGAATGTGGAGCACCCAAACGTGCACATGCGAGCATTGCAGCCACGGCTTCAGGAACCATGGGCATATAAATCGCTACGCGATCGCCCTTTTTAACTCCAAGTTCTTTAAGTGTATTTGCAGTTTGGCAAGTGAGTTCATAGAGATCTTTATAGGTAAGTTTTCTGACCTCACCCGGTTCGCCCTCCCATAAAAGTGCTATTTTCTCGGAATTTAACTTTAAGTTTTTATCAAGGCATTGAACAGAGGCGTTGAGTTTTCCTCCGACGAACCATTTGGCAAAGGGAACATCCCATTCACAAACTTTATCAAACTTTTTATCCCAAATTAAACTTTGTGCTTGTTCTGTCCAAAATGCATCTGGATTTTGAGCGGCATGGTCATAAAGTTTTTTATATTCTTCGATTGATCTAATATGAGATTTTTCAGAAAAATCTTTTGGCGGTTGAAATTTTCTTTTTTCCGTGGAGAGTGAGTCGATAGATTTTTCAGGTGAATTAGGAGACGTGTGGTTCGGCATAAATTTCCTTTTTCTTTTGCTTCAGTGGCCAAAAGTTTCCAATGGCAACACCGCTAAACACCAATAGAGAAGCTAAAATCATTCGAGGTGTCAAGCGCTCATCAAAAATGAGATACGATAAACAACCCGCGATAATGGGTTGAAGATAAATGTAAATACCAACGGCACTACTCTCAACGCGAGCCAATGCCCAATTGTTTAAAAAATAGGTAATCACTGAACTCGCCACAACTAAATAAAATAAAGCCGCAAAAAACAACGGTGGAAACGTATCCCAAGAAACATTGAAAAAAGCAGGTCCACTATAGGGTAACAATATGATAGCTCCAAAGACGAACATCCCCGTTGTTACCACCATGGGTGGGATTCCTTTGGCGATTTTTCGTGAAAGGGCCAAATAAAAACTAAAAAATGCAGAGTTTAAAGCGCAGAGCATGTCACCAACAAACAATTCACTTTGCCACTGCATTTTTTCTATCTCGGAGAGATACAAAATGCCGGTAATGCACATAACCATCCCCGAAAATCGATAGATGTTAAGTTTTTCAGTTCGTAAAAAAACACTAAAGAGCAAAGTTAAAATAGGAACTGAGGCATTAATAACTGACGCATGGGTAGCTGTTGTGCGCTGCATACCTTCCATAAAGGCAATCATATTAAATACGATGCCAAAAAGTGAAAGTATCAAAATAGCTTTGATTTCACCTCGTTTGGGGCGACGGCTTACAATCTCTTTATGCACAAAAAGATACAAAATGAGTCCGGCACCTACCGTGCGACAAAAAACCGAGGCAGCAGCAGGTATATAATGCAAGACATACTTATTCACAATGTAAGCCACCCCGTAAAGTACGCTTACGGAGATTAATGCCAAATGAACTTTGAGGTTTTTTGTTTGTGTCATTTCTGAAAGAAGTTTAGTTTAGCCTAAGGTATGAAGCAACGATCTCCTTTATTTATCGTATTTTTAACGATTTTCATCGACCTCGTCGGTTTTGGGATCGTTTTACCCTTAAGCCCTTTTTATGCCCAACACTTTGGGGCAACTGCTGTAACTGTTGGTTTGCTTATGGCCAGTTACTCGCTTATGCAATTTTTATTTGCTCCTGTATGGGGTGGTTTAAGTGATCGTGTTGGTCGGCGCCCAATTATATTGATGTCTCTCCTTGGAAGTACAGTCAGCTATTTTATTTTTGCAATGGCCACAAATCTCTCCATTCTTTTTATAGCGCGACTTTTTCAAGGGGTTTTTGGTGCAAATATCTCAGCGACCCAAGCCTATGTTGCAGACGTAACAGATGAGAAAAGCCGCTCTAAAGGAATGGGTCTCATCGGAGCAGCATTTGGATTAGGTTTTATTTTTGGCCCCGCTATAGGAGCAAAGCTCAGTGAGGCAGGGCCAGCAGTCGGAACCTTTTTTGGAATTGTACATGCTGAGCAAAGTTTAAATGGCCCATTAATTATAAGTGATGGAATTTTTGGAATGGGTTTTCCAGCTCTAGTGGCAAGTGCGGTATGTCTGTTTGCATTTTGTTTAGCGTATTTTAAACTTCCAGAAAGCCTTCCACCAGAAAAACGTGCGACGGCAGTTTCAATAGCTCGTGAGTCACGTATTAAATTAATCTTGCGATCCATGACTCAGACGCAAGCTGGTTGGCTTATTTTTGTTTTCTTTTTATCAACAGTTGCCATGGCAAATCTTGAGGCCACATTAGCATTATTTACCGAAGCTAGGTTCAGCTACGGTGTTCGACAAACCGGAAATCTTTTCGCTTTTGTTGGTGTAATGATGGCGTTTACTCAAGGTTATCTCATCAGAAAATTATTTCCAAAATTTGGTGAAAGAAAAATGGCCGTGGCTGGGCCACTTTTAGCAGCATTTGGTTTTCTATGCGTAGCACTTAGTTATTCAAGTACAGCGTTATATATTACGATGATCTTAGTAGCTATTGGCACGGGTATTACAAACCCTGCAATTCTCGGAGGAATTAGTTTACTTACTGATCCTAAACAACAAGGTGCCGTAATGGGTGTGACTCAAAGCTTAAGTAGCCTTGCTCGCATCTTGGGGCCACTTCTTGGTGGTGTTCTTTTTGGCCATATCGGGCCCGCTGCTCCTTACATCGCGGCCGCTGCAATTTCTTGTTTTGTTTTATTTATAGTTATTAAAAACGTTCACAAACTTCCCAATTCAGGAAAATCCAATGTCAGCATCCACTGAAGAAGAAGTAGATATTATTGAAATCGATGTCGAAAAATTAAAGCGCATGCAAATGTTGCATGTGAATTTTCTAATTTTTGATGTGCGCGCAAAAGATGATTATGAAAAAGCTCATATTCCTGCGGCACTTCATATTCCTAAAGAGAGTTTTTTAGAAAAACTACCTCAAATGGTTCCAAAAAAAGACACGCCAATTGTACTCTATGATCATGATGGTGTTCACTCCGCCCATCTTGTCGAAGAAATTGAAAAAACAGGATATTTCAATATCGTGAATCTAGTTGGTGGATACCAGGCTTATGCAGCTACGCTTAAATCAGTATAATTTATTGATGAATTTTATGCGCTAAAGTCTGCGCACGTTCGAAACTCTCGCGGCTCACATAGAGACGTTCAATCTTTCGTGAGTCATGGTATTTATTGAAAATCTCAGTGCTCTCTTCAATTTTAGTAACGTGAGCCTCAGAGCCTTTATCTGAATCAACAACAAAGATGGGCTCGTTATGATTAACGCCGCCAGTGTAGTATTTGCTGAGTCGCCCTGTGGAGCTAGCTTTAATCACATCAATATTTTCTTTTTGAAGTGCTGCTTCAACTTTGTCTAGGCTGTCATTTTTTCGATCATGATATTCAACCAGCATGCGGTAGGGTTTTCGCTCAGAAATCAATCGAGCCCATGAGTTTGTACTCTGACTCATGTGTGTATGTATGCGGTAATCGTCATACTTGATGTATTCTTCAATGTCAGAAGGCAAAAAGAAATCACAATCAGTGGATCTTAAATATCTAAGAAGCATTTCATCATAAACGATTCCTTTATGATGAAAGTAAACCATCATGTACATGTGATAACGCGAAATTAAAAAGTCATCGAAGGTGTAAATTGCACGACGATTAAGTGCTAAATTTAGTGCATTTCCATTTCGGTAATAAGTCATATTGGCCAAAAGCCAATCGGAATCAACTCGCCCATATGAAGCCCCACAGTAGTAACTATCTCGTGCTAGATAATCCATGCGGTCTACATCAAGCTCACTGCTTACAATTTGTGAAAGCAGTGGGCGGATATTTACTCCATTATCGATATAAAAATCATCATCACTTGGTAAAGATTTATCAATAAGTCGTGCGATATGTTCAGGCGAAAGATCAGAAAATTCCTTTTTAAGTATTGGAGTAAGGCTTGAGTCAGTGATTATTTTAATTGTGTAATCTTCATGATTGGCCCGTCCTTTTCTCTGGCCAGCATAGATTTTGACTTTAAGTTTTGTGACATCAGGCATGACCTCTTCAGAGGTGTGGCTAAGCGGCCCATGGCCAATATCATGTAAAAGTGAGCCTAGACGAACCGCCTGACGTAAACGCCATCTGACTTGCGGGGTGCTAAAGGGATAACCACGGAAAACAGAATCAAATGCGCTACCTGCTAAATGCATAGCGCCAAGAGAGTGAATATAACGATTATGAGTCGCACCTGGATAACTAAACTCTGTGAAACCGAGCTGCTTAATATTGCGAAGTCGTTGAAAAAAAGCGCTGTCTATGACGCTCGTTTCAGAGGGGGTCAGTTCGATGGAGCCATGAATGGGGTCACGAATTTCCAATTGCGCTCTCCAAATTTCTAGCCCTCGCACTCATGAATTTTACTGGCGGCTGGGCATTGAGTAGGATATTTTATGCCCTAAATATCTGCTATCAGCAAGGGGGCTTTCTCGATGCGCCAATATCATGATCTCATCAAACACGTTCTTGAAAACGGTGTGCGTAAAGAAGATCGTACGGGTACTGGTACAAAAAGTGTTTTTGGTTACCAGATGCGCTTTGATCTTGCCCAAGGTTTTCCAATCGTTACGACCAAAAAGCTTCATCTGCGCAGTATTATCCATGAGCTATTATGGTTTCTCTCGGGTGATACAAATGTAAAATATCTCAGAGATAATAAGGTCACCATTTGGGATGAATGGGCTGACCCTCAAGGAAACTTAGGCCCCGTTTATGGTTCTCAGTGGCGCAGCTGGCATACTACTGACGGCCGCACCATTGATCAAATAACTGAACTCATTAAGAATATAAAAGCTAACCCTGATTCGAGAAGGCTCATCGTGAGTGCATGGAATGTGGGTGAGCTTGATAAAATGGCTCTTCCACCTTGTCATGCTTTTTTTCAGTTCTATGTTGCTAACGGAAAACTCTCTTGTCAGTTGTATCAGCGCAGTGCTGATGTTTTCTTGGGTGTGCCTTTTAATATTGCAAGCTATGCCTTGTTATTGATGATGGTAGCGCAAGTGACGGGCCTTCAAGCGGGAGAATTCGTACACACATTGGGTGATGCTCATATTTATAATAATCACATGGAGCAATCACAGCTCCAGATCACACGTGAACCGCGAAAATTACCCACGATGAAACTTAATACTTCAGTAAAATCTATTTTTGATTTTAAATTCGAAGATTTTACCTTGGAAAGTTATGAGCCACATCCAGCTATAAAAGCTGAGATCTCAGTATGATAATTTCTCTCATCGTCGCGATGTCAGAAAACCGTGTGATCGGTCGAGATCAAAAATTGCCATGGAATATTCCAATAGATCTTAAAAGATTTAGAGCTATCACGTCAGGGCATCTGGTAATCATGGGGAGAAAGACGTTTGATTCTATTGGTAAGCCATTACCAAATCGCACGAATGTTGTAATCACGCGCAATGCTGATTTTAAATACGAGGGAGTCGTTGTCGTTGATTCAATTGAAAATGCAATTGAGCCTTACAAAAAAACTAATGAAGAAATTTTTATTTTAGGTGGTGGAGATATTTTTAAACAAACCATCGATAAAGCAGATCGTTTATATCTAACCCTTGTTCATAAAGAAGTTGATGGTGATGTTTATTTTCCAGAATTTAATGCATCTCTGTTTGAACTTACTTTTAGAGAAGATCATGTTGATCCAATGCCCTTTAGTTTTCTCGACTACAAGCGAAAATAAAAAAGGGCATCAGTAAAAATTTAATTTTCAATTCAAAGTTTTTTGACCAGGCTTCCAATCACATGCTGTGAGTTTGCCTGTTTGAAGTGCTGTAACAACTCGTAATACTTCATCTACGCTGCGCCCAACACCTGTGTCGTTGATGTTAATCCAGCGGGTAATGCCCTCAGGATCAATTACAAAAGTGCCTCTTAAGTGAAAGCCTTTGTCTTCAATAAGAACTCCATAGCGACGTCCAACATCTTTATGCATGTCACTCAGCAGTTGGTAATTAAGCCCACCAAGACTTTCAGCCCATGCTTTGTGAACATAAATTGAATCAATGCTGCAGCCTAAAACCTCAGTGTTTTTTTCACGAAATTCATTATAGCGTTTGCTAAATTCCACTACTTCCGTGGGGCACACAAATGTGAAATCAAGAGGGTAAAAGAATAGAACCACCCATTTACCTTTAAGACCTGTTAAAGTAACAGTTTTTTCTGTGTGACTTTGAAGAGAAAAATCAGGTGCGGGATGTTGAACTTTCACCGACATAAGTACTCCTTTAATTATGAGCTGGTTAATGTTTTTAAAGTAAACAGAACCCATACTAGAAACTTCTATGAGTAGCGTCTATCTAAAAAATTATTTATTTTGGATCAGCAAAGCCGAATTTGAAATTTTCTACATGACTGCAAATTGTCAGAGGTAGTTGACTATTGTCTTGCTTCACAAGAGTTGAGTAGCATTCTTCTAAGACGGTAAAAATACCTGGAACTTCAATGCTGATTTCGTAGATCCAATGTATTTTCATGGGCTGACCGTCTTTGTCTGTGGTGATTTCATTATATTGAATATGTGTTGCGTTTACTCGGCAGTCTGCAAGCTGTGAACAGTTGTTTGTAATAAACCTATGTTTAAAAGAACGAAGCCCATAGTAGCGAGACTCGCGTGGTTCAGATGGGGTGAGTGATTTAGTCGATAGATCTTGGGTCGTAAAAAATCTCTTTTGTAAGTCATTCTCAAGTATGCGGTGAGTGATAAGATTATTTATATCAATAGATTTTGAAATATCTTGGGCAAGATTTTTTCCAACGGCAGTTGAAAACTCAATGCTGATCGAAGATAAAAGTTTTTTTGCTCGATTGAAAAATGCAATAAGCGTATTGGAGAATTTGCCAGGTGATAGTTTTTTTTCACTACTTGAGGCTGGTGTGGGTGAAGGAGTTGGTGTTGCCTTTGTTATTTCATAAAATGATTCGCCATGTTTATCAGCTTCATCAGCACTTCTTGAGTGAATGGTATAGGCATCTTGATACAAGATGTGTTTAGCATTTACTTCAGTCACAAGAAAATTATGGGTTTCACTGATAAAATTATCACTCAACACTTTATAGATCATTTGGCTTTTGCCGCTGTCCCCAACACGATATGCTTTTTCTGGGTCAAAACCCGCTTGTGCGTCGATAAAAGCCTGACGGATTTGCGAAGGAGTCACTTCTGGGCCAATGTCATCAGTATTTTCAGGAGGCTTAATGGTGCAAGATGTGAGTGAAAATGAATAAAGTGCCGCTGCGCAAATTAACACTAAATGCCTGCCTAAGTGATTTATATTTTTCATACGCTATCCCAGCCCCATAGCCACATTTCCAGTGGCAAAATTTTATCTAAAATGGCATTTGCCTCTGGTCCGCAATCATGAAGCTGACTTGGTTTTTGCGGGCCAAAGAGAATGCGCACGATATCTGTCTCTTGATCAGTTTTGAAAATATTTTTCCCAACACCAAAGTAATAAAAACCTTCGCGATGTTCTAAAACAAAATTCTCAATTCCCCACTCTTGACGTGCACTACGAATAACTTTATTGAAAAGTGATTGGGCATTGGTAATTTTAATCATTCCCAAAAATCCCTCAACGCGATTCACACCAAATGATTCAAGCTTGCGAATAAGATTTGTCGCATGTGAAGGCGAAATTACAGTGATGGGTTGAGCGTGTGTAACCCTGATGTGATTGATCAATGCAAGGAGAGCGTCAACAGAACCGCCCCATTCATGAATATATCCCTGTAAATCAACGCCCTTCCCCTCGACAGCAAAGGCTTCTACCTTACCTTCAGCGTTCCAAGCAGTGTACAAACGACTGTTCGGAATGCGCAGATATTTTTCGAAATCTTCGAGTGTACGAATAGAAGAAACGGTATGTTGAGAATAGAGTCGAAAAAGTACTTGAGCATCGACTCGATTATTCTGAATTATTTTATACTTTGTTGCGCCAAGATTTAATGGCCGATCAATAAGTAAACTTACTTCGCTGCCCGCGAGTTCAAAACCCATTTTACGATAAAAGTCATATTGATTTGTCCACAAGATGGCGATGTCACAGCCCTGAGCTTGAATTGCACTAACACAATCATTGAGAACATTTTGGCTCAAGCCTTGATTGCGATAAGCTTCTTGTGTGACAACGCTGCCGAGACAACCCACTTTAAAAAGACCACGCCGGGTTTTTACAATTGTCGGTTTTATTACAGCATGGCTGAGTATTCCGTTCTCATCTTTTATAATTCGAACGTTGTGCAGATTTTGTAACGTCATTGTTGTGGGATATTCATCTGCAATAGACCAAGAGTTTTGATCCCGTAAATTTGTATCAAGAAATTTTACAAGATCATTAAACTCTTCTGATTTTGGTGCGCGCGGACCTTCCATGGACCCCACCTCCTGAAATTGAGCATAAGTGCTTGTGATTAGTATACCTCACTGCCTGCTTGTACGGCTCTCTCACTTTTGTCTAGATTTGAAGGGAAGTCTTAATAACAGAGCATTTCAGTGGATTTCAGTTTTTGCTCATATATTGGGCAGGTCTAGGCACCTCAAAAAGAGTGTTTATTTGCCATCTTTGATGCGTCGAACCCATTAATTTTCCTCGAAAAAACCGATGACTCGATTAATAGAGATTTAGGTGTTGCTGTGTAAAGTTTGGATACGATTTTAGAAACAAGAAAATTTTTCACACTAAAATCTGTCAGCGTAAATTCCCCAATATTCATAAACCCTTTGTATTCGTACGCTTTCTTGAATTTCCAAGTGCTTAATTTCTGGTACGTATTTTGTAATTGTCCTCTTCCCTAACGACCAAGTCGTAGCGGTAAATCATGAATGCAATGTTCATAATTCGACTACGTTTTTTTTAAAAGGGATGAGGAGGAGTTGGTTTTGCAAAATTTATTCAGAAATCTGCTGAGGGGTTCGTCTTTAATTCAGTTTTTAATTCTTGTGTGTTTAATGTCATTTCAAAATGCATATGCAACAAACACTTCTAGCTTAAATGACAAGCTTGCAAAAGAATGTGCGATCCAACTTGAAGCAATGGGTAAAAAAACAGGCACACAAGAAGAAGTTGCCACTGCAAATGAGTTCGTCACACGCTTAAAGCGTCGCGGCTATTGTGATCACTGCTTACAACAAGTTTTGCAAATTTTAATGCAACGACCTGGGGATCTTCCTGAATTGCATGCGGGTCGGTAAAAATGCTGGTAGTAAAAGCATTTAAATCGAGCCGGTTTCAGCGAGTTGTAAAACTCGTTGCATTGAGCCTTCTTGTTTCGACTTCTCAAGTAGCATACTCAAATTCTGAGGAACCCATCACAAGTATTCACGGTGGTGTTCCTTATAAACTCGTATTGCCTGATCAAAAGGGTGCTTCAAAACGTGAACCTGGTTTGTACGTAAGAAATGGGAATGATTGGCGCTTAGCTATACCGGGCACTATCATTAGCCCTGGCGTAACGGGTGGCGTATCTTTACAGTTTAGGCAAATAGCGCAGCAGACAAATCGATACGACATTTTATTAGTTGTAGATGGTGTACTCACATGGGCAACGATTTATTCTGATGCTTCACTTCCCGATACTTATAAGAAATTTTCACACATTCGTAATCCAGTAGATGGTTCAGTTTTAGAATTACCAAAAATTCAATCAGCTGATGAAATCAATGTAAAAGAAGTATTTCACAAAACTACAAATGGTAATTACCCAGCAATTTTGGCGTCAATGAAACACTTATCACAAGTTGGTTCGGGAATTACTTTTGCTATTTCTCCAGAATTGAAAAATGCCAATGCAGAAGTTAAAATGGCGACACCTGAGCCATGGCTTTTAGATTGGGATTACACTCAAGGTGATCTCTTAAACGAGAAAGCTGTTCTTTCATCTGAGCATAACGGTGTCATATCTATGAGTCTTATTGGCAGACTCTCTCAGGCCCATACGACTGACAGCTTTTATATGAAAACATGGCGCGCACATTTAGCCCGCGCCTACAAACAGCGAAACAATGGATCTCAAAATGCGAGTCTTGAAGCGAATATAGGGAGTGTTCCTTACATTGATATATTAACTGGAAATGTTCGTATTGATATAATGCCAGGTGAACTCATTAAAAATGGAACAGGTCGAGGGTATTTAGTCCATGACCCTTTTAATGGAAAGTCGAGCCTCTTTAGTGGGACAAGTACTTTATCGTATGATGAGTATCTCGTCGGAAGCCCAAGAATAGTTGCTAACTTTGAACACAGTGCCCGATCTGGCCTGCTTGTTTCTTCCGATGATCGTATTCTATTAGATTCGAAAGCTCACTTAGTCAAAATTGCACTTACAACAGATAAGAGAGTATTTATTTTCGGTAAAGATGCTGAAAATAAAGACGATATTACAGAATTGCGCCCGTCTTTTTCTCAAAAACTCGGAAGAGTCACTGAAGCTTCGGTTTATCCTACTCAAAGCGGTCCATATATTGTTGTTTCGTGGAAAGGTGAAGTTGGTAAGCAAACTGAAATCTATGAGATGCAAGCGACAACGCGTGCATTTCAAGCGAAGCGTTCAACTGTATTAACAACAAACTTTTATTCCGCTGAAGAAATAATTAGGCGACTTAATTTTTCTGTAACTAATAATGCGCTCTTGTTTGATGCTGCTACCCCACCGGCGCTGACACTTCATGATTATAATACTCAGCATAAACCCACTACTGCACATATTGATGTTGTAAAGTCATTGGAGGCGGATACGGCTGTTGAATTGTATCCACAGCCCTTAGCCACAAACAAACTTTTGGGTAACCTTGTTCACTTGCAGTTTGAAAAATCTCAACTTAAGGGTGAGGTTTCAGGTGTATATATTTAAAGTGCTAATTCGGTAAAAGATCTCGGAATCCATGCGCAACTTCTTCCATTTAAAGTTGGAGATACGCAGCATACACTTGTTGAGCGCACTGAGATTTTTCCTGCGAAAGACACGTATGCTTTTGAAGTAAGTCTCGTTTTTATGGATCCTCGTTTTATGTCAGGTCAACGGGGTGTTAATGCTTACCTCGTGTCTGGTTCTACTGCGAATCCATCAATTGTACCATTTGCAAGTCTGACTGATATTTCTCTGTCAATATTGAACATGTTCAAATCATTCGACCAAAGCTTGCAGAAAATTTTACTCAAAGTTCTGTCGCAGTGGTGCTGAGTTTGCGGGGACTTGGTACTTTTGTAACGTCAATTCAATTAGAAAAAGATAAAAAAATTCTTAAGCTTGCTAATCCAGATAAAGAATTTTTAAATATGGCTAACTTCACCAGAATATTAACAGAAGAACAAGCCCCTGTAAGAGAGGAAATTGAAAATCGGTTTGTCTATGATAAAAAAGGTGCGGCATATTGGATTTTAACACCCCAATTTCCGCAAACTGATCCCCGTTATAAGGTCTATGATATTGAAAATAAAAAACAAATATCTTTGGGCGAAATTGATTTAGATGCCAGCGCTATTAATGCCAAAATACAACGGTCAGGACGCTGGCGATATTTTGGTTCACAACATAGATCTGAAGAAGAAAAGAAAAAAGAAAAGTACAGATTTAACCCGGCAGATTATCAAACGGATATTTTTCCCGACTTCAAAGATCTTTTGGAGCAATTGGCGAATCCGCACGAGAAACCACGTCGAGTAATTTTAATTGTTCCTGAGGAATTAAAAACCTATGCCCATAATTACCCTTCGGCATTGCAGGTTCGAATTGATAATCCTGCGCAATTTTGGAAAGAATCAAATCTCGTTGAGCAATTAAAGCTATACAAGCCTACTCCTGGATATACCTCTCAAGAAGACGTCATTGAGAATTTTATTATGATGAAAGAAACGGCGAATGATAAGAGATCAAGGCCGTTTTTATTTGCACCGCTTGCAGATATTGCTCTGATAAAGAGACCTGCTCCCAAAAAAGGGGGATTCATACTCAGTGAAAAAACGGTGAGTGGTATTTCATTAGATGCGACCCAGCAGACGGAAGATGGCGCAATTCAAGCTCCGCATTTTCTTTATTTGGTTGCAACTGAGGGTGAACAAATTGGACTTTCTGATTTTACTCAAAAAAAGGATCCACCAACTTTTTCAACTTTACTTGTGGGTACCGAGTCAGAGTGGCATCAAGTTTTTGACGATGGAGATTTAGAGAGCAAGTATAATCTTGAGCAAAAATTCGAAGTCATTCATTTGAAAGCACCTTCTCATGAAATTCGAAAAATCATTTATTGCTGATTTTTTGGGCAGAAAGAAATTACAAATCTAGGTTGTGAAATTGATATTGCGAGCTTCACTCAAGGTAAAGACTCAAGTGCTTTGTCGTAAGAAGAGAAACGCGCGCGAGTTGCTTCTTATTTTATTTCCCGTACAGAAAATTTAGCGGTACAAAATAAAGAAACTGTATTTGATAGTTTTACCAGGGCTTCTGCTCGCTTGAGTCATGAGTTATCAAAAAATGCTCTGCTTAGAAAACAAAAGAAAATTTCAAGAAGCACTATTGAGGCAATTCTTGCAAAAGTATTTCCGGTTGTATTGAACCTTGAAGCTCTGCCACCTGAAGATATGCTTCACGTTTTAAGTCGCAAAGACATTGTTCAGCGTTGGGCTGAGGTGGGTGGTTTTGAAGGTCAACGTGCTATAAAAGAAAAAGTAATCAAAGTAATTTTAAATCAATTGATTCCTACGGATCGTGCTTCTTCAAGCTCATTTATTCTCTTTGGCGAATCAAGCACAGGTAAGACTTTTTTATTTCAGTCTTTAGCAAAAACTTTGGGGCTAAAAGAATATAAAATTAATGCAAGTCCTCAAGAAAATGCAGGTGCCGGAATTTTTATTCTCAATATGGCCAAGCTTCAAGAAAATGGTGAAGGTCAGGGCCCTGGTAATATCAGTGTTGAACAAGCATTAAAGAATATTGATTATTTCTTGTCTTTAGATACAGGTAACCGAGGCATTCTTGTTTTAGATGATCTCCACGTGGCGCCTTCAAAGGTGAGGTCAATTTTTGTTAGAAAACTTAGGTCGTTTTTGGAATCACCAACTTACCCAGCGACTGGCCCCACTGAGCAGGTGACTGTGATCCCAACAAGAAATGTTGTTGCGGTTGTTACTATGAATGCAACTCCTGATAATAAGAAGATTGAAAAAATAACGGGAGCTAACGGCAGAACACCTTCTTTGGAGCAATTAATATTAGCAACTTTGTCACCAGATGATGAAATCTGGGATGATTCTTTTTTGAAGCGATTTGCGACAATTATTAACATGAACACTTTCCCACCTGATGCTAAATCACCTAACTTGGCAAAGAAAGTTGTTGATGGATCAAAACAGGCATTTGTTAATAGTGGGATTTTAACTTTTGTAAGTTCATACGTAATAGAAAAATTAGTCGAAAAGTTTCCTAATGAGGGTGCTCGAACATTTACTCCCGCCGCTGTTTCAAGCTTGATTAAAATTAGAACGGAAGGTGGAAAAGCCGTTATTGTCGTGCCAAAGCTTGTTGTGCGAGATAGTCCACTTATAAATAATACTAGTGCACCCGGTGGTGGCAGTCTTGATGTCGCTGAACAAATGGAACGATTTATCGAGCAGAACTTAGAAAGAGTTCCAATTGATTCATCAATGCGTGGCAAAATTGAGATTATGCGATATCTCTTAGACGGGGTTCGTAAGTATACATTTGAAACACTTCTTAAAACGATTGCTGAGAGTGAAAGTTTCTCTGGAGATGTGAATCGTCAGCAAAATCGTGGAGCCCCCTCAGCTCGTGCACTTGTTGATCATTTAAAGGGTTTGCCCGTATACCCACTTGAGTACCTCCCTATGGATGCCACTGCGTTTGGTGCTTCGAGTGCGGTTGAAAAAGGAAAATTCAAACAAATTGTACATGCACTGATTCAGCGACAATCAGTTCAAATGAAGTCCTACCCAAAAGTAGGAGTTCCTCAAGCAGAACGTTTAATCGAAGAGTTTCAAGCCTCCGGTATTTTACCGACCAATAAAAAAACCAGACAGCATGTATTAAAAGAAACAATTGATTCTTTATCTGAAAATTTAGACCAGGTTGCATCTACTCTTTTTAGAGTTTCTGACATTAGGCGCCTTCCTGATTCAGAAAAATGGATTGACGGTCTGACAAAAGATGAACCTGTTTTAATTAAGAAGTTCGGCTCTGCTCTAAATACTGAAATGATTAAATATCTAACAGATGTTTTTAACCCTGGCTTAGTAGAAAGCCAAAACGAGAGTAAAGAAAAGTTAACTCGACTATCAGAGTACGATGCAATGCGATTATTTGCATTAGCTGTCGATAGAGCTTTGGCTCGTTTACCCTGGGGTGCTCTTACACAGTTTGCTTCTCGAAGCCTAACATTTGTTACAGAAGATGCTACGGCAGGTCAGAGAGTCGGAGTTCAACATGTATTTTTTGAAAGTAAAACATCGCCATTTATTAGTCCTGATTTAACAGTTGTTACTGGAAATGCTCAGTCGGTTCCATTTTTTGATACATATGAAACTGGTGCAAATCGTGTGGTGACACCTGCTGTTCGATTTGATGAAAACTGTGGCGTATTTTTAAATTTAATAATGTCGGGCGGCGGATTTGTTCCGCGCGGGAGATAATTAATGGAATTATTTAGAAATCTCCACAAAGTGATATTAATTCTTTTCATGATTGTCATGATTCCTATTTCATTATTTGCGACTGAAGAAACTGGGCCTAAATCAAAATTCTGTGAGAGTATTTGGAATTGTTTGGCGCATCCTGGTGGTTGTACTACTAGTGTTCCTGGGCCTCATATTATTCAGTATGGCAGCGGGCAAGATCATGATTTACAACCCTTCTTGAAAAGTGCCGCACCAAAAGTTTATATCGATGTTTTTAAAAATAAATTGGGTGCAACCATTCCTTCTATGGTTATTCGGTATGCAGATGCTTCTGATATGGCGGCATTAAGCGGAACAGGTGGGCACCCGATGCCCCTGGCTCGTGATGGTTCACGTGTTGTTGCTGGATCTCAATCAGCTGCAGGTATTTTAGAGTTTGTAGTGCCTGGGCCAATTCATCATCAATTTATTCGTGATACAAATACTGATCGTGAAAGTCTTATTGTTTTAACTCACGTTGGTGGTCATTACGTTTTTGCTGAAAAAAGTCGACTCTTCAAAATGCGAAAGCCCGATCAAATGGGTGTTAGTTACCGCATGTCACAAAGAATTAGCGAAATTAAAAAAATAACTTCGTCAAAAGAAGTGGCGGCTTGGCATGATAGGCTAGAAACATTAACTTCGCTTCAAGATATGACACGTGGAACATACGAGCCAAAAGAACTTTTTAAACCAGAAAATCGTAATCAAACTTCTAACAAGCGTGCGCCTACGCAATCTATTCTTTAGGCATTTGTGGCAAATCTTTCGGCAGACACTGAGCCATGGAAGGTTGAAATCGCAAATCTATTTGAAGAACTTCATCGCGTAACTCCAGCTTACGTTCTGACAAAAATCATGAACGAAGGTTTTTCAGTAATGGCTGAGTATATCGGCTTAAGACATTCACCATGGAACACACATGCAGATCGTATGCAATTTGCTGATATCAATCAGGGAGTAGTGGTTCCGCAGTGGTCAAATCCTTACTGGCTAGGGCGTGAAGCGTGGATGCGTGTGTATTCACGGTTTGTTCAAAGAGCCGATATTAAAAATCTTGAACTTTTAGAGCAAGATAAACGTTTTTGGGCTTACGCTGAAGACTTAATGATTCAACATACTGATTTTTCATTTTTAAGAATGGCTTTAGATTCTCATTGGATTGAAAAAAATAAACTTCTACTTTTTAAATCAGAAGAAGTTTATGACCCCAATATGGGGCAAATCACTCAAAAGAGAATTATTACGAGAGACCCTCAACGAGTTATAGATCATATTGCGCGTCAACAAGCTGATAAAGAAATTGTTTTTCCCACAATTGAACTTAATGATTTTAATCTAAATGAGAGTGGAGTTATCCAACTCAAACATGCTGAAAGATTTGGTATTCCTTTGGCTCGTGAAAGTGTTGCTCCAACACTTTATACATTAGCAAAAATTATGAAAAGACCGGTTAGTCTCAAAACAATTTGGAGCTCTGCTTGGTCTGAAGGCGCAAATGCACTTCCTTCTCCACTTAAAGAATTAGAACGAATCGCACCTAATCCATGGATGTTGGACAGAAATGGCGTTGTATTGGGCCCTGCTTCTGGCGGTCTAGCCGGTGGACCATGGGTACCATCTCCCTGGGCTAGGCCAAGTAAATCTCAATCTGGCGAAGTGAAACCGTTTGTGCACGGTGAATATGAAGTTACTGTTTGGCTAGAAGGAAAAGTTGTAGTTTCAACTCCTCAAGAAATAAATCCAGCATTTCGAATTAATTTGGAAGCGCAGCTCTTGCAAACTTTAAATGATTTTATTAGCGACTTTGAAATGGATTATCCAAAACCAGATATTTTTCAAGGCCCTCATGCCAAAGCTTTCATGGCAACACGTGGTGAACAAGCGGTTCAATCCACAATCAGTTTGGCTCGCCATGCACCTACAGCTGCCGAAGCTGTTTTAGAATATTTAAATCATGTTAAAGCTCGCCTTGGTTTGGCTGTGAAACAAGCTATGGCGGGTAAATCAAATCCCATAATAACTGGTAAATCAGTTCGATTAAAAATTATGTCTGACACTCCCTCATTTTATTTAGATTTTCAGGTATATAAGCTTCGTGAGCAAAGATTGAAAAGCCCTGATTTAGGTGGTGGTTTTTTAAAATCAAATGTTTACAAGCAGAGTCCTTGGATTCCTGATGAAGATGTGGGGGTTACTCCTGGTAATGGACAACCTGGTGACATCTTCGATAAGAAGCCAAAACAAAATGGAAAAGGCGAAGGTGAGGGCGAGGCAGAAGGTGAAGGCGAGGCAGAAGGTGAAGGCGAGGCAGAAGGTGAAGGCGAGGGAGAACCCGGTAAGTCCCCTGGAAAAGGTGGCAATGGACAAAGTGATCCTCAGTATGAAGAAGTGCCTTCAGAAGTATTTGCTGAAATGTTGGCAGAAGAAATTCAGCTTCGCAATTTACGTCGCACAGGTGGAGAACAACGCGTAGCAGATGATCCTAAAATGGGAACCATGCATCGATCACATGGTGATGTAGTATGGCATCGAACAGCAGCTGATGCGCTTGCATTAGGTAAATCAATTAAGCGAGGCAATGAGCGCCGTGAACAATTACGAAAAGAGTTGGGCCTTGATGCACCTGAAGAGGCCAAAGTAGAAGAAAAACCAGAGGCAGAGAAAAAAGAATCGATACTAGAGGGTGCTGCTCAAATATTAAAACGTGGTTTTGCAGCATTGCCAGCATCAGCCTACACTGTGCGATCACGAATGATTGTTCAACAACCTGATTTTGATGCAGTACTAGTAATTATGGGTGATGTGTCGGGAAGTATGGGGCCTGATCATCGCAAGATTGAAAGGCGTATTGTTCGTCAAGAAATTGCGCTGCTAAAGCTTAAGTATCCAAATCTCAAAGTTCATTTTATTCAGTGTGATACTGAAGCTAGAGAAGTAACTGAGCATCAATTTTTCAATCAGTATTTGGGTGGAGGCACTGACTTGTCTCAGGCCTTTAAGCTGGCTCTTGAAATTTATAATAAGTATCCAACATCAAAATTTAATCGTTTTGCGCAGATGTTTTCCGACGGTGATGATGGTGGCGCATTACACGCCACTATTGAAGCTGGACGAAAGGTTGCTGAAGCAAGTGATTATTTTATGTACGGAAATGTGGTGCCTTATGGCCGACAATCCGGCCAATTATCTCAGGCCTTTGATCTATTAGCTCAAGAAAAACCAGGTATTTATGGCTATGCAGATCTGAATCTAGAAGTTTCATCTGTTTTTGCCGCTATCAAAAAATTCTTTGGTAAGAGATCTGAACCTGGTCGATAAGCCAGTTGTTTTAACTCGCCTTTGATCCTGGAAAAAAGTTTTTCACTTTTTTCGTAATTTTACTAAAGTACTTCCTCACAACTCCGAATAGTAATTTGTCAGGAGAGGAAATCCTGACAAGCGACCCACGGAGCATGATGCTCTACCGCATATAGAGATGCGGTTATTATCAAGGAGGATGTTATGGGTTTACGAGTTAATACCAACGTAGCCTCCATCAATGCGCAACGCAATTTGATGGGGACCAAGCTGTCATTAGACAAGAGCTTGGAAAAACTCTCTTCGGGTTACCGAATCAATCGTGCAGGTGACGATGCCGCGGGACTTGCGATCTCTGAAAGCTTAAAAGCTCAGATTCGTGGTCTTAAGCAAGCATCACGAAATGCACAAGACGGTATCTCTCTCGTACAAGTGGCAGAGGGCGGATTGAACGAAACATCGTCAATCTTAACTCGTCTTCGTGAGTTGGGCGTACAGGCAGCTTCTGATACTATCGGACCTGTTGAACGTCAATTCTTGAACGTGGAATACGATCAGCTCCTTTCGGAGATTCAGCGTATTGCCGACGGTACGGAATTTAATCAAACACAATTATTAAACGGGACGGGTGCTGTGTTCGACATTCAAGTCGGTACACGCAACAATCCCAATATCGATCGCATCGTCTTTGATGCATCAAAAGCTGATTCTACAATTGCAGCTTTGGGTGTTAATTTGACTTCTGTGGCCGATAAGGCGTCTGCACAAAACAGCTTGAGTGCTCTTGACTCTGCAATCATCAGCGTATCTGCGATGAGAGCTGACTTTGGTGCTCTCCAAAATCGTCTCCAATCAACGGTTAACAACTTAGCAGTCGGCAATGAAAATATGAATGCTGCTAATAGCCGAATCAGAGACGTGGATGTAGCTGAAGAGACGTCTGAACTGACTAAGAACAATATCCTGTTGCAAGCAGGCACTAGCGTGCTCGCACAGGCGAATCAATCCAATGCGGTGGCCCTTAGCCTCTTGAAGCAATCATTTGGCTGATTAATTCCATGGTCGAATGAACCTTTGGCTCAGTGGCTAATTTTTCTAATGGCCTCCGTAACTTAAGGTAATGGCACTCGATTAAATTCGAGGCTTGAAGCCGACGTAACTGATCTGTTTCCTGCACCGCTCCGGTGCGCAAGCACCGGAGCACTTTTTGTTTTTCTAATGTTGTTCTCTAAATTTCACACAAAATAAAAATTATCAAAATCTGGACTCAATAATAATTCAAAAAATGTCGATCAGTTAAGTGCAACGCTTTAGGAGCGAAGCCAATTGCTATTTATATACTACGCTCTAAAAATTAACCCAAGGGCATGATGCCCAGAAGGCCAATATAAATTGGAAGGCCGAGAATCAAGGAGGATTCGGATTATGCAAGGAGGATAGACATGGGTTTAAGAATTTCGACTAACGTTGCTTCTATCAATGCGCAACGAAATCTGGGCAATGCTCAGTATGCTCTTCAAAATTCGCAAGCAAGGCTCGCATCAGGCTTTCGTATTAATAAAGCCGCAGACGATGCTGCAGGACTCGCGATTTCGGAGAACTTAAAAGCGCAAATCAGAGGTATGAGGCAAGCGTCACGAAACGCCAATGACGGAATTAGTCTTGTGCAAACAGCAGAGGGTGGACTTCAGGAGATTAGTAATATCCTGATCCGATTTAGAGAATTGGCCATCCAAGCTTCATCAGACACCATTGGAGATAAAGAGCGTGGGTTTTTGGATGTTGAATACCAACAACTCAAGTCAGAGTTACAGAGGATTGCAGAGGTTACACGTTTTAACGGACGCGATCTTCTAAACGGAACTGGCGGGCTCTTTTCAATTCAAGTTGGAGTCTATAACGATGATTTTAAAGACCGCATTACTTTTAATGCGTCTGCTGCTGATGCGACTCTTGAAGCGTTTGGGCTTACAGCTCAATCTTTGGCTACAAAAGAGCAAGCACAGATGTCAATCGCAACAGCTGATGATGCGATTGTTTCTGTCAACGGGATTCGCGCTAACTTCGGCGCTATGCAGAACAGGCTTCAGTCAACCGTCAACAACATTGGCGTGAGCGATGAAAACTTATCTGCAGCGAATTCGCGAGTTCGTGACACTGACGTAGCTTTAGAGACTTCAGAGATGACGAGAAATAATATTCTCCTCCAAGCTGGTGTCTCAGTGCTGAGTCAAGCTAATGCAGTTCAGAACGTGGCTTTGAAACTGTTGCAGTAATGTTTAATAAATGGAGTGAGTGGATAAATTTATCCACTCACTCTTTATAAAGACCAAGGAGGGATTTATGCTTTTATATGCCATGGAATGGGTTCTTCCGGCATCTGTAGTACTTATGTTGGGGGGATTAGCCTCAGTGACGTCTTACACACAGGGCTGGATGTAAACCAAACACACCAAAACAAAAAAAATCCCATGGACACATGTTCATGGGATTTTTATTTTTTAATATGATTATAAAATGCGACTATGCCTAAGAAAAATGCTGAGAAATATCCAAGTATACTGAGGATGGGAATTTCGTAGAATTGAGGACCTTTTCCCATATTAAGTGCCATCGTACTTGCAATAACCAAACTGCCGATGACAAGACCCAAATAAGTGAGTGTTCCGTTTGTTTCAACGGAGCGTTTAAGATCTTCAATTTGCGCAAGGTTGATATCAATGGCAAAATCATTGCTGTTGAGTTTGCGCATAAGTTGTTTAAGTTGACGCGGTAAAGTGTAAAGCAGAGATGTAGAGTCACGTGCTACGGTTGTAAGATCTTTCATGATTCTTTGAGGGTCATATTTTGCTTTAATTATTTCTTGGGCAAATTCCATTGCGTAACTCAAAAGATCAAAGTCTTTTATAATCGTACGGCCCATGCCTTCAACTGTAACGATAGCTTTGAAAAACAGCATTAACTCTGATGGCATAACGATATTGTGTTTTGCTGCAATGGAAGTTGAATCCATTAAGAGTTTTCCAAAGTTCACATTTTTAAAAGTCATTCCGTGATAAGGTGCGATGAGGTCACGCACTTCACGTGTGAATTGATCAAAATTAACTTCATGATTGTACGGAGCAAGATCAATATATTCATAGGTGAGAAGTTCGTAGTTTTCTGTGGCAAGGGCAATAAGCATATTTGCCACAGAGTCTTTAGTTTTTTGAGATACACGACCTACAACGCCAAAATCAACAAGGCCGATTTTATTGTCTGGCAGAATAAATAAATTACCCGCGTGAAGATCACCGTGAAAAATACCATCACGAAATACCATTTTAAAAAAAGCTTTGAGCCCAGAAGCCACAATCTGTTCGCGATTGATCTCAGATTCTTGAAGTTGTTTGTGATCACTTAAGCGAACACCATTGAGTTGCTCCATGACTAAAATACGGGGTGTGCAGTGATCGCTAAAAATTGCTGGAATTTTAATAACAAGATCGTCTTTAAAATTCTGGCCGATACGTCGGATGTTATTTGCTTCAACAACGAAGTTTGTTTCCAGTTCTAACGTTTTAAAAAACTCATCAACTAATGATTGCGGATTAAACGGCCGAGATTCAGGTATGTATTGTTCGATAAGTGCTGCCATGGTGTACAAAACGCCAAGATCATTCTTAATTGTTTCAACAATGCCGGGTCTTTGAACTTTGATGACGACATTTTCACCTGTAACAAGTTTTGCTGAATGCACTTGGGCAATACTTGCGGCAGCTAGTGGGTTTGGATCAATAACAGCGAATACTTTTTCTGGTTGTTTGCCGAAATCTTCTTCAATGATTTTTCGAATTTCTTCAAAAGGAACGGCTGCAACTTGATCATGAAATTTTTTAAACTCTTCGACGAAATCAGCAGGAATAAGATTTGGACGTGTAGCTAGTAGTTGACCGAATTTTACAAAGGTGGGGCCCAGTTCTTCAAAGGCCATGCGCGCTCGCTCAGCGGCGCTTAGGTTTTCCAGTGCCTCGTTTTTTGCGATTTTTCTTAGAATGTATTGGCCCAGCTTCGCTCTTTCCGCGATATTGTGAAAACCGTGTTTCGCGAACACTCCCACTATTTGGCGAAGTCTCCCCGCGTTCTTGATCGTTTGTCCTATTTGTCGGCCTGTTGTTAGTATCGGCATATTTTTGGTCTATCCATTCAAAATCAATTTCTTGTGCTTCTGGATCAGCTCGCAAAACTTTAATTTTTACTGGGTCACCTAAACTGATGACTGTTCCAGTCTTGCGTCCGATGAGTTTTTGTTTCTCTTCATCGTATTGAAACCGATCGCCTTGTAGGGTATCAAGTTTAACTAAACCATCTATATCATATGTTCGCAATTGAACAAAGATACCGAATTTTGCAATGCCTGTAATCATTCCATCAAAGGTTTCGCCTACATAGCGCTGCATAAAGCGGCATTTTTTAATTCCTTTGAGCTCTCTTTCTGCTTTTACAGAGCGTTGCTCGCATGCGGATAAGATGTTCCCGGCCGTTGCCATACGATCTAATTCTTCATCCGCGCCAAGGCCAGAGTGTGTTTTATTGATAATTTTCTTAAGCACTCTATGTACGATCAAGTCAGGATACCGTCTGATGGGTGAGGTGAAATGAGTATAACAATCAAATGCTAAACCAAAATGACCTGCATTTTCTTCAGAATACTGGGCCTGTTTCATTGAACGTAAAATTAAAATACTTAAAATATGCTCTTCAGGTTTATCCCGTACGAACTCAAGCATTTTCATAAGATTTTTTTGTGTCATCCCAGTACCAAAACGAACGCGTAAACCCCAGTTGTGTGCCATTACTTCAAGGTTTTTAAGTGCATCTGCAAAGGGTTCTTCATGAATACGGTAAAGTGAGGGCTTGCCTGATTTTGCAATAAATTTTGCAACAGCAACATTTGCCATCAACATTAATTCTTCAATTAATCGGTGTGCAAATAGTCGATCACCACGAACAACATCTGTGGGAACACCTGTGGCATCAATTAATATTTGTGATTCAGGAATATCAAGATCAAGACTTCCCTCGTGAAATCGCTTCTTCATTAAAATGCGCGCGATATCGGCCATAAGCCTAAGCTCTGGCAGTACATCGAGGTATTTAGGATTATCAAAACCGTTTACCATATCTTCAACTTCGCCGTAAATCAGGCGGTGATGACTCATGAACACAGCTTCGTAAAAATCTGAATCAACAACGTTTCCTGAAAAATCTAATTTCATTTCGGCAACAAGAGCAAGGCGTGGAATGTGCGGGTTAAGTGAGCAAAGGCCGTTTGAGAGTTTTTCTGGAAGCATGGGCACAACCATATCAGGAAAATAAACACTCGTGCCGCGTTCATAAGCATCGCGATCAAGTGGTGTGCCTTCTTTTACGTAATGGCTAACATCAGCAATTGCAACCCAAACACGAAAACCTGAACCGTCTTTTTCAGCGTAAACAGCGTCGTCAAAATCTCGCGCTGTTGCGCCGTCAATTGTTACGAATTTTTTACTGCGAAGATCTTTACGCCCTTGCCAATCACTTTCACTCACTTCATTAGGAATCTGATCTACTTGTTTTAAATTCATGGGCGAAAATTCAACAGGTATATGATGATTGTATAGTACTTGTTTTGTATCAAGGAGTGGGTCACCGTGAGTTCCTAAGATCTCCACTACTTCACCGTTAAAACCTTCAGAAGAATCAGGGTAATCAGAAATTTTAACGACGACTAATTGGCCCTCTTGAGCATTTTTTGTTAACTCTGAGCGAATTTTGAGATCGTGCCCCCAGGCTTTACTATCATCGATGATGACGCCTGAACCTTCAAAGCCAGTTTTATGAAATTTGCCCACAATTTGGGTCATTGCTCGAGAGAGTATCTGTTTAACTTCGCCTGAAAAACGACCGTCATTTTCGCGAAAGCTTTCAGCTTCTACGCGATCACCGCTCATAATGCCTAGCATGGTTTTACGGGGGAGATAGACGTCTACAAGCTCTTTGTCGTCGGGAATGAGAAAGCCAAAGCCATCGGCATTTCTTTTAACGAATCCTGTTACAGTTGAATTTTTGTTGCCACGTCCACGGTGTTTTTTCATTTATCTTTGTTTTAGAATTTTGTATGCCAATTGTCTATGGAAACTCTCACAGTTGTTGCCGCTATAATTGAATATAAGCACCGCTACCTGATCTTAAGGCGGGCTGCCTCTAAAGATAACCCGGGTTTATGGGAGTTTCCAGGGGGGAAGCTACAAAATGGCGAATCACTGCAGCAAGCCATCGAGCGTGAGATTTTTGAGGAATTAAACGTAAAAGCAACGGCTGGCTCCTTGAGGGGCTCATGCGACACCCTCGTTGATAACAAAATAATCCGGCTTATTGGCATTGATGTAGTTATTGAGAATGAACCAACTGAGTTTCGAGATCACTCAGAACTTAAATGGGCAAGTTGGGATGAGTTATCCACTTATCCACTCACATTACCTGATTTGGGCTTACTTCAATATTTGCAATCAAATGGGTTTCGCGAATCAGAACTGTCGAAATTAAATGTCAGCAGTTGCGCTAAATTTTATGGAATAATGTACGCCGTTGTCGGTGTTTTCATGAGTGCGTTTATCTTGGTGACTCCGTCATCAATGTCGGGGTTTTTATCTTTTACACAAAAAATGATTATCGTGGGGTTCATGCCCTTTTTTAATTTTTTTATTGGAGCAGTCTTAGGGGTTTTACTGGCTGTGACTTATAATATTTTTGCATCGATCTTTGGTGGACTTAAAATGAGGCTAAAATGAATTATTGGATATTAAAATCAGAACCTGAAACGTATTCATTTCAAGATTTAATAAAAGATAAAAAAGCATGTTGGGATGGTGTTCGAAACTATCAAGCTCGTAATAATTTAAGAAAAGCTGCAGTCGGGGATCTTGCCATCATTTATCACAGTGGTGATGACCGCGCAGCAGTCGGTATTGCTAAAGTAAGTCGAGCAGCATATCAAGATGCCAAAACAAAAGACGACTGGTCAGCAATTGATCTAGTGCCTGTAAAAGAATTTAAAACCCCTGTGAGTTTGGCGCAGATGAAGGCTGATAAAGTTTTAAAAGTGATGTCTTTGGTAAAACAATCACGGCTTTCGGTGTGTCCACTCAATGAGATTGAATATAAGCGATTATTAGTGTTAGGTTTTTAAATCTTTTGCCCGGGTGGCGAAACTGGCAGACGCACGTGGTTCAGGTCCACGCGCCCGCAAGGGTGTGCAGGTTCAAATCCTGTCCCGGGCACCACCACGCCAAGTATATGGCGATCCAATATACTGCTTCAAAAAAATGGCATTTACAGCAAACTCTATAATCTCCAACTCATCAAACAAGCCACTCATTGATTCTGAGTAGACAATCTGTCCATACGTTGTTTCAACTCTTGTAATTGCGCCATGAGGCCATTGTACCACTCACGCTCTTGCAACTCGACATAGGCGAGGTGTTTATCTAAAGTATCTATCTTCCAATCCATAACCTCCTCAACACCTGACATTGAGTCTTCCCATTGTCCGATTGCTAGAGGCCTTGAATTCAATTTTTCACTTACAGATTTGGCCCCCAAATAAGCTCCAAATCCAATAGCCGGAACATATTTTAAAACGGTTACGGTACGTGTACCCACGATTCCCGCTTTAACTAGCCAAGCTAACCGCATCATCGTCAGTTCCCACAAAACAATACTTACTGCCGTACCACCAATTAATTTTGGCAAGAACCATTGATATGCGGTATCCGCATTTTGAGCTGCATAACTTCGCATTTTGGTTCCAAGCTCATATACTGATGTTAGACCGCGGGTACCGGAAATAACTTTGAGCGTTTGCCTAAAAGAATTGTACTCTACATTGAGTGTTTCAAGCCATAAAGTGCGATTACTTGAACTACAGTTGACGGCATTTCCCGTTACAAAATCAATTCCACCTTCGGCTCCAGATTGCGCCAATCCAATTAATAAACTAAATGATCCAAATAATGTATCGAGATGACTTTGAAAAATACCATTATCATCTTTAAAGTTATTCTTTGAAAGATTTTGCAAAGTGTCGGTGATGTTTACACGAATTTTTCGCAATGCTTGAAAATAGCGATTGCATTCTGGAGTCGTAATATTTTTTGGTTGTTCTGATAATTTCTGGTTTGCTTCTATGGAATTATAATATTCTAATATAGAATTATTTTTTAGCTGAGAACTATCTTGTTTCTTAGTACCAAATAAAAGAAGTTGCTGAAAGTTCTTAAGTTCAGTCAATGACACTTCAGCAGCGTTTGCTTTAAGCGAAACACTTAATTGAAAAAAGAGGGCCATGGATAAAGCCACAACCCTCAATAAACGATATTTATTTTTTTGGAACATCAAGATTTGCATTTTTAGGCTCTATATCATTAAGACTTGGTATTTGAGATGTAACAACCTTTGCAGCACCAGCTCCTGCGACACCACCAATTACACTACCAAAACTCAGACGGATAGCCCCGCCAATTAAATCAGCTAATATACCGAATCCAAGATCACCGGAACTTCTGTAGCCGTCGCTTCCAGCCTTACTTAAAATAGCAGCACTACCAACAGCACCAACTACGCCGCCAGCAACAATGATTGCTGTTTTGATTTTGGAATTACGGTTTTCACTCTTAACAGCAGTATTCGCCATAATATCGCGAAGTTCATAAAGCTTTACTCTTTCTCTATCTGTAAGTGAAGATGATATTTCGAAAACTTGTTTTTGAAGTTCGCGAAGATTCGAAGCAGCATTTTTAGAATCCGCGGTAATTATTTGTTCAGCTAATGCTTCAGCAGATATTTTTTCTGTGAGATAATTTGTTAAAAGCTGTTTAACACCAGAACTTTGAATTTGATTATCAGCGGCCAAGACAACGCTTGAAATACCCATGGTATTCATAATAAAAACAACCGCCACTAATTTGATTCCAAATTTTCTAACCTGAATTTTCATATAACCTCCATAAAAAATACAATTCCACATTTATGTTATGCAAGAGATGCTAAATGGTTTTTCACACTCTTTTTGTTACATTCTCTCGTCACTTTGTAATTGAATTTAACCAAGTCATTGAAAGCTTTGGATTTTAAGTGTTTATAATATTGCCATCTATAGGCGCCATTTTAAAGCCTTTAGAAAAAAACGAGCCATAGACATTACCTAACTGGTTGCTATCGTTTGGTTTATAACAACAAAACGTGTCACTATATGCAAACTCAAAAGTCCTACTGGACCGAATGCTACTACACTAAAATCACCGCACTCCAAACTTTTAGAAAAAGAACTCGGAAAGGTAACGAGCATTTATGATCGTGCTGCACTTATTCGCGCTACCACAATCTTTAAGACCAAAATATTGTTCTCAGATAAATCATTTGCTTTCGTTAAGTAATATCGAGAAAGTAAAAATGTTACTTATATGCTTGGAATACCCTCAAGAAAAAATAGCTAGTCCTCCATTTTCTTTAGATAATGTTGAAGTTTATTGCCTATACTATAAATATTTTGAAATCAAAGCTACAGAACGCGTAGAAGACACATTTCTTCCATCGATGAATTTAAAATATTTTGACGTTCAAGTTTATGAAACTGTATATTGGATTGTGAAGCTTGCGAGATGACTAATTTAATGGAAAAAGTCAGATCGGATCGCGTTCAGCCAAATTTGAGGTTGAGCGTTTTTTTCGCTAACCGCGTAGACCCTCATAATCCGCGACAATAAATTTCTCTATATCACCGTCCAGGAAATCCACCTCTTACGCCACATCTCCAAGTTCAACGCTCGTTCCCTGCGTATTGGTGATGAACAGAGACACCATAAAAAAAGGAGGTGTAAATAGGTTAATCAATCCAACTCCAATAAACAGTTCACTAGAGTACCAAATGCCTGGCTCCAAAATTGCACTTTTTAGTAGGCAACTAGCGGAAGGTATCACTAATACTTTGTATTCTATTTGTTTTTCAAACCTTGCAGGCCGGAGATTTTGAAAAATGCAGTCCTGAGCAGACTGAGTCTTTACTAGCCCTTGAAAAACAGGCTGCCCTAAAAATTGTTGAAATAAAGTCTGATTTGTTGGTTAGAGCATCCCAGATTAGCGATCGAAGTAAAAAAAGCCAGAAGCTGATACTTGGTTGGGTGAAAAACGCAAACGAAGTCCTAGATTGTGTGGCCACAAAATTAGGAACAACGACTTACATTTGCGGCGACGAGAAGGGTCTAGTCTGTTCTCGAGCTTACGCAGGGCTTTCACCAGCTGGCCTTCCATTTTTTTTAGCTAGAAAAGTTGAATTCTGTGGTGATCATTTTTGGGAATTGAACAATACAGAAAGACTGTCAACCCTGGTTCATGAGCTGAGTCACAAATGCGGAACTACAGATAATCTTTCTTTCAGGCGTTTTGGTGAGGGTAATCCTCCCTACAACGGATCACTATCAGATTGGCCACAGATTGCCGATAGCTACGGTTATTTTGTGAGAGAAGGCGTATGTTTGCCATATGTCGATTGCAAATATTAAAAAAAATAAAATAGTGTGTCGGTATAGAAATAGAACTTGGTACTTTGACAAATGATTTTATATCTTCGTCAGCCTATAAAAGCGGATGCTATACGGTCTGGCAAGTGGGTGGATCGTAGGCAAGCTGGTAACGAATGCTTGTCTTAATGACTTTAACTCGACTAGAGACAG
>Ga0163151_10000906_pt1 | contig 51250 bp, 51 predicted proteins | sample OliLakLV19MP5IB2_FD_145596 | JGI IMG/M metagenome (GOLD analysis project Ga0163151, IMG submission 145596) | Freshwater microbial mat bacterial communities from Lake Vanda, McMurdo Dry Valleys, Antarctica - Oligotrophic Lake LV.19.MP5.IB-2 | ecosystem: Environmental > Aquatic > Freshwater >...
AGTCAACGGTAATCAAGATGGAGACGTCGGAAGGGACAATCAGCATCCAGCTGGACGGCGAGGCCGCCCCGCTGACCGTCGCCAACTTCGTGAAGCTGGCCAACGAGGGCTTCTATAACGGCCTGACCTTCCACCGCATCATCGCCGGGTTCATGATCCAGGGCGGCGACCCGGACGGCACCGGTTCCGGCGGCCCGGGCTACACGGTCCCGGCAGAGATCAAGCTGGACCACGCCCGCGGCACCATCGCCACCGCCCGCACCGGCGACGCCATCAACCCGGCCAAGGCCTCGTCCGGCAGCCAGTTCTTCATCAACCTGGTCGATAACGATTTCCTGAACGGCCAGTACACGGCCTTCGGCAAGGTCACGGCGGGCATGGATATCGTGGACAAGATCGGCGCCACGCCGACCGGCGCCGGCGACTATCCGACCAAAGAGGTCAAGATTAACAAGGTCACCGTGGAGAAATCCTAACCGCATGAGCACCACCAACCACCCCAAGGAAGAGCGCACGCTGGTCCTGCTCAAGCCGGATGCCCTGCAGCGCAACCTGCTCGGCGAGATCATCCACCGCTTCGAGCGCCGCGGCCTCAAGATCATCGGCCTGAAGATGATGGAAGTCAGCGATGCCCAGCTGCTCGAGCACTACGCCCACATCAAGGACAAGCCGTTCTTCGGCGGCATCAAGGACTTCATGAAGTCCTATCCCGTCGTCGCCATCGCGCTGTCCGGCATCAAGGCCGTCAGCATCGTCCGGTCCATGGCCGGCCCCACAAAGGGCTATGAGGCCCCGGCCGGCAGCATCCGCGGCGACTTCTCCGTCAGCACCCAGTCCAACCTCATCCATGCCTCTGACCCGGCCGAAGACCCGGAAGGGGAAGTCAGCCGGTTCTTCAAGCCCGAGGAGCTTTTCTCCTACAAGAAGCTGGACTTCGACATCCTCTACAGCGAGGACGAGAAAGTCTAGCTCCGCACCGAGCCAGCTTAAGCAAGTCACGCGAACAAGCCCCGTCACAGGGCTTGTTTTTGGTCGTGACGGCCGCCGGGCCGGAAGTGCTATAATTCGGATACCAATAACAGCCGCCCATGCCTGAACTGCCAGAAGTCCAGACGGTCATAACCGAGCTCAAGCCCAAGCTCAAGAACAAGGTCATCAGGGACGTCCGCGTCCTCATGCCTAAGATGGTCGCCTTGGGCCCGGGCACCTTGCCCAACTTGCGCACCGTGGACGAGACCGTCCCCGGCAAGTTCGCCAAGGCCCTGAAGGGCCAGCGGATCACGGATGTCAGGCGCCGCGCCAAGCTCATCATCATTGACCTGGCCGGGAAGTACGCCATCCTGGTCCACCTGAAGATGACCGGCCAGCTGATCTTCCGCAGCAAGCGGGAGCTGGGCAAGCCGGTCAGGCTTTTGAACGTCGCCAGCGCCACGCCGGTGAGGCTGCCGGCCAAGTCCACGCACGTCATCATAGAATTCAAGGACGGTTCCCGGCTTTACTATAACGACTTCCGCCAGTTCGGCTACGTCAAGCTGGTCACGGACAAGGAGCTGCCTCACGTGAAGGAACTCAGCGAGTTCGGCCCCGAGCCGCTGGACAAGGAATTCACGCTGGAAATCTTCACTGGCATCATCAAGAGCCGGCCCAAGGCCAAGCTCAAGCCGTACATCATGGATTCCAACGTCATCGCCGGCATCGGCAACATCTACTCCGACGAGATCGCGTTTTACGCCAAGGTCCGCCCCACGCGGACCATGAAATCGCTCAAGCCGGCGGAAATAAAGACGCTGTTCAAGGGCATCAAGAGGATCCTTCAGCGCGCCGTGGACCTGGGGGGCAGTTCGGTGGGCGACTTCATCCGGCCGGACGGGCGCTGGGGGACTTACGGCGACGAGCACCGGATTTATGGTAGGGGAGGCGAGCCGTGCTATACTTGCGGTACGACAATCAAGAGCCAGAAATTCAACGGCCGGACGGGCAGTTTCTGCCCCAAGTGCCAGAAATGACATGCCGGACATCGAACGCATGATGGAGCGGTTGCAGCAGGCCGGGCATGACCCGGTCTACCTCTGGGACGCCCCGCCGAATGAGGAAGATCCGGACCACGCCCATGACTTCGACACGCACCTGGAAGTGGTCGCTGGCGAGATCGAGATCACGGTCGGCGCAGAGAAGGTCACCTTGGAGGTCGGGGACCAGGCGGACATCCTGCGCGGCGTAATCCACTCCGGCAAGGCCGGCCTTGAGGGGTGCAAGTACGTGGTTGCCGAGAGACATTAACGGCAGGCAGGAGCATCACATGGACATCGACCATTGGGAGGTAATGAAAGAGGGTCTCCGCAAGAAGTTTGAGATTGAGGACGAAGGCAAGGAGGACCTGACCGTCCAGACGGCCGACGGCGAGGTGCCGAACGGCATTTCGGATTTCCTGGTCATGCAGACGCCGGTTGGACGCGTCAAGCTGGCCTTTGAGAAGAAGCCCTTGGTCCTGGGCAAGCACGAGCACTTTTCCCACCGGGCCGGCCAGGCCGCGCGCGTGGAATGGGAAAAGTCGGACACCGAATTCACCTTCAAGCTGCGGGCCTACAAGTGGAACGACATCGACGAAACTTGGGATGAGATTGATGCAGAGCATTTCGGCTAAATCAGTGGTCAAGTCCAAGCTGACGGAAGGCCTCCTGGCCACGTTGGCCTTTTTTGGCATCTATAGGCTGCCCATCACCGCGCGCCGCGCCTGGGAGCTGCTTTACCGGGTGCAGGCCACGCAGGAGCAGGTCGACCTGGAGCTCAGCCGACTGGCGCAACTGGGCGTCATCGCCGCCCGGGACGGGTTGTTCGCGCTCCAGGACTGGGACAGCGCGGCGTTCAGGGACGGCCAGCTGGAGATAGGGAAGCGTTGGACCCGCATCCGCCGCTACTACTGGCTTCTGTCCGCCATCCCGTTCGTCGAGCACGTCTCGGTCATCAACAGCGTGGCCATGGGCAACGCGGACAGCGAATCGGACATCGACTTCCTGGTGGTCGCCCGCCCCAACCGCCTGTACTTCGCGCGCAGCGTCATCATCGCGCTGTTCAAGATGATGGGCACGTACAAGAACCGGACCCACGTCAACATGCGCTTCTGCTTCGGCTTCTACGTCACGTCAGACGCCATGGCCATCAGGAACCTCCTGCTGCCGGGCGAGGACCCGTATCTGGTCTTCTGGCTCGGGACCATCGTGCCGGTCTACAGCCTCAAATATTACGAGTCATTCATGAAGGCCAACCGCTGGATCTACTCCTGGCTGCCGAACTTCAACACCAACAACCGTCTGGACGAGTACCGCAAGCTCAAGCCGAGCAGGGTACTGAAAAAGTTTTTAGAAGTCACGTCAGCCGTCCCGGCTGCGGTCTTGGAGCCGGTCCTCCGCCGTATCCACATCCGCCACACCTTCAAGCTCCCGGAAAACTCCTGGAAATCATCCAGCACCGTGGCCAACAGGACAATGCTCAAGCTCCACGCCATAGACCCGCGCAAGGACCTGCGGGACAGGTGGCGCTCGGCGCTCCAGAAATACAAATAAAAAAGAGGCGATGTGGCATCGCCTCGGTTTCCGAACACTGCCCCTTTAGCTGGGGCGGGCTTGCTGCCGGTACGCGACAGTCTTCCTGGCCGCCCAGACTGCCATGTGGATGATCATGATCGTCGGCAGGGCCAGGGGCATGAACACAGCCCCTAGGATGCCCGGAATGACATGCAGGCCGTAATCGTCCCTGCCGGCCATGTCCACGGACAGCATGTAGGTGTAGGCCATGAGGGCAATGTAGGCGTAAATCAGAGTCAGGGTGGACATGTCACGCTCCTGTAACTACGGGGATTGGGAAACAGGCTGCTTGCCGTTAACCGGCCGCTAGCGCGGAAAGTTAACGTGAGATGATGCCATACCCCGGCGGTTTTGTCAATACCCCCGGCCGGCCGGCCCAAACCGCATAGCAGCTTGCCAGGATGGGTCCAGGGCTGTAAAATAGGGAGTGCCAAAAGCGAATTGCCAGAAGACGGCAATTTTTAGTCCGCATTAAACTTCATCAGACATGAACATCCAACCATTGGGCGACAGGGTACTGGTCAAGCTCCTCAAGCAGGAAGAAGTCACCGCCTCCGGAATCGTCCTGCCGGACACCGGCGACAAGGAACGCAAGGCGGAAGGCCAGGTCATCGCCATCGGCGACGGCGAGAAGGTCAGGAAGCTCGGCCTGAAGGCCGGCGAGAAGGTCATCTTCGGCAAGTATGCCGGCGACGAGGTCGAGGTAGAGAAAGAGCCGCACAAGATACTGAAGGACGAGGAAGTCCTGGCAGTCGTCCGCTAATCCATCCAAGTAAAGGAGCAACAACAATGGCAAAAGAAATTCTGTTCGGTTCTGACGCCAAGAAGGCGATCAAGAAGGGCGTGGACACCGCGGCTAACGTCATCAAGGTGACGCTGGGCCCGACGGGCAAGGCCGTCATCCTGGACCGCGGCTTCGGCAGCCCGACCATCTCCGACGACGGCGTGACCGTGGCCAAGGAAATAGAGCTGGAGAACAAGTTCGAGAACGTCGGCGCCGCACTCATCCAGGAAGTCGCCAACCGCACCAATGACGAGGCCGGCGACGGCACCACCACCGCCACCGTCCTGGCGCAGAAGATGATAGAGCAGGCGTTCGCCACCGTGGAACGCCACCCCAAGAAGTCGTCCGACCTCAAGCGCGGCATGGACAAGGCCGTCAGGTTCGTGGTGGCCAAGCTGGCCAGCATCAAGGAGGACGTCAAGACCAAGGAGAAGATCGAGCAGGTCGCCACCATCTCGTCCCTGGACCCGGAAGTCGGCAAGCTTATCGCCGAGGCCATGGAGGAGGTCGGCAACGACGGCGTCATCACCGTGGAAGAGGGCCAGAGCATCGGCTTGGAGAAGGAAGTCGTGAAGGGCATGCGCTTTGACAAGGGCTTCGTCTCCGGCTACATGGTCACCAACCCGGAGCGCATGGAAGCGGTCTGGGACGACGCGCACATCCTCATCACCGACAAGAAGATCAGCCTCATCCAGGAGATCCTGCCCATCATAGAGAAAGTCGCGCAGTCCGGCCGCAAGGACATGGTCCTGATCGCCGATGACGTGGAAGGAGAGGCCCTGACCATGATCGTCCTCAATAAGCTGAAGGGATCGTTCAACGTCCTGGCCGTGAAGGCCCCCGGCTTCGGCGACCGCAAGAAGGAAATGCTCAATGACATCGCTGTCCTGTCCGGCGGCGCCGTCATCTCAGACGAGATCGGCCTGAAGCTGGACGGCGTCACGCTGGAGCAGCTGGGCCGCGCCCGCAAGGTCATCGCCACCAAGGAGCACACCACCATAGTGGACGGGGCCGGGGACAAGGCGGCCATCGACGCCCGCATCCAGCAGATCAAGTCAGAGCTCAAGAATTCCACATCTGACTACGAGAAGGAGAAGCTGCAGGAGCGCATGGCCCGCCTGTCCGGCGGCATCGGCGTCATCAAGGTCGGCGCCTTCACCGAGACCGAGATGAAGGCCAAGAAGTTCAAGATCGAGGACGCGCTGAACGCCACCCGCGCGGCTGTCCAGGAGGGCATCGTGGCTGGCGGCGGCGCCGCCTTGGCCTGGATCGCCCCGGAACTGGAGAAGGAGATCTCCACCGGTAATTCCTTCACCGAGTTTGAGAAGGAGGGCGCGTTGATCGTCCGCCACTCGCTGGAACAGCCGCTCAAGCAGATCGCGGACAACACGGACGCGGACTCAGCGCCCATCATCACCTACATCCAGTCCGGCACCGGCCGCAAGGGCTATGACTTCTCCAAGTACAGCCGCAACGACTGGCAGTCCGGCAAGGTGGAGGACATGATGCAGGCGGGCATAGTCGACCCAATGAAGGTCACGCGCCTGGCCCTGGAGAACGCGGTGTCAATCGCGTCCACCCTGGTAACCACGGAAGCGATAGTCGTGGACAAGCCGGAAAAGAAGGAACCTGCGCATGACCATGGCGGGGGAATGGGCGGGATGTATTAAGGACATTCGGGCTTGTCCGTTCGGTCCTAGGCATAACGGACCTCACGGGCAAGGCCCTCCTGTCCAAGCCGGGTTACCAAGAGGCTCCAGAGGGCACTGCGCGACGCCCTGCGGTCAGCCTGCCGCTTGCTAGCCAAAAAATTAAAACAGGCCCGAATGGGCCTGTTTTAATTTGGCATAAAAAACCCGGGCTCAGCGTTGAGTCCGGGCGTCACTGCTTGGTCGTGGACGTGGTGGTGATGGTGTATCCCACCGCCTGGGAGTAGGCCCGCTCGAAGCGGGCGGATTCCGAAGGGTGGGGGACCACGTGGTAAGTGGTCAGGAGCGCCTTTCGCCTCCTTCCCTTGCCCACGAGCGCATGCTCGGGGACGAAGGAGATCAGGCCGTAGCTGTCCAGTTCCGTGAGGATGAACAGCAGGTCTCTTTGCCTGTCCTTGTCCATGTCCAGGACGGGGACGTCGAACGCCTTGCCCCACTCATGTGTGCGCAGGACGCTGCTGGCCTTGGTGCCGGGGTCCTTGAGCAGGGCTTCCTGCGTCTGGGTGGTCCGGACCAGGCTGTTGGTCTCGTAGGCCTCGAATTTCTGGCCCTGGAGCAGCCGCAGCTCGTTCATGACATAGAGCAGCGAGCCGACGGTGGCCATATCGGCGCGGATGTACTCGCGCTGGTTGGCCATGTCCTTCTCGGCGATCGGCGACTTGCCTGTCAGCCGGGGGACGATGCCATGGTCTTCCCACGGTTCTGGGAGCGGGACCAGGCGGCCGGAGCGTCCGGCGTCCATGACTTGCTGCAGGCTGGCGAACTGCATGGTCGGCACGTCTTCAGGCTTAAAGAAGTACCACATGCGGTTGCTGGCTTCCAGGTCATCCTTGAACAGGCTGCGGTAGGCGTTGAACCTGGCCAAGTAGGCGGCCGGTGACTGCTGGTATTGCTTGAGCAGTGCCATGGCCTGGAAGACGCGGGGGGAGTAGGTCGGCGCGAAGTCGGCCGTCATCCGGATGTCCTCCAGGTATTCAAACAGCTTCGGACGGAAGTACGGCGTGTTGCCGAACAGCACGTGCGCGAAGGTCAGGTTGTGCCTGGCGATGATCTGGCCGACGTTCTTGTCGGTGATCTTGCCCTCGCCGGTGTACAGCTGGATCATCTTGCGGATACGGCCGTTGCCGTTATGGTGCTCCTGGATGGCGAAGTCCCACCTGCCGAACCGGCGGTAAGCTTGGGCCAGGCAGCGGGCGGCGGCATTGACGGATTTCTCCGGGTCGAGGCGCTCGTCCACCGTCACGTTGAAGGAGCGCGTCCTTATTTCCAGGACCTGCCGGCGGTTTTTTCCGCGGCCCTTCCAGACCAGTTTTTCCTCCTCCACCCTTTGCCTGGTGGCATACTGGCGCAAGCCGCATTCTTGGCCGCGCGCCTTGGTGAACTGCATGATGCCCAGCGGCCCGGTCGGGCTGCGGGCTGTCGGGTTGCCGTACGACTCGACGAACGCCAGGGCGGCGATCATGTACGGGTCGGCGCCATATTCGGCCCCGGCCGCCTGGAACATCGCCCAGTTGGCAGGGTAGAAGATCCTGCCAGGGGCTTCCAGGGCCAGGTTGCGGCGGAGCAGCCAGAACTCGCTGGCCTGCATGAGGCGGTCCATGCGGTCGGTCAGTTGCTGCGGCGTGAGGTTCTCGCGGTCCTTGCCCAATCCCTGGATTCTGTCCAGGGGGCCGGCAAGAGCTGCCGCGGTGTTCAATGCCAAAAGCACTGATGCGAACAGTAGTTTCATGCCTCCTCCTGGGAGATGGTGGTAAAGGACCAGTTGCCGTTATTTTACAGGGATATTTTCGATTTGCCAAACCCCAGTATAATATGGCATCTCAGAAAAAATGGCTTATCTAAGCCTTTTTAAACCCAATAGTCTTGACAAAATCCCTATTTAGGAGTATACTGCATCGTTAGTTAAGTGTAAGGCTTTCCCAACTCCCCGCGCTGCTGGATACCCGAGCATTTCGGATTCGGCGTTGCGGGGTCGGGGGAAAGACGAAGGCACCACTGCACTACTAGGGAATGACGTACCCTACACGTACCACCCAGCTGTCATGTCGGTAAAAAGGTCTGCGGACACGCGCTGTCCGGAAAGCCCCAAGCTGACTTTCAGCCCTGGACCAAGAGTCCAGAGGGTCGTAGGGATCGATTTCCCAGGTTCAAGGTGCAGGCCACGTCTCCACCCGGCCACAATCGCTGTGGGGGATGTCCCAAAGGCTCTGGCAGCCTATGCCAGGTTCACTTTCCAGGAGGACTCATGCGAAACGCGTCTTTCGGCGGCATGCCGAAGTGTACCGTGGGGCTCGAAGAGGGCCCCTGGTAGGTGCCTCCGGCACCATAGGACAGGGGCAGTCTCAGACTTGCCCCCTTCTCTCCTGAACCTGACGGAAAGTCGGATTCAGAAAAGATGATCCTTACAACCCAGACAGTTTGCCAATCGTTTACAGGAACGACCAGGTGAATTCTACTTTTACTACGTCTCACCACGTCCCCGTAAGCGAACCGCCATTCTAGGCGGCCAGTTTCCGGGGATTTTGTTTTCTCCAGACCATTACCGAGTGTCCGAATGGTTCGGACTCTCGGGTCAGGTCCACAGGAGGACAGAATGGCACACTCAGTGACGGTTTCGGTGTACAAGAGAGCCTTCGAAGAAGGCTTCGCCTTTGACGAGCAGATGTGCTGCTACGTCAAAGAAGGAATGTATTACCGGGTCGACGGGCCGCACCTGATCCCGGTCCTCGGGATTCCCGTGCCGACCATGGCCTCTCGGCGCTACAACAGCGCCGCCGACCGCTACTCTCGATAGAAGGTTCCCGAGGGCAGTCGCTCAGCGACTGCCCTCCCACCCTGCGGGTCTCAAGTTTTCTTGGGGCTTGCAGGGTGGGGCCAATAAGGGTTCCCTGTTTTGGAGGTCGAATGAAAAGAAACATTCAGTTTGTAATGATTACGGTCGTTTTTGTCAGTCTCGCGTTCAACGCGGGGCGATTCGTCGGCCCGGGTACTGCGAACTTCGACAGAATTATAGTCGTATCGAGAATTTCACCAGGTGGAATTCTGGAATGAGCCATAAATTAGGGATATATTTACTATGACTTCATAGGGTACTGGTTTTTTTCCACCATTCTGGGCGTTTGCCTTGGTTTTGCAGGGAAATCATGCATTTGCCCGTTCAGCTACCATGCTCCAAGCTCCCAGAATAGTGGCCACAAGCCACATCGTTCGTTGCGGCGATCATGCCGCATAGTTCCTGGAGGTCCGAATGTCAAAGGCCAACCGCGTCGTGATAAAGTTCAGCACCGTCGCGCTCGCGAACATCGTGCTCTACGTATCTGCGACGATGTTTGCCGCCCTGGCCGTCTACAACGGCTACGGCACGTACACCGACCCGGACTTCGCCGGGTACGGGATTGATGCGTTGACGGCCCTGTCGCTCATCACTATGGCCTTAATCGGGGCGCGGCTGGCCCTCAGCCCGACGGTGCGGGAGGACTGGCGCGCGATGTTCAACAAGGAAAGGTGAAATTCTTGGGAACGGCCGATGCAACATCGCCGTTCCCTCCACTCTCGAGGGCTTCGCAATCACGCGGAGCACTCGAGTCCGGAATCGTTCGGAGAACCTGGAGGAAACATGATAAGATCCCTGTCCTTGGTGTACGCAATCATCCTGGCACTGGCCATTATTGGTGCCTACGTCATCACCGTTGGCAAGGGCTTCGGCACCGCTTGCCCGGAAGCCAAGCCCGCCGTCACCCACTTTACCATGCCGACCCACAAGGTCTGGCGGGTGACGTCGGTCCAGTCCTACATCGGGCTGGAGAAGGTTGAGCTGGTCAGCGTGGACTATCCCACGCCCCAGGATCCAACGATGGCTTTTGCTCTCACCGAAGAGGGCATGAAGGCCGGCAGCCCGGTCTGCCTCGACCACGTCGAGGAAATTAAGGCCTATTGGGCGCACCCCAGGCCAGAAGGAGGGTGCCCAGCAAGGTAATGCGCCTTCAAGGCGCGACAAGGGAACGGCCGATGCAACATCGCCGTTCCCTCCACTCTCGAGTGCCCGAATGGATCGGGTCCTCAAGTCTGGAGGAGGAACTGTGAAACAAAATGTGATGCGGAATCGTCAGGCGTACGCCATGTCGCTCCTACTGTCCCTGGCCGTAATGGCCCTGACGGTCGTCGAGGGCTACAGGAACGACGAGCTCCCGCTCCTATACTGGCTGCTGGGCGAGGTTGCCGTCATCGCGGCGATCGCCTGGGGCTACGGACGGTACGTCCGGCGGACCGGCTACTAGCCGGATTGCCGGACGAGGTTGGGGACGAGCCTTAAATCGTCCCACCTTTCTCCTGCGCTACACATGAGGTGGAGCCCAGAATTTAGGTTCAGAGGAGGACCCATGGATTTCATGAGTGACCGGTTCACCAAGTACTTCATCTACGGGATGATGATCCTGACGACTGTCTTGGTGGCCATGATCTTGTGGCCAATGTGCCAGGCTTCAGGCTGAATGGCGAGCCCTGTCATATCGTCGGCGCGTCCAGCAGCATCTTAAGCTGCGAGCCGGCGTTCGGCCCTCATGCAGTAATAGTAAGACAAGGGAAGACGCGACCATTCGCGTTTTCCCTCCACTCTCGGGCGTTCAAGCGAATTGAACCCCCAAGTGTGTCCGGGGCCATGGGCGCTTCACGCGAGAGGGGATAACATCACTTAGCCTCTTACTTGACGTCAAGCTCCCAGTGCCCTGGACGCGACACCAGGTTTTCTGTAACATAGTCATCGAGCGTACGTTTGACATAAGGAGGCTAATATTGTCCACGCCAGCAGCGATTTGCCTTGCGATTCCTGAAACACCCGCACCAACGCGGGACACCCGGCCGAATCGCGGCCCGCATGCCTCAACCGGCGGCGTCGAGCTGGTCGGGAAAGGGACCGTAACCTACAATTGGCGGACGGTCCCTCTCGGCAAGATGGCCCTGATTTTCGGGCCCAGCGGCTCGGTCATAGAGGCCTATGGCCCCGGCGCGCCGATCTCGCCAAACAATTTGAAAAGGTCTCTGGTCGCGTACTACAACGCGTGCCAGCTCCGGTCCATCCTGAACCGGTAGCCCGCAAGCTTGGGGGAACGGCAGCAATTGCCGTTCCTCCCTCACTCCAAGCCTTTGCCCCGGCGAAACCTTGGAGTGGGCACGGGTCGTTCCCGCTTGTCCGCCGACGAGGGCTTGTCCGTTACCGCATCCGCAAGGTTGCGCGCAATGGGTAAATCCATCCTGTTCGTCGGCGGGTATGCGAGTGCGACACCAAACCAGGAGGACAAAAAAAGTGTATGGAGCAGTCACCGTTTGCCCGTTCTGCCGCTCAACCATGGCGGACGTCCCGTTCCTTGGGATGTTCAACTTCAGGTCCCGGTACAGCAAGCTGTGGACCGTCTATGGAGCGATCCTCCATTATGTGGAGGCCCACTACTGGGTCCCGCCTCGAACGTTCTGCCACGACCTGTGCGCTTTGCCCGACGCCGAGATAAGTCAGGCCATCCAGCCGGTGACCATGGCGCTCGGCATGACCGGCACCATCCTGGATTGGGACAAGTTCGTCAGAAAGACTCCCAGTCCGGTCGGTTTCAAGGCCCGGCTCCGGCTGGCCACGGAGATCGCCGCTGAGGCTTCCCGGCCTCGCCAGGCGGCCATCCCTCGGAAGGCATGAGGGTCCATGCGGCAAATCCTGCCGCAATCGTTCCAGGGCGGCAAGCCAGTCTTGCCGCTCTTTTCATTTGTTCTTCATCATTTTCGCTCAGTCTGGGCGCCCCCTGACGTCGGCCTTCGGCTGGTTTTTTTGCCGAGGCCAGTCGAGCTTTGACGGACGCACCTTTTTATGTTATAAATTACCAGTATCGATTACCCGTAACCATCCAACCGCCGCTATGGCAGTACCAAAAAAGCATAAGACCCGGTCTGGCCGGAACCAGCGCCGCTCCCACGATAGCCTGTCCAAGAGCCACCTGGCAGTCTGCAAGAACTGCAGCTACCCGGTCCGCCCCCATGAAGTCTGCACTAACTGCGGGCAATACAAGGGCAAGCAGGTCCTGAAGATCAAGGTCAAGAAGGCCAAGGCAAAATAACAAGATAAAATTTCCTTTACATGGCTAACCGTCACTTGTCTCGCACGATCGCGATGCAAAGCCTATACGAGTGGGACTTCAACGACAGGCAGCAGCTGCTGCGTGATGTTACTGATTTGAACATCACCCAGTTCGCGCCCGGTCTTGAGGATCCCGCTTTTATATTTGACCTGATAAAGGGTGTGACGGACAACATCGGCCAGATCGACAAGATAATCGTCCAGACCGCGCCCGAATGGCCGCTGGAGCAGATCACGGTCATCGACCGCAGCATCTTGCGCCTGGGCATCTTTGAGCTCCTGTTCGCCAAGCAGGTCCCGCCCAAGGTCGCCATAAACGAGGCGGTCGAGCTGGGCAAGGCCTTCGGTGGCGAGTCATCCGGCAAGTTCATCAACGGCGTGCTCGGCACCCTGTACAAGAGCCTGCCTGACGAAGAGAAGAAGAAGGGCGAGGAAATGGAGAAGAAAGGCAAGCCCGAATCAGGGGGCGAGGCGGAAGCCATGCCAGTAATCCCGTCACCGGAACCGCCAACCGCCCCACCAACAGAATGACATGGTCGCCTGACCGGCTTCGGCCGGTTTTTAATTTTGTCCACAACCAGCGCTTGCAGGATTATTTAGCGGAGCTATAATGCTCTCTTAATTAAAAAAAGGAAAACGCATGAAAGTCAGAACGAAAACGCCGGACAGCGTGCTGGTCAGCTTCAACCGGCGCGAGATCATGGTCATGACCAACTGCCTGCACGAGGCGTGCCATGGCCTGACCATGGACCGGTTCGTGCCCGCGCACCAGGACCTGCAAAATATGCTCAAGGACATGGACGCCATCCTGGACAAGAACGACCTTTTCAGGCTTAAGCCGGTCCCCGTATGAAACTGGTGGAGAAGAACATGACGCTGGCCACGCTTGAGATGAACAGGGAGGAGCTGCTCATGGCCAAGAACGTCATTTACGAGGCCTATGTCGAGATAGGCGAGTGGGAGTTCACCAAGCGGATAGGGCTGCAGCCGGAGGAGGCGCTGGCCCTGCTCAAGTCGCTCAACACGTTATTAAAAAGCACCTTATGAAACACATCCTGGTCTTGTGCGCGGTCGTGGTCGCCATGTTCCCGAGCCCGGCCATGGCCGGCGCCAATGGCCTGGCCATCAGCCAGGTCCGGCTGGCCGGTCCGGGCGGGGCCGATGACGAGTTCATCGAGCTGCATAACATGACCAGCGGGCCCGTGCCCCTGGCCGGGTGGTCCCTGCAGTACAAGTCCGGCACCGGCGGCTATCCGGTGTCCGCCAAGAAGAACCTGCCGGACGCCAGCATCCCGGCCGGTGGCTACTACCTGGTGGCCAATTCAGGGTATATCGGGAGTGTAATCCCTGACCTCTCCCATTCCGCATTCAACATGTCTGGGGCGGCCGGCGGCGCAACGCTCTTCCTGTCCGCGTCAACCGCGGCAGTGGCTTCCGGCATTGACCCGGCAATAGCCGACAAGCTCGGTTACGGCTCTTCAGCAGGCAACTCGCCCATGGGCTCGAGCGCCTTGGTGCCTGAGTCCGGCAAGTCCTTGCACCGAACTTCCGATACCGGGAATAATTCCGTCGATTATGCGGTCGGCGATTCCGCGCCGCGCAACTCGTCCTTCCAGCCGCCTTCGGATGGCCCGGTTGAGGAGGAGCCGCCGTCTGAGCAAGAAGAGGATCCGGGTGATGAGGCGGAAGAGGCAGGATCGGAGGATGCTTCTGATGAGCCTGAGTCCGGTGACGCGGAGGATGGCCAGCAGGATGATGCCTCGGGCGAGCCTGCTGACGATACCCCAATCGCAGAGGAAGATGCACATGAAGGCAGCGAGGATGATGACGATGTCGGCGAGCAGGAGCCGTCAAATGAGGAGGAAGCCCTGACATACTCGGACAAGGTCAAGATTTCCGAATTCCTCCCCAACCCTCCGGGAACGGACGGGGGAGCGGAATGGGTCGAGCTGTACAATGCAGGCAGCTCGGCGGTCAGCCTGGCCGGGTGGATCCTGGACGACGACGGCCTGGCCGGGGAAATCGGCTCCTCGGCGCAAGTGCTGGGCCAGGTGACCATCCAGGCCGGCCGGCGCCTGGTCATCCCCATCACTGCCGGCAGGTTTTCCCTGAACAACTCCGGCTCTGATGAGCTCAGGTTCTACTGGCCGGACCGGAACCTGGCTGACAAGGTCATGTACTCGGGCACGGCTAAGGAAAACCAGACGTGGTGCAGGCTCGGTTCTGCATTCGGCTGGTGCCTGCCGACCTCCGGCACGGCCAACTCCGCCTTGCCCCAACCAGAAGTTGAAGAAGAGGAGCAGGATGAAGCCGAAGAAATCGACGAGGAAGTCGAGGAAGAGGCTGATTACTCAGCGGCTGAAATCAGGATCATCTCATTCCTGCCGGATCCTGAGGGCACGGATTCCGGAAACGAAAAAGTCCGGCTCAAGAACATCGGTGGTTCCGCGGTGGACGTGAAGGACTGGTCATTGGATGACGGGCTGGGCTCTGAGGCGCTGGGCAGTTCAGCGTATAGGCTGCCCGCCCGCCGGCTGCCCGCCGGCGATGAGTTAGAGATCACCATCCCGGCCGGCAAGTTCGCCCTGAACAACACGACGTCTGACGGTATCCGCCTGTTCCGGCCTGACGGGCGACTGGAGCATGCCGTGGAATATCCCAAGGCCAAGGAAGGGTTATATTTCACGAATTCCAGCGGCACCTGGGCCCAGCTGGCCGGCGGTGCGCCGCCGGCGGATGAGGATGCCGGCGAGGGTCAGGTCCTGGCCGCCGGCTTGGTCGAATCAACCAGCCTGCCCCGCACGGGCATGCCGCTAGCGCCGCTTTTCTTTGCCACATTACCCGCCATTTGGTATATTGGAGGCAAGAAAGGAATACATGAACAAGCAAGAAGTCATAGACGCGCTGGCCGCCAAGCTGGGCGGAAGCCGGGCCGAGGCTGAGAAGGCATTGGAGGCGTTCGTGCACGTGGTGACGGAAAGCCTCCGTTCGGGCCTGGAAATCAGCATCTCCGGATTCGGCTCGTTTTCCGTCAGCAATCGTGCCGCCCGCATGGGCGTCAACCCGCAGAATACCGCCCAGAAAATTCAGATTGCCGCCACCAAGGTCCCTAAGTTCCGGGCCGGCAAGGGCCTCAAGGACGCGGTTAGGTAACCAGCCATGAAAAGGCGCCGGCATAAGCCGGCGTTTTTTTTGCGTGCAGTCTTTATCCATGCTTTAATTAAAGTAACCTGTTTTGCATTTAGAAACAAATTTCACCCATGATTGACTCAAAAAATCGGTACTTCTCCAGGATAGCCCTGTTCGGCATCATGTTAAGCCTGGTTTCCGCCATCCTTCACCCGCCGGAGGCCTTGGCCGCGTCACGGCCCGTCTCCGCCTCCGCCAGCCAGAAATGGGGCACCTCCGCTCCAACTCCAGCACTGGCCCATTCACTGAGCCCGGTCCCGACTCCCGCGCCGACTCCTCCCCCCGCAATTCCGCGGGACGGCAGGCTCATCCGCCAATCCGGCCAGGCCACGGTCTACGTCATGGAATACGGAAGGAAGCGCGGCATCGCCTCGGACATAGTCTTCCTCGGCTTCGGCTACGGCTGGAATGCCGTCTTGTCCCTTCCCGACGTCACTTACATACCCACCGGAACCATGCTGAACACCTCCAACCAGCGCCACGTTCGCGGGAGTGTGGTGGTTGGCAGGGGGACGGACAGGGCCGTCTACTTCCTGGGCGCGTCCCAGCGCTACCCCTTCACCTCTTGGCCCAACTTCACCGCCTGGGGCCTGACCGCGGCAGACATCCTGCCGGCCAGCTCCCATGACCTAATCCTGCCGGTGGGCCTGGCCGTGTCCGCCCCGTCCGCCGGGGATGTCCTGGGCGAACAGGTGCCTTAATTCATTTCCTTGCAGAAACAGCGCCGCAGCAAGCGGCGTTTTTTTCTTCGCTTGATTCCGGCTGGCCGTTAGGCTATTATCCCTCCGTTCGCAAGGAGGTTACATGACCGACTCAAGCCCGACCGCACAGGAACAAACCAGGGCCACGCGCCTGGAGCCCATCCTCACCCGCGCCAGGGGCGACATGCTCGACGCGGGCGTCATCATGGAAGGACATTTCCGGCTTTCTGCCACGGAACACAGCGGGCATTACATCAACCCGCAGGCCTTGTTCCACCAACCCGACCTCAGCTGGCGTTTGGCCCAGGACCTCATCGACATCCTGCCTCCGGCGCTGGTCACTGAGCTGGACGGTGTCGCCGGGCCGGCATCGGGCGGGGCCATGATCGCGCACCAGGTCGCTGGCCTCCTGTCATCCAGGAGGAAGGTCGGCCAGGGCGTCCTGTTCTACGGCCTGACCAAGCATCCGGACGAGGACGTCCAGTACATCATGCCTCCTTACTTCGCCGGGCTGATCAGGAGCCGCCGGATCCTGCTGGTCGACGACGTCATCAGCACCGGCCGGACGATGAAGATATGCCTGGGGGAGATCTCCCGGCACGGCGCGGTGGCGGTGGGCATTGCCGCCTACGTCAACCGCGGGTTCTCACGGCTGCCGTTGGGCATGAAGCCTTATGTCCTGTGGGACGGCCATCGGTCGAACAAGTACGACCATCGGAACTGCCCGATGTGCCAGGCCGGCACACCAATCAGACAGTTTTAGCAACCAAGTCACAAGTCACAGGAGGAGACATGGCAAACCAGTTGGAAAGCAGCAAGTCTAAGTCGAAGCGCGGGTTCGCGGCCATGACGCCGGAGAAGCAGCACGAGATCGCATCCAAGGGGGGCAGGGCCGCTCACGCCAAGGGCACGGCCCACAAATGGAACCCCAAAACGGCTGCGGTCGCAGGCGCCAAGGGCGGGGCAGTCAGCCGCGGCGGCCGGGGTAAGCTCCTTCAGCCGGCGGACTTGGCCTCCACCAGCCAGGAATAGCCCCCGGCTCACTGGCTTACCCTGTACCCCTAGTTTCCAGCCTCCCAGGACCCCGTCCCGGCAGGCTTTTTTATTGTCCTCCAATCCCGATATATCTTAAAATCAGCCCATTTTTAAAGGTTTCTCGGGTAATGCACAGCTTGTCCCCAAAACCCGTAAAAATACGCTTGACACCCCTTCCATGAAAAGTTATAATCGTGAGGAAGATTGTGTTATATAGAAAAAGGACAATAAATTTATATGGGAAAATTACTACTGGGTCACTCAACCAAAGGCGGTTATCAAGACTAGCACGAATTTTCGTGTCAGTATGAGACCCGCCAAAAAGGCGGTTTTTTAATCGCCAATTTCCCTCGGTTCGTCCTCCTGAGCAAACCTTTAAGACTTATAGCTTCCAGAGATCACTGCTTCACCGAATAACCTGATTTAGGCGGTACTAAAGCGAGCAGTGGCCTGTGGACGTTATGCTGAAAGTGCACGGTACGAGAGGCATCAAGAGCGCAAGTTACGGCTCAAGAAAACTCCCGCCACCCTGCACCTACCCGGACCTGATGGCAACTTAACAACTTACCGGCATCTATAACATGTGCAATCTTGGGCGCGTATTGGATCGATGAGATCCTGGTAGGCGCGTCTCAAGCCAGAGGGTCAAACCTTTGCGGCATGTGTAATAACAAGTCCCCGTCTTGTAAGCGGGGCAGTAGTTTTAACACTACTATAAAAAATTAAACCAAGGGACTAGTGATCACTGATTGCTAGTCAAATAATGAATTAAACATCTAAGAGTGTATGGTGGATGCCTTGGCAATTTGAGCCGATGAAGGACGTAGCAGCCTGCGATAAGTTCTGGTGAGGTGGCAAGCAACCTGTGACCCAGAAATCTCCGAATGGGGAAACCTATATAGTTGAAGACTATATGTCTCTGCGCCGTGGTGGCGTGGAAATCGGGAACCGCGTGAAGTGAAACATCTCAGTAACGCGAGGAAAAGAAAATAAGGGCTATACATATTTAAACTCCAACTCCGCAAGGAATGGTTTTTATACGAAGTATTCAAATTTTGGGCCTCCTTTGGGGGGCAACTCCCGCAAGAGGGTTCAAAAATTTGGATATTTCGGAGATTGCGCCGCAAGGCGCGGTCGAAGAAAGTATGTATGGTCTCATTCTCCTAGTAGTGGCGAGCGAACGGGGAAGAGTCTAAACTGTCTTTGTGTTCCGGAGTTCTGCTGTCTATAGCAATATGGATGGTAGTCTCTGGTTAAAGCTTACAGGCGTTGCAAAGCTCAGGGTTACAACGATTATCCATTTACTTCTGTAAAAAGTGAAGGAAGTTTAGGCGTTCCAATAGCATAGCAATATGTGGTTGGTTCGTAGAGCTGTCTAGTTGAACAGTCTGGAAAGACTGGCCATAGAGGGTGATAGCCCCGTAACACGAAAGATCTCTAAAGCTTTCAGGATAGTTTGTTAAGTAAAGCCAGACACGAGAAATCTGGCTTGAAGTAATGTCGACTACGACATAAGACTAAATACTCAAATTGACCGATAGTGAACAAGTACCGTGAGGGAAAGGTGAAAAGCAGCCCGGTTAGGGCGATGAAATAGTACCTGAAACCGTACACTTACAATCGAGTGGGAGCCTGGATTTATCCGGGTGACCGCGTGCCTATTGAAGAATGATCCAACGAGTCAACAATACGTTGCTACTTAAGCCTTAACAAAGGCGAAGGTGTAGTGAAAGCGAGGGTTAATAGCCCGTATTAGTTAATTGTTCGGCTGAGTACTTAGCGAGCGAATCGGCAGAAATTTATTTCTGTCAGTGAGCGAGTGAAAGTAATATGGAGTTTACTCCATATTACCGATATTTGGCCGCGCATTTAACTAAAAGTAGCGTATTTTGAACCCGAAACCCAGTGAGCTACTCTTGGTCAGGATGAACGTCATGTAAAAGTGACGGGAGGTCCGAACCGTAGAATGTTTCAAAATTCCCGGATGAACTGAGAGTAGAGGAGAAATTCCAATCGAACTGGGTAATAGCTGGTTCTCCCTGAAATATATTTAGGTATAGCCTGTGCTGCACGTCAATGAGGTAGAGCACTGAATCGGCTCTACGGGAGCAATCTCGTAGACCGAACCAAACTCCGAATTCATTGACTTAAGGGCATGGAGTCAGACAATGAGGTCTAAGCTTCGTTTGTCTAATGGAGAAGAATCCACGCCGCCGTTTAAGGTCCCCAAATCTAGACTATAGTGAAAAGGATGTGAAGTCGCTCATACAACCAGGAAGTTGGCTTAGAAGCAGCCATCTTTTAAAGAAAGCGTAACAGCTCACTGGTCAAGCGATCTTGCGCCGACAATGTATAGGGGCTAAGTCTAGTACCGAAGACGCGGGTGCTCAACTTTGAGTTGGGCGCGGTAAGGGAGCGTTGTATGCGGGCTGAAGGTGAGAGGTGACTCTTGCTGGACTGCATACAAGTGAGAATGTTGGAATAAGTAATATAAATACGTGTGAGAATCACGTTCACCAAATATCCAAGGTTTCCTGGGCAATGCTAATCATCCCAGGGTTAGTCGATCCTAAGTGCGTACCCGAACGGGTGCGTGCGATGGCCAATCGCGGTTGATATTCCGCAACCTCTTGTAAGACCGATGTAATGACACATCATGGTAGTCTGGGCATGTTCATGACTATACGTGTTGTTGTGCTGCCAGTCGGATGTTCCAGGCAAATCCGGAACGTCTATGTGTCTTGGGTGGAACCGTAGCAATACGGGGAAGCTCAAGATCACTGTAACGGCGAGAGCACGAGAGAATCCCGCAAGGGAAACTTGGACAAACCAAGGTGTCAAGAAAAGTTACTAGGGCTAGGGATGTCTTTCAGTCGCAAGACTGGGAGTTTCCCTTACACTTATAAGTGATCGTACCGTAAACCGACACAGGTGGATGAGTAGAGAATACTAAGGTGACCGGGACAATAATCTTTAAGGAACTCGGCAAAAAAGCAGCCGTACCTTCGGTATAAGGCTTGCCCTTTAGCAGTAATGCTTTAGGGCTGCAACAAATGACCTCTCCCGACTGTTTATCAAAAACTTAGGTCCGTGCTAACCCTTTAAGGGGATGTATACGGGCTGATGCCTGGCCAGTGTCAGAAGGTTAAGGTTCCTTGCGCAAGCTCGGAGCTTAAGCCCTGATGAACGCCGGCAGTAACTATAACTGTCCTATGGTAGCGAAATTCCTTGTCGTGTAAGTTACGACCCGCACGAATGGCATAACGAGTAGAGGACTGTCTTAAAGATTAACCCGATGAACTTACATTGACGGTAAAGATGCCGTCTACCCGCAACAAGACGGAAAGACCCTATGAAGCTTTACTATAGTGTGTCATTGTTGCACGATTCTTTTTGTTTAGCATAGGTGGGAGCCTTCGAAGCCTCGGCGCCAGCTGAGGTGGAGGCGACAAGTGAAATACCACCCTAAAAGAATTTTGTAACTAACTTTGATTTAACCAGTCGAAGGACAGTGGCTCATGGGTAGTTTAACTGGGGCGGTTGCCTCCTAAATGGTAACGGAGGCGTTTATTAAGGTCAGCTTAGCTCCGATGGAAACGGAGCTGGACGCGCAAACGCAAAAGCTGGCTTGACTGCAAGGCTTGCACGCCGCGCAGACGCGAAAGCGGAAGTTAGTGATCCGACCATCCTTCGTGGAAGGGTGGAAGCTCAACGGATAAAAGTTACTCTAGGGATAACAGGCTGATCGAATCCAAGAGTCCATATCGACGATTCGGTTTGGCACCTTAACTCAAACGGGGTGCTTGTACAGTAATGTTCAACCTAAATTTTTTGGTCCGTCTCACCTGTTTTCATAGGCAGGTGGATAATTAAATCCAAGAAAAAACAAATTCGGCTTATAACGGTGAACCCGTAGCCACATGTCATGGAGAATGTTCGATACATGTGGTCGGCGATACCGTGGGAAGTCGTCCAGTCTCTCTCAGAGAGGTTGGATTGACCCCGTAACGACTGATTCGAAAGATGACGCTTTGCCTGTACTGGGCATTGCAAGACGCCGAGTCCTATTATACAAAAGCAGATCACGGTAGCTAGCCTGTTAGGCTAGCGGCCTAAAATCGCTGATAGGAACAAGATATAGTCTGCACCATGCGAAATCATGGAATTATGTACGATGTCGGCTCATCACATCCTGGGGCTGGAGAAGGTCCCAAGGGTTTGGCTGTTCGCCAATTAAAGTGATACGCGAGCTGGGTTCAAAACGTCGTGAGACAGTTTGGTCCTTATCTGTTGTGGGTGTTCGAAACTTGAGTGGGCGCATCCTTAGTACGAGAGGACCAGGATGCATAGACCTCTGGTGTACCAGTTGTCCCGTCCGGGGCATCGCTGGGTAGCTAGGTCTAGTTAAGATAAACGCTGAATGCATATAAGCGTGAAGCTGTCCACAAAACTAGGTTTCGTTGCTTGAAATATAGCGTCAGGTTCGGGGAAGACTACCCCGTATTTTCAAAGCTTGTTTCAATGGGTTGCAGCAATGCAATCCTGAGAGACGAGCGGAGATCTATAGGTCGCAGGTGTAAGCGCAGTAATGCGTTGAGCCGAGCGATACTAATCAACCGAAAGTTTAATTCAAATTTGGCTGGCATTCAGTGGTCGTTATGACTACTGAACGTAATTACAAAACCCGGTGAGCAATCGCCGGAACCATGCGTCGTTTTCGACGTGCGGTACGTTCTACCAATGATGGGTTATGTTTGCGCTTGTCTGCCCGGTTCGCTCCGGGTATACTTAGGGAGGTTAAACTCCCGATATGCTAAAATATTCCCCGTCACTCAAACTCGTCGGCTTGCTGATATTCCTGGCCGCGGTGACCTTCCTGGTCTTCGCGCTCACGCCGAATACTCTCCCGATGCAGTGATAAATCTTGATTATCTCCCCGTGCTTCAAGGGCCGTGGCACCACCTGATCCCATCCCGAACTCAGAAGTGAAACGCGGTACCGCTCATGATACTCCGGTGCAGACCGGTGGGAAAGTAGGCAGTGCGGGGTTATAATATATAAATCAGCCTCAAAGGCTGTTTTTGTTTTGTCTTGTTCGACATCAAGCGGTCATTACAAGCGCTTAGCCGCTTGATTTTTATTGCGCTAGTAAGCCATTTTTTACCTTTTCCACAAGCTAGGCGTTGAGTGTCAGGTATTCGAATTTTATGATGCAGTCCCATTAAGAAAGACAGCCATGCAGTATAACCTCGCGGCCCTGATGAAGTACCTGAAGGATGAGTTCGGCGCTGTTCATGAGCAATTTGACGAGTTGCGCAGATTTTTTTCAAGCCTTCAGGGCACCGTGGATAATATTGCCGTGACTGCGGTCAAGAGCAACGATGAGCTTAAAATACTCAATGTAAGGGTAGGAAAGATTGAAGCGTGGGCTATGAAGTCCGGCAGCAATAATAAGCCGCCATTCGACCTCTAGTGCAAAAACGTGCTTTCACGCCCCGAATCGTGGCCCGAATGGGTGTTCGGGGTTCATGACGACAGGCAGGGTTTTTCGTGCAGGCCCAGAACCGATTTTTTATTGACAAAAACGCCAGAAGTGGTAGAATCTGTAGTGTCATTAAAAAATAAAACATTTTTCCACATGCCCAGAGAATACGGCTCCAGCCCCGAAGCGCAGACCAGCGAACTTACCGAACTGACCAATAATTGGGACTCCATCCTCAGTCACGTATCAAGCCACCCGGATAACGGCCCGCTCCTCAGCAAGCTCATCCGGAAGGCAAAATCAGCATACCTCATGGACTCCTCCTGGCTGTCCCGCATGAAGGACGTCCAGCTCCAGCTGGAGCAGGCAGACGAGGAAGACGAGGACGCCATCCATGCGATACTCGTGGAAGCCCTGGGCTCCACTGAAGACGACAATGACGAGGAATCGGTCGAGGTCCCGGAAGACGAGGAAGCCGCCTAAGACTTAAACAGTCGGTCACGCCATGCGGATAATCGCCGACCTGCAGATCCACTCCAAATACTCCCGCGCATGTTCCCAGGATTTAGTTCCTGGGAACATTGCCGTTTGGGCGGCCAAGAAGGGGATAGGTCTCATGGGCACCGGCGACTTCACGCATCCGGCCTGGAACCGCGAACTCAAGGATGCCCTGGAACCGGCCGAGCCCGGCCTGTTCAGGCTGAAATCCGGCGCGTCCCAGGTCCTCTTCATGCTGACCGCCGAAGTCTCGTCCATATACAAGCAGGGTGACAGGGTCCGGCGCGTCCACAACATGATCTTGGCCCCGGACTTTGCGGCCGTGGACCGGATAATTGCAGCACTGGAGCTGTTGGGCTGCAACCTCAAGGCCGATGGTCGGCCCATCATAGGCGTGCACTGCGACGTCCTGGCCAAGCTCGTCTTGGAGGCTGACGCGCGCGCCGTAATATTCCCGGCCCATGTCTGGACTCCGCACTTCGGCCTGTTCGGCTCGCTGTCCGGGTTTGACAGCGTGGAGGAGGCGTTCGGCGACTATGCCAAGCATGTCTTCGCCCTGGAGACGGGCCTGTCCTCCGACCCCAGGATGAACTGGCAGATTTCCGCCCACGACAAGTACTCGCTGCTGTCCAGCTCGGACGCGCACAGCTTGCGCAAGATCGGGCGGGAGGCCAACGTCTTTGACGTCGCGCCCTCAAGACTCTCGTACGACGAGGTCATCCGAGTCATACGCGACCGCAACCCCAAGGAATTCCTGTATACCATCGAGTTCTTCCCGGAAGAGGGGAAATACCACCTGGACGGGCATGCCGACTGCAAGTTTTCCTGCCTGCCGGCCCAGACCCGCCAGCTTAAGGGCATCTGCCCGGTCTGCGGCAAGAGGCTTTTGGTGGGCGTCCTGAACCGCATAAACGAGCTTGGCGACCGCGAGTACGGCCACCAGCCCAAGGGTGCCGTGCCTTTCCGCAACGCCATCCCGCTGGAGGAAATCATCGCGGACGTCTTCCAGGTCGGGACCGGCAGCAAGAGGGTCCAGGCTACGTACGAGCAGATGGTCGCGGCCAGGCCGGAGTTCGAGATCATCCTGGACATGCCTGAACAGGAGATTGCCGCCATCTCAAGCCCGTTGATCGCCAACGCCGTGACCCGGGTCAGGGCAGGCAGGGTCCACGTGGCGGGCGGCTATGACGGCATATTCGGTAAAATTCACATTTATACGGACGAGGAACGCCAGAAGATGACCCGGACATCAAATCAGATAGACTTGTTTTAACCGCTCTGGTATACTTTCTCGGTACTTCTAACCAACAGGAAATAAAACATGAAGAAAACCAAGATCCTCGCCACCATCGGACCGGCATGCGGCGACGTCCAGACCCTGAAGCAGATGATGGAAGCCGGCATGACTGCCGCCCGCCTGAATTTCTCGCACGGCAACTTTGCCAGCCACGCCAAGTCCATGGAAATGATCCGGGAGGCGGCCGCGTCCCTGAACATCCACGTGCCCATCATCCAGGACCTGTCCGGCCCCAAGCTGCGCCTGGGCGAATTCAAGGAGAAGACGGTCAAGGAAGGCCAGCACGTGGTCCTGGGCCATAACGGCATCCCGGTCCAGAAGGAAATCTGGAAGTGGATCAAGCCCGGCCAGCCCATCCTCCTGGACGACGGCGTCATCGAGCTGGTCGCGACCAAGGTCAAGGCCCTGGGCGTGGAGTGCTCGGTAGTGGTCCCGGGCGTCATCAAGAGCAACAAGGGCGTCTCTCTCCCGGGCGTGAAGGTCGATTTGCCGTCCCTGTCCCAGAAGGACCTGGACGACCTGGAATTCGGCGTGAAGAGCGGCGTGGATTTCGTCGCGCTGTCGTTCGTCCAGAAGGCCCAGGACATAACCAACTTGCGCAAGAGGATAGACAAGATGACCGACCGCAAGGTCAGGATAATCGCCAAGATCGAGACCATCGACGCGCTCAAGAACCTGGATGCCATCATCAAGGCCTCGGACGCCGTCATGATCGCCCGCGGCGACCTGGCCCTGAACGTCCCGCAGCAACTGGTCCCGGTCTACCAGAAGAAGATCTCCCGTGACTGCCAGCGCGCCGGCGTGCCCGTCATAGTGGCCACCCAGATGCTCGATTCCATGACGGCCAACCCGCGCCCGACCCGCGCGGAAATATCGGACGTGGCCAATGCCGTGCTGGACCTGGTCGACTGCACCATGCTGTCCGGCGAGACGGCCTTCGGCAAGTACCCGGTCAAGGTCATCGAGACCATGACCAGCATCGTCACCGAGGTGGAGAAGAACCCGCTGGTCGAGCGCCGCGGCCATGCCGAGCGCCGCTCCCATGATTACGAATACAAGAGCGCCATCCTGGCCCACAGCGTGGTCCACGTGGCCAGCCACGTCAAGGCGGCGGTCATGGTGGCCGGCTCCTATGACATGGCCGTGGCCCTGAGCCGCTTCCGCCCTGACTGCCCGATTGCCCTGCTGTCCGAGGACGAGGGCGAGCTGCGCCACGGCGGCATAGTCTGGGGCGTCATCCCGCACGTCAAGTCCGCCAACACCGAATCCCTGATCCGCAAGATGGGCCTGGTCAGGAAAGGCGAGCGCTACGTGGACGCCACGGAAGCCGAGTTCTCCGCCAGCATCCACACGCTGGAATAGGCAAATCGCTCCCATTCCAGGCACGCATTATGGTTATTGGCGGAGTTGATAAATGCCGGTCAATTAGGTATAATAAGGCGGCTAACCCCGCCTTTTATGGTGGCGGTCGCAGACTGGAGAGGTCGCATAGTGGCCTAGTGCGCGCGCTTGGAAAGCGCGTATACCGCAAGGTATCGGGGGTTCGAATCCCCCCCTCTCCGCCAGAGATTTATTCATCACTCGTTTGGCGCGTAAATTTCTGGTCGCTGGCCCAACGTCGCGGGAAAACAAATGCCGGAAGACAAGAAAAATTGGGAGAGGCAGATTTGCGCCGGTGGCATCGTCTACAAAAAAGATGCTAACGGCGTTTTTGTCCTGCTCATCCAGCCCAAGGGTCCCAATTACGGCCCGGCCGTGGGCTACTGGACCTTCCCCAAGGGTAAGCTTGATTCTGAAGATGAGGACAAGAAGGTCGCCGCCCTGCGCGAGGTCAGGGAGGAGGGCGGGGTGGTCGGCATCATCGAGGCGGAGCTGGGCTACGTCAAGTTCTTCCGGCACGCCGGGCCGGGCTTCAGCAACGCCATAAAGTTCGTCCACTTCTACCTCATGGCCTACGTCTCCGGCGACCCGGCTGGCCACGACGAGGAGGTGGCGGAAGCCGGCTGGTTCGCGCTGGCGGACATCGAATCCAAGCTGAGGTTCCCGCATGACATGGAAGTCTTCCAGCGGGCCAGGAAGGATCTGGATGCTAGACAATAACCCGGTCCAGGACATCAAGGACAAGCTGCCGGTCATGGAAGTCCTGGCCGACTACATCCAGATGAAGAAGGCTGGCACCAACTACAAGGCCGTCTGCCCGTTCCACAGCGAGAAGTCGGCGTCACTGATGGTCTCGCCGAGCAAGCAGATCTGGCACTGCTTCGGGTGCGGCCTGGGCGGCGACATCTTCGAGTTCATCAAGCTCTCGGAGAACGTGGATTTCAAGGAGGCGCTCAAGATCTTGGCCGACCGCGCCGGCGTGGAATTGCGCAAGCCCACGCGCCAGGAAATCCAGGTCTCGGAGAAGAAGCACACCCTTTACGACATCAACGCCGCCGCCGCCAGGTATTTCTCCAAGGTCATGTGGGAGTCGCGGGCGGGGAACGAGGCACTGCTCTACCTCCGCGGCCGCGGCCTGACCGACCAGACCATCAAGGGCTGGCAGCTCGGGTTTGCGCCGGACGACTTCCATTATCTGGAATCGTTCCTGGCCAAGTCCTTCCCCAAGGACGATGTCGCGCTGGCGGGGCTGATAGTCAAGCGTGACCGCGACGCGGGCAAGACCGGGACTGACGAGTACTTTGACCGGTTCCGCGGCCGCGTCATGTTTCCCATCCTTAACATCCACGGGCAGGTGGTGGGGTTCACGGCCCGCATCCTCAAGGACAAGCCCGACACCGCCAAGTACATAAACACGCCGGAGACGCCCATCTATAACAAGGGCCGCGAGCTGTTCGGCCTGTTCCAGGCCAAGAACCAGATCAGGAAGGAGGACCGCGCGGTCCTGGTGGAAGGGAACATGGACGTCATCTCCACCCACCAGGCCGGATCCAGCCAGACCGTGGCCTCATCCGGTACGGCGCTCGGCACGGACCAGCTGCGGGTCCTGCAGCGCTTCACCCAGAACCTGATTTTCGCCTTCGATACGGACAACGCCGGGGCATCGGCCACCCGCCGCGCCCTGGAGGAGGCCCTCAACCTCGGGTTCAACGTCAAGATAGTGGACATGAAGGGAGCCAAGGACCCGGACGAGCTGATCCGCAAGGGCATCGGCCTGTGGCGCAAATCCGTGGATACCGCCCAGAACTTCGCCGAGTATTACTTCGATTCCAAGCTTCGCGACCGGGAGAGTATGCCGGTGGAAACCAAGCGGGAAGTGGCCAAGGACCTGGCCCCGCTCATCCTCAGGATGTCCGACCCGGTGACCAAGGGGCACTTCGTCCGCAAGCTGGCCAACGGGATTGATGTTGCAGAACAGGCGATTTGGGATATAATTAGTAAGTTAAGCCTCCCCAAGCCCTCCAAGCCTACAATTACCTTGGAAAAGCGGAAAAACCGGCGCGAAATCCTGGAAGACCAATTCCTGGGACTGAGCCTGGTCACCAAGAATTCCAGCCACTTGCGGGACTTCAAGCCTACGGACTTTACGCCTGAAAACCAAGAAGCCTTCCAGCTTTTGCTGAAGGAAGGGGCCATCAGCCCCGCACAGGTGCAAGGGTTCAACCCCAGCCTGGCCACGCGCCTGGAATTGCTTATGTTCGCCTCGAGCGAGCAGGGCAACTCCAACATGCATGAGCCGGGACAGGACCAATGGAAGCCTGATGGGGAACTTCTCCGGGTCAAGGTCGAGCTGAAGATAACCATCATCAAGGCTCGCATGCAGCAGATTCCGGTCGAGATGAAAACAGCGAAAGCGGCCGGAGACAAGGCGCTCGGGGAAGCCCTATCCAAGGAGTTTACCCTGATATCGCAAGAGCTGCTCAAGTATCAGAATAATTAAGGGAGATTTTCATAATGGCCAAGAAGAAGCCCACCAAGAAGACCAAGAAGCCGGCAGCCAAGAAGCCGGTCGCCGCAAAAAAGCCGGCCAAGAAGGCCACCCTGGCCCCTAAAGCCGCCAAGCCTGCCCGCAAGGAGAAGGCCTCCCTTAGGGCGCTTAAGGTAGACGACCTGCCCAAGAACTGGGAACGGACCATGAAGGGACTGGTTGACCGCGCCGTGGCCCGCGGCTTCATCACCGAATCCGAGATCATGCACGCCATGCCGGACCTGGAGGAGAACATCCCGGCCGTCGAGCAGCTCATGGACGCCCTGGACGCCCGCGGCCTGGAAGTGGTCGAGGCCGAGATGGCATCGGTCTGGCAGCAGGCTGCCGAGTCCGTGCGCGTGAAGACCAAGAAGGAAGAGCAGATCTCCGAGTCATACAACCTGGGCGACATCTATGACGACTCCATCCAGATGTACCTGCGCGAGATCGGCAAGACCCCGCTGCTGAAAGGCCCGGAGGAAATCGAGCTGGCCAAGCGCATCGTCAAGGGCGACGTCTCCGCCCGCAAGAAGCTCATCGAGGCCAACCTGCGCCTGGTCGTGTCCATCGCCAAGAAGTACATGGGCCGCAACCTCGGCCTGCTGGACCTGATCCAGGAGGGGAACCTGGGCTTGTTCCGCGCCGTGGAGAAGTTCGACTGGCGCAAGGGCTTTAAGTTCTCAACATATGCCACCTGGTGGATCCGCCAGGCCATCACCCGCGCCCTGGCTGACCAGTCGCGCACCATCCGCATCCCGGTGCATATGGTGGAGACCCTGAACAAGTACGCGCAGGCGGAACGGCAGCTGGTCCAGGACCTGGGCCGCGAGCCGCTGCCGGAGGAGATCGCCGCCGAGATGGGCATCGAGGTCGAGAAGGTCTACCAGCTCAAGAAGATCTCGCAGGAGACCGTGTCCATAGACACCCCGGTGGGCGACCGCGACGAGGAAGATTCCTACCTGGGCGACTTCATCGAGGACCAGGATTCCGTGACCCCGTCCGAGACGGCCGGGCGCCAGCTGCTCCGCGAGTACGTCCAGGCCATCATGAAGGACCTCGACCCCCGCGAGCAGAAGATCCTCAAGATGCGGTTCGGCCTGGAGGACGGCGTGACCCACACCCTGGAGGAGGTCGGCAAGGAGTTCGGCGTGACCCGCGAGCGCATCCGCCAGATTGAGGCCAAGGCCCTGGAAAAGATCAAGGAACACTACAATATCTCCAAACTGAGGGATTATTAGGGAAAACAGGCCCCTGGGAGACCGGGGGCCGACCCTTGAAAAGGGCGCGTGGATTTGTTATAATCTTTCTGTTCCCTAAGGGAACGACTGGCTCAATTACGACGTTCGGGCGTAGCTCAGCGGTAGAGCAGGTGACTGTTAATCACCGTGTCGCAGGTTCGATCCCTGCCGCCCGAGCCAAGAACGAACATCAACTACTAAGTTGGTGTTTTTTCTTTGTACGAGGAGCAATGAATATTCATAATAGGATTATCGAACAGTAATATTGATAACACTCTCCCATTCTATACAATAATTTTATGCAAAACAGACGTCGTTCGATCGAAAACAAACATCCAAAGAAAAGACACAGGGAGTGCTTTGGGATGACAAGACTGTCAGGCAATGGGCAAGTATCGTAGATAAAGAAACCTCTATGGGCGGCAGTCTCGCGGAGTGCGACGAGGTTAAATTTACATCTTCAGCTAATGGCGTGGGGGTAACGAGCAAAGTCGAGGGATTGATGCTTTATCTTCATACCAAAGGCGTCTGGCTAATTCGTGAATGAATTAAAATCATATATTCTCAGCCCTGCCCACTTCTATCCAAACCCAGATTTGCCTACAAGTGTCAAGAGCCTTATGTATTGACAGAACTGGGTGATTTTAAGATAATTAGTATGTTGCATCACGATATGGTGGTGCTGTCTTTAAGCGTTCTGAACATATGAATAAGCTCTTTTGGAAGGTACGATTAGTTGTTATGGCCGTAAACCTGACTATAGCCGGCATATTTGCCTATTTTGGGTGGTTATTGGACCAAAGGCATGGAACTGGTGTTGCCTATACATTTGCGGGGGTCATTGTTTCTTTTCCGATCGCACAACTGATAGTTTACCGAATGGTTAAGAAACTCGTGTAATCTAGGTATAAACTTGAACATTTCACTTTCTGCAGAAAACCTATACTATTTTGGACCTATTGCATTTACCAACGGTATGGCATCAGGGCTTTTAATTTTGGCTTTGGCCATGCTTTCAGCCATTGTGATTCCGCGGACGTTTGCCGTTGTCCCCGGTAGAATCCAATTAGTGTTGGAAATGTTGAGTGAATATGTCTTGGGCCAACTTGAATCTGCTTTTGGTTCAAAGGCTCAAGCCAAGCGATTCTTTCCCATGCTTTTTACATTGCTGCTTTTCTTGGTTGTTGCCAATCAGCTGACTGCGGTGCCGCTGATAGGGCAGATCACGCTTGGTGAGAAATCACTTTTTAGATTAACAACGTCTGACTTGAATGAAACATTTGCACTGGCCCTATTAATGGTTGGGGTGTCCCATGTTTTAGCGTTCAAGATTTCTCCTTTGGGCCATATCGGTAATTTTATTCGAATCAAGCCGCTGCTGTCTGCCAGAAGTGTGGGGCAGCTTGCCTCTGCGATGCTTGGTTTTGCACTAGGCTTGCTGGATATAGTTGGTGAGCTGGCAAAGGTCTTGTCCTTGTCTTTCCGTATTTTCGGGAACATTTTTGCAGGTGAAGTCATGGTTGTGGTAATTGCCAGCATTTCTGCCTATACTTATTATATTGTGCCAATCCCGTTTATTTTCTTGAGCTTGTTTTCGGGATTTGTCCAGGCATTTGTCTTCTTCATGCTTTCCCTTCAGTTTATAGCAGCGACGGTTCGGTCCCAGCAAGAGCCGGAATCAGAAGGCCATAGTAGAAAAGAGGATGCGGAGCAGTATAACCCAACTATTTCTCTGAATGTCGCAACCGTACCGGTAACGGAAATGGAGGGAGTCAGGCGGCACTAAAGCATAAGGCAGCGTGTGAATTGCGATATCTCAAACAATATTAATTAAATAAGAATACACATATGGAATCAGAAGGATTAAAAATTATAGCAGCGGGTCTTTGTATGGGGTTGGGTGCTATTGGACCTGCTTTGGGTGAAGGCTTTATTGGCGCCAAAGCTATGGAAGCAATCGGCCGTAACCCTTCCCAGGCTGATGCAATTATGCCTCGTATGATCGTGGCTATGGCGATTACCGAATCGACTGGTATTTATGCCTTGGTTATATCGCTCATTATTTTATTCGTAGTCTAGAACCCTCGTGGAAACAGGTGGGTTGGGAATAAACTTACCGGGGTTGATTTTTTACCTTGTAAACTTTGGGGTAATCGTTTTGGTGCTGGGTAAGTTTTTATACAAGCCGGTGATGAAATTCATGCACGAGCGCCAAGAGATTATTAGGCGCAATATATATGAATCGAACGAACTTAGGATGAAATACGAGCAGGAAGTGGAAGGGCTTAGGCAGCGTTACACAGAAAGCCATGCCAAGATGCAGCAAGAAATTGAGGGCTTTAAGAGTCAGGCCTTAAAGGAAGTGGACGATTTACGGTCCCGGGCTCAGGAAGACCGCCGGCAAATACTAGAGCAGGCGCGCCAGAAGGCTGAAAGCATTATCTCCGGGGCTGAATCGGAAGCAGAAGAACAAATACTGGACCGTGTGAACAAGATTCTCAGCTTTGCGCTTCATTCTTCTATGTCTCCAGAAAAAGTCATTTCCAAACTTAAGACTGCGTGGCGCGAAACCGCCACCCGCCGCCAGCCATAACATAACAACATGTCTCAAAAACTGCATAAATTATTTAACACTTTAGACACTGCCCTGGAGCAGATGAAAAAACCGGACGGGAAAATTTCCCACGGAATTGTTTTGTGGGCGAAAGACGGAATCTTTAAAGCTGACAATATAGCCGGGGTTGCAATGGGTGAAGTCATTTCTGTGCCCGAGGCAGAAAGCTTGGCTTTGGTGATGCAGGTCGAAAATGAGACTTGCTCTGCCGTCTTGCTGTCTGCAGGTTCGCAAGTAAAACCGGGCCATTCCGTAACGGGAACGGGTAAAACTCTGCAAGTTCCAGTCGGTCAGGAAATGCTCGGGCGAGTAGTTGATCCTTTGGGTGTTGTACTTGATGAAAAAGGTGATTTAAAAACCTCCCAGTTTGCGCCTCTTGAAACTGAAGCACCTCAGGTGTTGGATCGTGATCCGGTAGGGGTGCCTTTGCAAACCGGCATTGTTGCTGTAGATGCCTTGATTCCTATTGGCCGAGGCCAGCGCGAGTTAATCATCGGCGACCGCCAGACGGGCAAAACCACGGTTGCTGTAGATGCTATCATCAACCAAAAAGGCAAGAATGTGGTTTGCGTCTACGTAGCCATTGGACAGCGCGATGGTAATGTCGCCCAGGTTGTCAGTGATTTGGCCAAGCATGGCGCATTGGAATACTCTATCATTGTATCTGCATCTGCAGCTCAGCCGCCGGTGCTGCAATACTTGGCTCCTTATGCTGGTCAAGCCATGGCTGAATGGTTCATGCACCAAGGCAAGGACGTTCTAATCGTTTTTGACGATTTAACCAAGCACGCGGTGGCTTATAGAGAAATTTCTTTGCTGCTCAGGCGCCCCCCCGGCAGAGAAGCGTATCCCGGCGATGTGTTTTACCTGCATTCTCGCTTACTGGAGCGCGCAGCCCAGCTGACCAAAGAATTAGGTGGTGGATCCATTACTGCCTTGCCAATCATAGAGACTTTGGGCGGTGACGTTTCTGCATACATCCCAACAAATGTCATTTCAATTACTGACGGACAAATTTATTTGGAATCCGGATTGTTCTACCGCGGGGTCCGTCCGGCAATCAACGTGGGTATTTCTGTCTCCCGAGTAGGTGGAGCGGCGCAAACTAAAATCATGAAGCAGGTGTCGGGAAGTGCCAAGCTTCAGCTGGCTCAGTATTATGAACTAGCGGCGTTTTCGCAGTTCTCTAGCGAACTGGACGAGGAATCCAAAAAGCGACTAGTCCGCGGCCAGCGCTTGGTAGAATCCCTAAAACAAGGCGTGCATGCGCCGCTGGAGGTTTGGGAACAGGTTGTGTCGCTTAAAGCCGCAATGGATGGATATTTGGATGAGTTTCCGGTAGCACAGTCTCAGCGATTACTGGCTGGATTGATGGCGTATATAAATAAAAACCATTCCATAATCGTGAAAACTATTGAAGACGAGAAGAAAATGACGGATGAGCTTGAGGCGTTGCTTAAATCCTCCTTTGAGCAATACTTTAGGGAATTTAAAGAGAAAGTTTAGTTATGGGCTTAGTTGACATCAAAAATCGCATTGAAGTTACTTCCAGTACTCGCAAGATTACCCAAGCTTTGCAATTGGTGGCGGCCAACAAAATGAAGTTTTACCAGCGTCAAGCAATGGCCAGTCGCGATTACGTCGGAGAGCTCGTGAATGTCTTAGGATTGGCCTCTGATGCGCTGGAAAATTTTTGGCTCTCAGAAAAGCGCGAAGCAGGCAAAACCTTATTTGTCCTTATGACGTCCAACAAGGGCTTATGCGGCACCTTAAATACCAAGGTGATCAATCACCTGTTTACATCAGCGGAATGGAAAAGCTTGGCGCCGGACCAGCGTCTGCTGGCGACTGTTGGCAAGAAGGGCCGGGACGCCGCCAAGCGCTTGAAGGTTCCTATAGAAATTGAGTACCCAGGAGTGGGGGAAAATCTCAAACCAATTGAATCATTGTCTATTTCGGCTAAAATTTTGGACCTGTGGGAAGCCGGGATAGTCAACAAGGTAATTCTTGTCTCCCCGCATTACGTCAATCCATTTACCAATATACCCAAGTTTAGGTCCTTCCTTCCCCTGGCTGCAGAAATTATGGATGCCGTACACCACAGCAGCGAGCATTTTCAGGGGCGGACAGCTTACTTGGAACCGGATGGCCGCACCGTTGTTAGGCAGGCAGCAGTGCAAATTATCGAATCTTTGATGTCTCAAGCTTTTTATGACCTTAAGGCCAGTGAATATTCTAGCCGCATGGTGGCGATGAAAAAAGCATCTGATGCTGCAGATGAAATGGCGACATCCTTAACCTTGGAATACAACCGCACTCGGCAATCTATTATTACGCAATCTTTAGCCGAACTGGCCGCTGCTTCAGAGGCCATGAGTGAAGAAGATGATAGCGTAATATCAAAGAAGCAATCCATTAAAGCAAATGCAAAGATTTAATTTATGAGTAAAGATATAAAAGCATCTTTAGCAGGAACAGTGACCCGTGTGGCTGGCGTGGTTGTTGATGTTCAATTTGGGAATCATTTGCCGGAGAAATACTCAGTGCTCAAGGTGCATCTGGAAAAGCCAGTGGTGTTAGAAGTGCAGTCGCATATGGGAGGGGGCGTGGTTAGATGCATTGCATTGTCTTCAACCGAAGGGTTATCTGCAGGTACGCCAGCATATGATACTTTAGAGCCAATTTCTACGCCTGTTGGTCAGGCGGTCTTAGGCCGCGTGCTGAATGTATTGGGCCAGCCAATAGACAGAATGGGCGATTTTGACGAGTCGGTGGAACGTCGCTCCATTCACCAGAATGCGCCGCCATTGTCTGAGCAAACCGGTAAGTTGGAAATTCTGGAAACCGGGATTAAAGTCATTGACTTGCTTGTGCCATTTATCAAGGGTGGGAAAGTGGCGTTATTCGGAGGAGCAGGTGTGGGTAAAACCGTGGTCATTCAGGAGCTTATTCATAACGTGGCAAGCGCTTACGGCGGCTACTCTGTCTTTGTAGGGGTCGGCGAACGCACCAGAGAAGGTAGTGATTTGATTCGTGAAATGAAGGACTCTGGCGTCTCAGATAAGGTGGCCATGGTGTTTGGTCAAATGAATGAGCCGCCAGGCGCCAGATTGCGCGTTGGATTTACCGGCCTTACAATTGCCGAACGCTTCCGCGACGAGGGCAAGGATATTTTGGTGTTCATTGACAACATTTTCCGATTTACACAGGCCGGATCAGAGGTTTCGGCGTTGCTGGGCCGCTTGCCGTCCGCGGTAGGCTACCAGCCAACTTTAGCATCAGAAATGGGTCAGTTACAGGAGCGAATTACCTCTACCAAACAAGGGTCTATCACATCAATTCAGGCGGTATATGTACCGGCTGACGATTTGACTGACCCCGCCCCAGCCACCACTTTCTGGCACTTGGACGCAACAGTTGTGCTTTCTCGCAAGTTGTCCTCAATGGGGCTGTACCCTGCTGTTGATCCTTTGGATTCCTCTTCTAAAGCATTAAAGCCAGCTGTGGTGGGGGAGGATCATTATGAGATTGCTCAACAAGTACAGAAAATTCTCCAGCGCTACAAGGAACTCCAGGATATTATTGCTATTTTAGGGGTAGACGAATTATCAGACGAAGACAAGCTGATTGTAAACCGCGCCCGAAAAGTTCAGCGTTTCTTAACTCAAAGTTTTTTTGTAGCCGAAGCCTTTACTGGCGCTCCTGGCAAACTTGTTAGCCGCGCCGATACAGTTGCAGGGTTCAAGAAAATTGTTTCCGGCGAATGCGACCACATTTCAGAAGCTCATTTCTACATGGTCGGAACCATTCAAGAAGTGTTTGAGAGGCACAATCAAGCTCAGCAATGAAAACAATTAGTTGTAAAATTTTAACGCCTTCCGGCGTGGTCCTAGACCAAGAGGTGGATGTGGTCCGTTTGGCTACCATGAATGGCCTGTTGGAGATTTATCCGCAGCACGCCGATTTAGTCGGGAATATCGATTTTTCCCATGTTTGGGCCGAGCGCGGTCAGCACATAGATCATTATTTGGTACGTCACGGCATGCTGTCTGTTGATAGTGTTGCCAACCAAGCGCGCATCATGGTGTTTGACTGTAGAAAAAAAGACTCGGTGGACCTCCAGACTTTGCGGGAGTATTTTGACATGCTGAGTGCCTTGCTTAAGGCTGGGACACACAGCAAAATGCAGGCGCATTTTTTGAAAGGGGAAATTACGTCGATGGAAAAACTAATGTCAGTAACTACGCCAGAAGGCAAACCGTAACATAATAGAAGTGCTTACAAATATCATCTATGCAAGTAGGTGTTTTTTGTTTGCGTGAATACGGTCCGGGCTGTAATATAACGCCATGAACAAGCAAATCTCAAGTGGTACGGCGCATGCAGTGCCTGCCGATTTACGCCCGGCACTCGCTTCCGATATGAGAACTCTGACTGAGTGGGAGGATCTTACGCCGCTAGCGCGTAATGAGTGGATCTGCTGGGTTACCTTAGTCAAGATGGAAGAGACCAGGAATATCCATGTCAGAAGGACGATCACGGAACTCAAGGAAGGCAGGAGAAGTTCTGTATCTGAATGACTTGTTCGATAATTCTGGTTCGCATGACACCCGCCCTCAATGACTTAAGTCGATCCCTGGGAGAGGGTGACTCCCCAGCCCTTCATCTTTGGGTTATAGCCAATAACTCCCTTATATCCTGCATTGTCTGATCGTAAGCAGGAGCAAGCCCTTGCCACTCGGCCATCCTGTAGGCCTTCCAGTGTTCTATGAAGGTACCAGTCTGCTAGCCAATAAAAACACCAATAAAAGTGGATGTTTTTTATTTATCCATCGTGGACGGTAGAACTTGGTAATGCTAGGATTATAGTATGTTACTTCGCTTGAAAATAATATAGACAATGAAAGATACTCGTTAGAAAAAGCCCAAGAGGAAGCTTCAGGACTCCATGAAAAGGTTGAATTGGGAGAAGCTCCTGATTATACCTAAGCGGATAGGCAAGAAACTGTCAGTCGACTGTACAAACGTTATTTCGCCTTGGCTAGGTCCTTATCAGAGGACAGTGAACACTGTGGTATAATCCGTGGCGCAATGGGGATTTTAGGCGGGGAAGTTAGAATCGGGGATGATAACGTTGATAATTCTCCTATGCAATCTGGCCAGTTGTTAGTCACCTTGGCTATGAGCCGTGACATACGAATCGACAATGTCGTAAATAACCCAGTTCCTCGCACTTTCCACGCGAAGAACACCAAGGAGTTTTTAGAAAAATTTGGAGGGGTCCTAAGCGGACTGAAGGTTCTGGATTTAGTTTGCGGGTAGTCTCCTGCTTTTGCAAAAACAGCTCTCACTCTCGGCTCTGAAATTTAAACCGTGGATGTGTTGCCTGCAGATTCTTTTCAGAACTATCCTAAGGATTATTACGGCAAGGACGACACTGGATTTGAAGATGCCAAGAAGTGCCATATTAAAATCGACTTAAGCGAATCAAAATCATCTGAAAAGCTACTGGAAATTACAGGTGGTGAGTTTGACCTCGTCACGGCAGCGCACCTCCAAACCCATACACCCAGAAGTTACAAAGAAACCAAGAGTCACAAGGATATGTTTTACTACTACATTAGGAGCGAGGAGTACCTGCCCCTGCTAAAAGGAGGCGGTGTATTGTTCGAAGTAAATTAAGCTAGGGGATTGGCGGTGGAGAAGGACGACGAAGAAATGCGAGGCACGTTGGGCTTGGTTGTTGAGTAATTTATTGATTAACCCATAACTCTCGTTGCTCCAAAATAAAGCGCAATCGATATTTTCTCTAGGACTAGGATAAATCAGGAATATGCATACTGTTCTTTTTTTGTATTATAGTTCTAACGTTGTTCACTACTCCGATTCAAGAAGAAACATCAGTAGTATTTAAGGGTGTTTTTTTATACCTTTCATGAACGATTGAAATGCTTGAACCACTTCTCGATCATCTGGTAAAATGCTATGGCTTTTTCCCCACACTATTATTACGTAAGTTACCCAGTTTATATTTGGGTTACATCGTAAAATTAGTTTTTTTAAGATTAGACCATAATTTGTATATATGTTATAATGCAGACAAGAAAAGACGATTTTTGAAATAAAATTGGGAATGTTGAAAACAAAAAAATCTACTGGTCATAAGGGCATATTTGTTGGCTTTTACGTTAGTAAAGGCAAAAACAAGATATTAACCCGGGTGAAAAAAGAAAAGATATACTCTGTTTTGTCCGTTGATTTGGACTCTAAGAAAAAGTTGCTTGGCAGACCCTTGGATATAAAGGGTGAAAGAGATTTGGACAAGATAGTTGACTTAAGGGTGACTAAAATAGGTGGGACAAAGTCGATTTTATCTTATGCTAAAGGTAAAAACTCGTATATTGCTATTAGCAAAACAGGATTAAAAAAATGGGACGTGGTTGGTAAAATCAAAAATTCTAAACACGTTTTGTTTTTGCCGTTTACCGTTAAAAAAGAACATTTTGCTTACTGTGGCAGCGACGATTTGAGGTTAGCTAAGTCAAGAGACTTCAAAAAATGGGACATTTTAAGTGGACCAGTGTTTGCTCCACGTAGGGGCTATTTTGATGCTGAAAAAGTCTGGCCGGTCAGTGCGTCTAAAACCCGGCAGGGTATTTATCTCATGTATTTTTGCCCAAAAACCAGAGCTTTAGGGTTGGCGCTGTTTAAAGCTACAGATCCAAGTCAGGTGATATGGCGAACCGCTGAGCCGGTTTGGGTATTCCAAGAAAAAATTAAACCGTTGGGTGGGTCAATAAACAATGACGTTTTGGTTTTTTATTATCTTAAGACTAATGGTGAGCTGTGCTGCTTGAGGTTTGGTGCTGCTAAAGTGTTTGGTGAGCAACATCCAGCACCCCTGCTTGAACGGTTTGTTAACAATCCCTTGATCAGTCCAAATCCTGACAACGAATGGGAGTCACGGTATACGTTTAATGCCGCCATACTTCATGAGAAGAATAAATTTCATTTTATATACAGGGCCATTGGGGATGACGGGGTGTCTGTTTTAGGGTACGCCTCTAGCAAAGATGGTGTGAGTCTGGACGAGCGGTATCCCCGTCCGGTGTTTGTGGCTCATGAGAACCCAAACCATGGGCTGAACACCGCAATTAGGAATCAAGTATTTATTTCAGGTGGTGGGTGGGGTGGCTGCGAAGATCCCAGATTGACCAAGATAGACAACAAGGTCTATATGACTTACACGTCCTTAGATAACCAAGCTGGCGTACCACAGGTGTCTTTAACCTCGATTGCTTTAAAAAGCTTCCTAAGCAAAAATTGGAGATGGTCTAAACCGGTTGTGATCTCTCCACCTAATGAGATTCATAAGAATTGGGTTATTTTCCCAAAAAAGATCAACGGCAAGTACGCTATAATGCACAGCATGACCTCAAAAATCATGATTGAGTATTTAGACTCTTTGGATTTTAAAAAGGGCGAGCATATTATTAGTAAATATCTCCCCGAATATCGCGCCAAGCATTGGGATACCAGAGTCAGAGGAGTTGGTTCGCCACCTTTAGAAACTAGTTTGGGGTGGCTAATTTTCTATCATGCAATAGATAAGCGTGACCCCGGTAAATACAAGCTAGGAGCGATGATTCTTGATCGGTATGAGCCGGAAAAGATTTTGTACAGATCAGTTGGGCCAATCCTAGAACCCAATCTAGATTATGAGAACACAGGCTTTAAGCCTGGTATAGTTTATAATTGTGGAGCAGTCATTGTCGGGGACTTGATATATGTCTATTACGGCGCGGCGGATACGGTTGTCTGTCTGGCTACAGCCAAACTTAAAAAGTTCCTGAAGAATCTCAAGTCTTCAGCGCCTGCCAAAATTGATAATATTTTTTCTATGTCATTATTAGCAACCACAGATGTTTAATCTACAACGGAACGAGGAAAATCCGATTCTAAGTCCTGATCCAAACAGTATTTGGGAAAGTGAGGCCGCTTTTAATGGTTCTGTTGTCAGGCTTTGGTTCACTACGCATATGGTTTACCGCGCTATCTCAAGCCGCATTACTTGGCACGGAGAAGACCTTAACGTGTCTACAATTGGATATGCTAATAGCTATGACAGTATTCATTTTGGAAACCGACGACAGTTGATTTACCCGGAAAAGGATTGGGAGGAGTTTGGTTGTGAAGATCCCAGAGTAACCAGACTAAACGGCAAATTTTATATTTTTTACACCGCACTTTCTGGCTATCCTTTTAACTCCGATAACATTAAAGTGGCCGTGGCCACCACCAGAGATTTTAAAACCATTGATTCTAAAAAACTTGTCACGCCATTTAACGCTAAAGCCATGGCTTTGTTTCCTGGTCACGTTGGCGGTAAAATGGCTGCGGTTTTAAGCGTAGATACAGACAAGCCTCCGGCAAAGATTTGCTTAGCCTTTTTTGACAATGAAGATCAGATTTGGTCAGCGGATTACTGGAAGAAGTGGCAGGAGAATATCCATGAACACACGCTCCCTCTACTAAGGAGTTCTGCGGACCAAGTGGAAGTTGGTGCGGCCCCAATTAAAACTAATAGTGGCTGGCTTTTGGTTTATTCGTATATAAAAAACTACAAGGACGGAAGCGGGGAGCGAGAGTTTGGCGTAGAGGCAGTTTTGTTGGATTTACAGGACCCCACCAAAATTATTGGCCGTACGCCTGCCAGCATGATTAAACCAAGAGATGATTATGAGACTAAGGGTCTAGTGCCAGATATTGTCTTTCCGTCAGGTGCTTTAATAAAGGGTAATGAACTTTTTGTGTATTATGGCGGAGCGGATAAGGTGGTAGCTGTGGCGCACGGTGATTTAAACAGACTTTTGAAGTATTACATGCTTCCGTGGGGGTCTGCTGCTAATTGGGTAAAGGACTTTGACTACAGAAAAGGCGAAGTAAAACTTGAGAGGTCTTCTGCAAACCCCATTTTAGAGCCCCGTCCGGAAGTCTCTTGGGAAGCTAAGGCGGTATTTAATCCTGCCGTGGTTAGTCTGGGAAACAAAATCCACCTACTGTATCGGGCCATGGCCGAGGACTCCACTTCTTACGTGGGTTACGCGTCTACGACTGACGGGGTTAAGATTGACCAGCGTTTAAAACAGCCCGTGTTTGTGGCCGGGGCAGAAGCAAGCGGTCAGCGCGTTCGGATAAGCGCTGAGGATCCGCGCATTTCCCGGATTGATGACACTTTGTACATGTGCTACACGGCGTATGACGGGAGACTGCCTCGCGTGTCTTTAACATCAATCAAAGTACAAGACTTTTTAAACCAAAATTGGAACTGGACTTTGCCGGTCTTGATTTCACCTGAAGGTATGGATGATAAAGATGCTTGCTTGCTGCCAGGTAAAATTAAAGGTAAATACGCAGTTTTTCATCGGCTTAACAATCGGATTTGTTTGGATTACGTCAGTAATTTAAAGTTCAAAAAAGGCACGGAACTCAAGGGTAATGTGATCATGGATATTCGGCCAGACAAATGGGATAATGTTAAAATCGGCATAGCGGGCCCGCCTATTGATGTGGGTAACGCCTGGTTGCTGCTTTATCATGGCGTGTCGCAACCCGGGAATGTTTATAAGGTTGGCTGTGCCTTGCTTGACCACAAGGATCCGCAGAAAGTATTGGCCAGGATGGATTATCCAATTTTTGAGCCCAAGGCCAGATATGAGTTGGACCAGGGCCAAGTGCATAATGTGGTATTCCCGTGCGGGGCTGCAGTAAAAGGAGATCGACTCTTGGTCTATTACGGCGGCTGCGACCAGGTTATTGGGGTGGCCTCCGTTGATTTAAAAGAGTTAATTAAGGAAACAAGAAAGTATCCTGTATGAATTTAGTTAATCGTGCGAGGTCAGAACGTCCGTGGGGTTACTTTGAGCAATTTACTTTGAATGAACCAAGTACCGTCAAGTTAATTGTCGTTAAAGAGGGTCAAAGGCTCTCTTACCAAAGTCATCAGCATCGTGATGAGTTTTGGCGATGCATTAAGGGGCCGCTTAAGGCTGTAGTTGATGGTCAAGATGTGGTGATGAACGAAGGTGATGAATTATTCGTAACCGCAGGAACTAAGCACAGATTGGTTGGTGATCAAACCGATGGTTTGTGTCTGGAAATATCATTCGGTAATTTTGATGAGAATGATATTGTTAGGCATCAGGACGATTACTCCAGAAATTGACACCTGCCAGTATAAGGGCGTGCGTCTAGTCAAAGTGTATCTGATAGTATAAAGCAGGCTCGGCATTATTAGTATTCACTAAGTATAAACACCATTTTTCATAAAAGTGGCTCTAGTCCTATCCACGACCTAGAGCCATGAAAAAACACCTGATTTGTAGAGTGTTTTTTTGTTTGACTCTCAATAGGATTAGTTTATCTGCTTTATCAGTACCTTTACGATAATATGCAAGGTAATTTTTGTTGCAAGAATTAATTGAGTTAAAAGTGGAATAGCTGCCGGATATCATGGGGCGATATTTAGCGTGCTATCCTTAGCACATGAGAATAGTCAGCTTCAACGTCAACCAGACGGACCTGTCTCATTTCATGGGGGACATACAGAAGGACGAAGTCCTGGCCACTGCTGACGTGCTCCTGCTCCAGGAGATAGAGGAATACCACTCAGCAGATGATGTCAAACAGACACTCCTGGATTACGGCTTTTACCACTTCTCTCCCACAAGGTTGCTCAAGGGTGGGGAGCATGGGATTGCCATCTTGAGCAAAATCCCGATCCAGGACTATGAAATCCTCGAGCTGCCGGCCTTCAACCTTTTTTTCCGGTCAAGGAAGAGGATTGGGGTCAGGGGGTTCATTGACGTGGCCGGGGAGAGGGTCCAGGTATGCAACGTCCACCTGGACAGCAGGCTGAACATCACGGACCGGATAAGACAAATCACGCCTTTCATAGAGCATATCCGGAAGGATGGCGGCAAGATTATCCTGGGCGGTGACTTCAACACGATCCCTCTGCGACTGTACAAGAACCTCTTGCCGATAGGACTGCATGACCAGGGCAAGCAATTTCACGAATACCTCCTACAAAACGGCTTGTCCACTTTCCATGTCCAGCCTAAGTACTCGATGCGGTCGGGGAAAATACGCTGGCTTCTGGATTACATCTATGTCAGCAATATGGAAATCAAGCAGTATGGCGTCCGGGCGAAAATCGAGAAGTCCGACCACCACCCTGTTTGGGCGGACGTGGAGTAGCTAGGACTGTTCCTCGAGAGCGCGTGATAAAATGACCAGCATCTTGAGCAGGAAGCTCCTCTTGCGCCATGACTTGCGGGTGATTTCCTTGCAAAATTTCATGTCCTGTGTGAACGTCTCTTCCAGCTGGGCGGCCAGGGTGGCATCCCGGATGCCGAAGGCATTTTCTTCGTCCAGGCTGCGTGAGCGGTAGTTCTGGTTGTTTGAGCCGATTACGGACCACAGGCCGTCGACCACCAGGTACTTGTTGTGAATGAAGGTCGGCTGGTATTCGTAGATGCGAGCGCCGGCTTGGAGCAGGTCATAATAGAAATTTTGGCTGTTCCACCGGACCGTCTTGGCGTCTACGTGTTTGTTCGGCAACATGAGGCGGACGTCCACCCCGGCCTTGGCCAGGTCCATGAGCGTGGCCAGGGTATGGCGATCAGGTATGAAGTAAGGGGTGGCGATGTAAAGACGGCGCTTGGCCACAGCCATGGACAAGACCATGAACTTCGTCAGGTTCATGGCCTCGGAAGGCGAGCTGACCAGGTGGATAAACCTCAGTGGCGTGTCAGAGGGTAAGTGGAGGGGGAATATGCCCGAACCGAACAGGATCTCTCCGCATGAGCTGGTCCATAACTCGGAAAAGGCTATTTGCAGGCTCCGCGCCAGCGGCCCGGTGACCATGAACATCATGTCCCGCCAGCTGCGCTCGTTTTCCGCATTGCCCAACCAGGTGTCCTTGACTGCCATGCCGCCGGTAAAGCCGACTTGGCCGTCAATGATGATGGCGCGGCGGTGCGTGCGGCGGTGGAACTTGGTTAGCTTGCCAAACCGGAAGGTTCGGAACCTCTCCACCCGCCCGCCGGCATCCATGAGTGTCTTGAACTTGCCCTTCGGTGCCCCCTGCCCGCCAAAGCTGTCCAGGAGGACCCGGACGTTAACTCCTTGCCGCTGTTTTTTGATAAGAGTCGCCAATATCTGGTCGCTGGCCTTGCCATCCTTCCAGATGTAGACCGTAAAGCTTATGCTCTTCTCCGCCTTGTCCAGCTCGCGCAAGAGGACCGGGAAGAAGCCGTCTCCATTGTTCAGTATCTGTACGGTCCCTCCTTCCTTGACCGGTGAGTTTACCGAATAGGCCAGGGCAAGCAGGAAGTCCGGCGAGTCGACTTCCGGGATGGGGTTGTTGGTATAGAGTCTCTTGGGGCCCTTGTCGAAAGAGAAAAACAGGCCGCTTAAGACTGACATGACCGTAATTACCCCGATTACGATCAGAATTATTTCCGTGATGTTTAGCATGATGCGTGGCAGTTATGTAGGCGGAATATACCAATTTGCTGCCGCTACGTCAATAGTTATGGCAGATGGGAGTATAAGTGCGCCATACCCGGCATAATTAGGCATAATACCACTTAGGCCGTTGGCGATATTCGCGATAAGGTAAGTTACAAGGCATTAGAGAAAAAACATGATAACAAGCAACAAGTCATTTTTCAGCTTTTCGGTTGACGATATCCAAATGGCGAAGGGGTTTTACGGCCAAGTATTGGGCCTGGAGGTGAAGGAGACCCCTGAAGGTCTGTCCCTACACTTGGCCCAAGGCGCAACGGTTTTTTCTATCACAAGCCTGATCACGCCCCCGCAACCTTCACCATTCTGAATTTCCTGGTCCCGGACATTGCGAAGGCCGTGGATGACCTCACCTCGACAGGCGATTAAAGGAATAAGTCATCACCACATAAACAAGGACATTGCCGCATACAACCGCGCAAAACAAGGTTAACAACGGTATCTGCCTGCCGCCGGTTAAGGAGATCAGCCAAGCCCTTCCGGCGGCCGAAAGCAAGGTCTGGCATCGCGCCCCCGTCTGGTTCCTGGACGGCAACCCCATGGCCGGCTAAGCCGTCAGCAAGGACCACGTCCAGCTGCTTTTCTGGAGCGGCCAGACGTTTGAAGAGCCGGGCCTCATGAAAGAGGGGATCTTCAAGGCCGCCCAGGCCCGGTACACCGGCAAGGATGAGGTCAAGGCCAAGGACCTGAAGATCTGGCTCAAAAAGGCCAAAACCATCAAATGGGATTACAAGAACATCGTGAAGCGCCGCGGCAAGCTGGTCAGGATAAAACAGGCTTAGCGGCCAATCAAAAAACACCCCAGTAAGGGGTATTTTTTGAAGCGCCTGTGATGGTATAATCTAAGCATGACATACCCAGAATTCGTTAAGGAGCTCGGTCTGAGGTTCGGCGAGGAACAAGGGGCCCTTATGGCCTTGCGGGCGGAAGTCGGGTTTTTGAGGAAATACCTGGAAAACCGCGGCGGGCCTGAGTTCGGCAAGGAGCAGTCTGCCATGATCGAAGATTTCCTCCAGCGCCACCCGAGGAATAATTAACCCGTCCGATTACTCGCAGGCATCACCGTGATCAAAGGAACGCCATGCAAGGCGGGCCACCTCCGGGTCTAAGCGTTGCCGCACGCAATCACTGAGCACTGGCGAGCGCCGGTGTTTTTTGTTATCCTTATCGCATCATGGGAAACAAGATACTGATTTTCGATTTTGACGGGACCGTCGCTGACGTCACGGATTCGGCCATCCGGGTTTATAACCGGATAGCGGAGGAAGGCGGCTACAAGACCGTCACCAGGGATAACCTGGCCCTCGTCCGCAACATGAGCGCCATCGACGCCATCCGGTACGCCGGCATCCCCATGCTCAAGCTGCCGTTCATAGCCAACCGCGTCAGGGCCGGCCTCACAGCCGAGGTCCCGAACTTCAAGGTCATCCCGGGCATAAAGGAACCGCTGCAGGCTTTGAAGGCCAAGGGCCATCAGATGCACATCGTCAGCTCCAACTCCAAGGAGAACATAACCAGGTTTCTCAAGCTGAACGGCATGGGGGAGTTCGATGGCGTCCATTCCGTCTCCAGCCTCTTCGGCAAGCATTCCAAGATCAAGAGCCTCATCAGGGCCAGCGGTTGGGACAAGGCTGACGTCATGTATATCGGGGACGAGGTCCGCGACGTCGACGCCGCCACCAAGGCAGGCGTGACGCCCGTCTCAGTCACCTGGGGCCACAACACCGAGGAAGCCTTGGCCAAGGCCAATCCGGGAATTTTACTCAAGAATCCGTCCGAGTTAACTTCGATTTAATCCAATGAGTGAAGACGAATCCGCATACAGCCCTGAACGTAAAATGGAGGAAGCTGAATCTAGGCTGGCTGGGATAGCCAGGGATTTGGGCTTCTTTCCCACATCGGAAATGGAAAGCTTGGCGGCAGGAATCAATCCGGAAAACCTCAAGGACTCCATTAGCGGCTGGAAGGCCAAGGCCGAGCAGGTGCCCGAACAGTATCACGGCAAGCAATGGCATGCGGCGCAGGTCGGCGCCCTGGTGGCTGAGGCGGTGCTGGTCCTTCAGGGCCGCGACATGCCTGAGTTCAGGTCTGCCATGGATGACGCCATCACCTACGCCGACCAGGTCGGCCTGGCCGAGGTGGCCGTCAGCCTGATCGAGATCAGGAAATCGCTCGGCAATTAGCGTTCGCGTCTTAGGGACTGTTTTATTTCTTCCACCCCGGTCGCGCATGCCGTGGTAGGCGAGACGCTGGAATTCCTTGAGGTCACCGCCCTCATGCCGGAATTTTCGGTCCTTGAAGCACAGGTTGCAATACACGTCGCTTTCGCGCTGGCCAGAGTCCTTACTGAAGGGCATCAGGCAGTTTTGGCAGGAATCGTTACTTATGCACCCTACATGCCATATAATGTATAATACCAGCATAACCAGTAAGAAAACCGCAAAAATACAAGGCATGAACATCTACCGCCGCGCCCAACAGAGGTTATGGGCCCTCTTGTACCCGATTTTCCCCAGGATCGAGCACAAGCTCGTCTATTTCCATACCCGCGCCCGTCAGCCGTTTGAGGTCGGGTGGCTGGCGCCCGGCCACAGCCTGGCGGACATGAAGAAGCACTTGGCCGAGAAGTGGGGCTTCGGCAACCACTTCGTGGCTTGGGAGGATTCCAGCCAGGTCCTGTCCTGGCGCAAGCTGACCAGCTTCAAGGAGCAGTACCACCTCCGCGTCTATTCGGACGGCGAGATCCGCGGCCACTACGAGTACACGCCGGAAGCCGCGCCCATCCGCCACTTCTTCGGCAAGGGCGAGGCCCGGACCCGCGATTTATTGAACTTCCTCGGCGAGTACGTGACCACCGAGAAGCACGTTTCCGTGGTCGTCCCGGACACCAGCGTAGCCAGCCAGGATTCGGAAATAACCTTCTCTGAAGGTAAGTAGCTTAACTTAATCATGCCCAGGCTTGCCTGGGCATTTGATTCTATGGCAGAAAAAATGTTGCGCGCCAAGCTTTGGGTTTACCAGGGCCAGGCCTCCTGGCAGTTCTTGAGCCTGCCCAAGGGCCACGCCAAGCGGCTCAAGCAGATGTTCGGCGGGATCGCCCGCGGCTTCGGGTCACTGCCAGTGTCCGTGACCATCGGCGCGACCACCTGGCAGACATCGGTCTTTCCGGATTCCAAGGCCGGGACTTACCTCCTGCCCATCAAGGCCCAGGTCCGGAAGAAGGAAGGCCTCAAGCCCGGGCAAATGGTCAGTTTCTCGCTCAGGGTCTTGGCATAGCCAAAACCTGTAATATTCTGTAATACTTTCGATGCGAAATCACAGTATAACGCCAGCCCGCCGGGCCGGGCCAGACTTTTAACGTACTACATGGACAAGACAAGCCGGACCGTCACGGTCCACGACAAGATGCAGAAGGGTTACAAGTACCGACTGGAAGCCCCGCCGGCCAGGATGTTTGATACGGATTTCAAGCCGGACCTGACCCCCAAGCAGATGCTGGCGCTCGGCGTTTTTGGCGGTCGCTACATGCGCGACTGCCAGAAGGAGTTCCCCAAGGACTGGTTCGCCAAGGCCAAGTTCCATCCGGTAGGCAAGCCCGGCCATGACAAGTCGCTTAATTTTTTTGGCGTCGATGCGTCCCAGTCCTTGGCCGAGTGGCGGCGCAAGGATTGGATCCGGCCGCAGGACCCGCGCGGCTGGTTCCAGTGGTACTGCCGCTACTACATGGGCCGCCGAACGAGTGACGACGCCCGGCAGGTCAAGCGCTGGCGGGCCATGCGCCGGCACGCCGCCCAGATCCGCCAGAACTGCTTTTCCGGCGACATTTCATGCCGCAAGCGCCAGCGCCAGGCCCTCCTGCACTGGGCATATGACAGCCGGAAGATTTAGAGGGCCCTAATAACTGGTTACCCTGGCCCTTTACTTTTTTGCGAGAAAATGGTACATTGCTCTGATAGCATACAATGATAGTAGGCACAAATTAAGCTAATTGCCGCGGATTTACAGGGTTTGCGGCCATATGGGGCAACGCATGGACATCAAGTCAAGCTACAGGAAGACCGCCTTAATCTCCGGTTTACTTGCCGTTATCGGATTGGTCGGCCTGTTCGGCTCGGCCCAGCCTGCCCAGGCCGCCCTGCCGGCCGGGTTTGAGACCGAGACCATCGCCACCGGCATGAGCCTCCCCACGGGCCTCGCTTTCACCTCTGATGGACGCATCTTCGTGGCGGAGAAGTCTGGCGCCGTCCGCCTGATCAGGAACGGCGCGCTGGTCGCCGAGCCCGTGGTCCAGCTGACCGACGTCAACGCCTATGCCGACCGCGGCCTGTCCGGCATCGCGGTAGACCCGAACTTCAGCGTCAACAATTACATCTACCTGTCCTACACTTACGAGAACACCCCCGGCTCCAATTTCACCGGCACCAAGACCGGGCGCATCGTCCGCCTGACCGTGGAAGGGGACACCGCCAGCGAGTCATCCAAGCTAGTCCTGGTCGGCACCGAGGGCGGCGACGTCAACGCCCCGTCCTGCGAGAACTTTGCCGTGACCGTGGACTGCATCCCGTCCGATTCCTCCTCCCACAGCGTGGGTGCCCTGCGCTTCGGCCCGGACGGCAAGCTTTACGCCTCCCTGGGCGACGGCGCTGCCTTTGACGTCATTGACTTGCGCTCCCTCCGCGCCCAGAACATCGACTCCCTGGGCGGCAAGATGCTGCGCATCAACACTGACGGCACCGGCCCCACGGACAACCCGTTCTACAACGGCAACGCCAACTCCAACCGCTCCAAGGTCTACGCCTACGGCTTCCGCAACATGTACCGCTTCAACTTCCGCCAGTCGACCGGCGCCATGTACGGCGGCGACGTGGGCTGGGACACCTGGGAGGAGATCAACCGCATCACCCCGGGCGGCAACTTCGGCTGGCCCTGCCGCGAAGGCAACAATCCGACCACCTACAGCTGTGCGGCTGCCGGCTACATCAACCCGACATACACCTACATCCATGACCCGCAAATCGGCGGGGCAGTCACGGCCGGCGTGTTTCCGGGCGGCAACGCCTACCCGGCCGCGTACAACAACCGCATGTTCTTCGCCGACTTCGCGTTCAACTGGATGAAGACCATGGAGCTCGATGCCGCCGGCAACTTTGTCGGCGTGTCCGATTTCATGCTGCCGACCGACGGCGCTGATGGGCCCGTCGAGTTCGCTGTCGGTCCGGAAGGCCGCGTCTACTTCATTTCCATCTACACCGGCTCCGTCCGCCGCATCAACTACACCCTGGGCAACCGCCAGCCGGTCGCGCAGGTCTCCGCCAACCCGACCTCCGGCCTGTCCCCGCTGGCCGTCAATTTCTCATCCGCCGGTTCAGTGGACCCGGACGGCAACCCGCTGACCTATTTCTGGAACTTTGCCAACGGCATGACCAGCGCCCTGGCCAATCCGCAGCACACCTACACTTCCAACGGCGCCTACCTGGCCACCCTGAACGTCACTGACGGCCAGGGCGGCTCCAGCATCAAGAACGTGACCATCAATGTCGGCAACCGCGCCCCGGTGCCCGACATCCTGACCCCATACTCCGGCGAGGTTTACTTCCCGGGCGAGGTCATCGACATCACCGGCCAGGCCATTGACCCTGAAAACGGCTCCCTGCCTGGCTCTTCGCTGACCTGGCGCGTCATCCTGCACCACAACACCCACACGCACCTCCTGGAAACCCGCACCGGCACGTCCTTCCAGTGGACCGCCCCGGACCACGGCGACCCGGACGTCTATTCCGAGATCGAGCTGACCGCCACCGATGCCGGCGGTGTCTCTGCCAGGACCTCGATCAACCTTTACCTCAACAACAACATCAGCGCGGACGGCAACATGGTCCGCAACAATTCCTTTGAGACCGCTGACCCGGCCAACGCCGCCAAGCCCGACCTGTGGAACTCCTACAAGTGGGGGACATCCACCGCGACCTTCACATATCCGGTCGCGGGCCAGAGCGGCAGCCGCGCCGCCCGCGTGACCGTTTCCGGCTATGTCAGTGGCGACGCCAAGTGGGGCTTTGACCCGGCCCGCGTCAAGGAGAACAAGGACATTGTTTTCTCCAACTACTACATGTCGACCGCTCCGACCAGGATTGTGGCGGAAGTCGGCTACATCGACGGCTCTTACACTTATGAGGACCTGGCCAGCCTGCCGGCATCCGCCAGCTGGACCCAGAACAACGCCACGTTCCGCACGCCAGCAGGCGCCCGGACCTTGGTCATATATCAGCTCCTGGACGCCAACGGCACCCTGACCGTGGACAATTACACCATGAGGCTGGCAGGTACAGCCACCCCACCGCCCCCCGCCGGCAACCTCATCCTCAACCCGTCCCTCGAGGCCGGCGCCGCCGCCCCGACCGGCTGGCAGTCCAACCGCTGGGGCACCAACACCGCCGCCTTCACCTACCCGGTGGCCGGGCAGGACGGCGCCAGGGCCGCCCGCGTGGCCATGACGTCCTACG
>Ga0163151_10000907_pt1 | contig 51188 bp, 35 predicted proteins | sample OliLakLV19MP5IB2_FD_145596 | JGI IMG/M metagenome (GOLD analysis project Ga0163151, IMG submission 145596) | Freshwater microbial mat bacterial communities from Lake Vanda, McMurdo Dry Valleys, Antarctica - Oligotrophic Lake LV.19.MP5.IB-2 | ecosystem: Environmental > Aquatic > Freshwater >...
CGGGCTGTTTTCCAAAAGCAACCGGAGTTGTTTGAGCGCTTCATCCAATTCATTTTGGGCAATCAGGTTTCTGATGTTTTTGATGTATAATTTATTGGTCATATTTGTTTATTATGGCTCTTTGACAATTTTTGTGGTAAAATCAAATGTCGTTTATCTTTACTTGGCTAATTTATTGATAATCAAACGTTTACTAAACTTTAAAAGTTTAGTAAACGTCACCACCACTAAAATTGTCAAAGAGCCTTTATTATAATCCCGCCGAACGTGACGCTTCCCCAATTTGCGACGCTTAGGGGCAATTTTTCGGGAAGCGATTGTTCGACAGCAACAATACAGTTTTTTCCCTCACGCTTACATTTGAGTCACCATTATTTCTCCAACATCTTCCGCGCCGCCGCCACATCTTTCTGCCGCTGAGGGGGGATGATGCCCGCTTTTTCGAAGGTGTTCAGGTCGTCGAGGAAGGCTTCGCGGTAGGTTGGGTAGCCTTGCTGGCCGAAAGGTTGGCGCTGGCAGGTGTCACCTTGTCGTATTGTATGTGGAGCCAATCGCCGAGTGTGTCGAAGACGGGCTTTGACTCTTTGAGCCTCAGTTCGAGGCGCTGTTCGGCATCAAGCCCCAGGTTCCGGGCCTTTTCTTCTACCAATATCTTGCTGAAAAGGCCCTCATCAGCAACCTTAGCTGCTTGCAAACGCCGCCGCCATTGATAAAATGAGGCCACGCTGATACCCTGGACTGCGTAAAATTCCTTTATGCTCAGCCCGCTCGATGCCTGTACTTCCAACAACATCAGCCACGATGCCGAATCCAGCCGCGAACGCTTGGGGCCCCTTTCTTTTTGCATATCTTTGTTTTCCCGCAAAAGTCAGGGAACGGTAGATGCCAGAAAAGATGGGGTTCGTCGTAGGCTTACATCCAAAACGGGCTGTTTGATACTGCTATACGTCGAAAAGGGGGCTGATCGAAGGTCGGGTTGTTTTATCTTTACCATGGTAATTTAATAAATCAACAACATGGTACAAACAATGAATGGCGCCCCCACTACCGCTTGGGCAAAATCGCCCCGGCAACGTTCCCCTGAATCCGAGATTATCCGATATGTTTCGAGGTTTATGGAATTAAGCGAAGCGGAAGCCCAAGTTATACTCGAAAACATTCAGTTTAAAGCCTATAAAAAAGGGGACATCCTGCTTAGAGAAGGGCAAATCTCTAACTTGTGCTATTTTAACATGAAAGGCTGTGTAAGACAATATTACCTGATCGACGGGGAGGAAAAAACCACCAATTTCTATACTGAGGGGCAGCCGATCTCACCCAATGAGGGGGCCTTCAAAAAGAAGCCCTCCAAATTCTATTTATCCTGCGTGGAAGATTGCATTTTATCCGTAGGGACCCCTGAAGATGAGCTTAGGTTTTTTCAAAAATACCCACAGTTTGAAATGGTTTGCCGCATTGCTGTAGAAGATGAATTGGGCAAAAGTCAACATGATTTCGCGGCTTTTATGCTCAGCAATCCGGAGGAACGATATATGAATTTAATAAAAACCAGACCAGAGCTGATTGAGCGGGTTCCGCAGTATCAATTGGCCAGTTATTTGGGCATCAAGCCGGAATCATTGAGCAGAATTCGAAAGCGAATCATGCTGAGATAACGTGAGTTTTGGATAGGTTCATTTTTCGGATTTCAATAAAAACCGCATCGCGGTGCCATTCTGGTAGCCCAATAGGGCGTTTGTGAGGAAAGGAACGGCGTAGCCGTGACATTTTTATGTCGAAATAATGCCACGGCTACGCCGTTCTGAAAAAAATATTTAACGCTGGCGCTACCATAATGTCGCCGCGATGCGGCTTTTTCAAAACTCACGTTAAGATAATAGAGCCGCAAAAAAAGAGGCGATGACGCAATGTCATCGCCTCTTTTTTTTGCTCAAAATCACTTCTTAACCAAAGTCAACGAATCGGGATTGGACGCCCTTGACCTTTGCCCCAGAATTTAACGAAAACACAAAAACATTCAATTTGTCATGCAAAAACTTGCTTTCACCTTTTTATTTCTGCTCGCTTGCTTCAACCCGGCATTTGCACAAAAGCTGACACAAATGGTCCGAGGGACCGTCCTTGATTCTGATAGTAAATTGCCTTTGATTGGGGTGCAGATCGTGATATTGGACACTGAACCCAGGCTCGGCACCGTAAGTGATGCACAGGGTGATTTCAGACTGGAAAACGTGCCGATTGGCAGGGTTTCTTTAAAATGTGCTTATGTGGGTTACGACGATCAAATTTTGTCGAACCTGGTGCTGAATTCGGGCAAAGAATTGATCCTGAACGTCAATTTGCAAGAATCCATTTCGAGATTGAACGAGGTGGTAATCTCGGCCAATTCAAACAAAGGCGAGGCCCTAAACAATATGGCGATCCTGAGCGCCCGATCCATATCGCCAGAACAGACCAACCGCTATGCCGGAGGATTCAACGATCCCTCGCGTATCATGTCCAATTTTGCAGGCGTGACCAATACGCAAGACGGCAGCAACGACGTCATCATACGCGGCAACTCACCCAAATACGTCCAATGGCGGCTGGAAGGGGTGGAAATTACCAATCCCAACCATTTTGGCGACCAGAGCGCGGTGGGAGGCTCCGTCAGCACGCTGAACAACAACCTTTTGGCGACCTCCGATTTTTATACGGGCGCCTTTTCCCCGGAATATGGCGATGTGCTTTCAGGGGTGTACGATGTAAAACTCAGGGCCGGAAACAACGAGCAATTTGAGTCTGTTTTTGGAGTGGGCCTGCTCGGTACAGAGCTCACTTTGGAAGGGCCGTTCAAAAAAGGCTATGGAGGCTCTTTCCTTGTAAATTACAGATATTCAACGATTTCTATGATCAGTGATCTGGGTTTGGTAGACATCGCAGGTTTGTTGAAGTTTCAGGATGCGGCGTTTAAAGTGGTGCTGCCCACGAAAAAAGCAGGTGTTTTTTCCATTTTTGCAATGGGCGGCAAAAGCAGTTTTTTACTCGAAGACGTGACTCCGGCCCTTTGGGAAACACCCGGAAACAGTTCCTTAAAAAGTGAGATCAATGAGGACTTTAACAAAGGCGCTTTCCTCTTGAACACAGGCTTAAACCATACCTACAGTATCAACAGCAAAAGCCATATCCGCACCACGCTGGCTTATTCGAGCGAGGGCATTGACGATGATATTTTTGAAAAACGAGTGATCAAAATTTACGACGATAATGGCCAGTTTTTGCGCGATTCGGCCATCAGCAGGACGCTCAATTTCAACAGCCGATTGCAAAAAAACACTTACCGGGGGGCCCTGACCTACAACTATAAAATCAACCCGAAAAACAAACTCCAGATTGGTACTAAGTACAGCGTTTTTGGGTATCAATTCAAACAGAGCAATTGGGATTCAGAAGCAAATGAGCGCTTCAGTCTGGTTGATTTTAATGAAAATATCGGTACCCTGCGCAATTTTGTCAGTGTGCGGTCCAGAATAAATGAAAACCTGACCTTGGTATCAGGCCTGCACAACATGAATGTACTGTACAACAAAAAAAGTACGCTTGAACCCCGGGTGGCCATGCACTGGCAATTGAACCCCAGCAGTGCAGTCAACGCCGGATATGGCAGCCACAGCACCATGGAAAGCGTCCACAACTATTTTGCAAAGGTGGAGCTGCCCGACGGCAGCATTGTGGAGCCCAATAAAGACCTCGGCTTGTTGAAAGCCCATCATTTTGTGCTCGGCTATGAGCAGCGTTTTGGCAAACATCTATCGGCCAAAATCGAAGCCTATTACCAGCATTTATACAACCTCCCGGTTGAAAATAATGATACGAGTTATTACGCAACTATCAACGAAGGACTTGAGTTCCGCTATGTAGATCTGGTGAACAAAGGCACAGGTAAAAACTATGGGATCGAACTCACCGTAGAGCGTTTTTTTCATCATAACTTTTATTTCCTGTTCAACACGTCCTTGTATCAGTCGAAATACAAATCCCTTGAAGGGGTGGAGCGCAATACCCAATACAACAGCAACTATCTCGTGAATTTCCTGTGCGGGAAAGAATTTGCCCAACTGGGCAGAAAGAAGAATAAAACGTTGGGACTGAACGCCAAGGTGTTTTTTACAGGAGGGAAAAAGATCATCCCGCTGCTTCGGGATACTGACGGGAATCTGGCCGTTGACCCTGAAAACAATCAGTTCTGGGATTACGAAAAGGCCTTCGACGATAAGATCGAGGATGTGTATCAGGTGGTGCTATCCGCGAGTTACAAATGGCAAAAGCCAAAGGCTACACACGAGCTATTCCTGAACCTCGACAACGTGACCAACCATAAAGGGAAAATAAGCGAATTCTATGATGAAAGTGCGCCGGGAGGTGTCGGGTATTTGACGCAGTTTGGGTTTTTTCCGAATGTTATGTATCGGGTTTATTTTTAAAAGTCGTTGCATCCTACACACGAATTGAACCGCTTTGTTTCAAGGGCGATTGCAAGCGCAGCACTACCGAACCAGACGTCGGGTTGGGCAGGATGTCAAACGCTTGAATATCAGGAGCATTTGTGCCAGTAAGGCAATTGTAATTCGGGTTTTTGGTCACAGACGCCGAATAGGAGCTGGTGCAGCTGGTCGCCAAATCCGTCACTACCAGACCATAGGTGCCACTCACCTGAGAGCAATGCCACAAGCTCTTTTCGCCCGGGATGGGGGTACTGCCATTGTACCATTGGAGCGAATATTGGGCGGGCAAGTTCGACGGGTGGCTTACGCGCAGCGAGTTGTTGAAATTGAACCACTCTGGTGCATCGGGTAGCGTACCAAATTTGACAACTTTTAAAAATTTGTCAAATTTTTCACGTCAAATTTTCACGTTGCCCTTGGTGACCGTAATTTGGCGAGTAAAAGATGGTTCCCCTTGCTTTGGACTTTTGGTACAACCCGATTTATCACATTATCCACACCATCATGTCCACAAAAGAAACCCTCTCCTTCCAGTGTCCCTGCGAAAAGGAGCATGTTTTTCAGGAAACCTTCCGGGTGGAGGGTGCGGGCGAAACGACCGTGCAAGTCCGATGCCCGCATCAGAACTGTCCGGGCAAGAGCCTGTTGACCTTTGAAATACCCTGGGAGTTGAGCCGGGACGAAGAGGTGTTGAAGGGCGGGGGTAACCATCCACTGGGTGGTACAAAGTGAAAAAGCCGCTAACTTTGTAAAAAAATCGCATCATGCAATCAGCCACGTTTGAACTTTCCGTCGAAAAGCTCGACCAACGGTTTGTCGAAGCCTTGAGGAGTTTGAGGTGTCATCTCCGAAGCACGAGGAGGTGACCCCTCAAACTCCTCATCATTGTAAAGTTCCTATGAAATCACAATTTCTCGAAACGGTACATGGGTGCGTTCACGTGTTGAAGTTTGGGCACGGGGCGCAATTGCTTATCGCGTTGCATGGTTTTTCTGACCGCGCGCGGATGTTCGCTGTGTTGGAGAAGGCCCTTGGCAAGCGGTACACCGTTGTGGCGATTGATTTGCCATTTCACGGGCAAACGGAATGGAACAAACGAGATTTTTCAAAGGAAGACTTACTTCGAATCTTAGCACAACTGCTCGAAACCGAGGAAAAAACAAGATGTTCCCTTATGGGTTATAGCTTCGGTGCGCGCCTTGCCCAAGCGATGTTGCCGGAACTTGCCCCAATACTTGACCATCTTTATCTGCTCTCGCCAGATGGAGTGAATACCAAAGGTTTAGATGCGGCAGATCGAACGCCCATGTGGATTCGACGCTTCCTTTTCCGAATGATGAAATACCCTCGTTGGTTTGTTTCACTCGCTGATTTTGGCCGTAATTGGGGCTTTATACCGCCGTTCACCCATAAATTCATGACCAACAATTTGAATCGCCCCAAACGGATTCAGCGTCTCTTTGGTTGCTGGTTTTCGATGGATTCGTTTAAGATAACTCAACCAGACATACACAGAATTTTACAGGAAACAGCGCTTCCAACGGAAATATACCTTGGAGCCAATGATACTTTGGTGGATAAAAAATCATTGAAAAAACTTTACGCGAATCTGCATAATGTTCGCTTCATCGTACTAAAAAATGAAGGCCACCGAATAGTGGGCAAAGCGCTTGGTGAAATTTTGGGGCAAGTGCAGGGTTATACTAAAGGTGCGGAATAATATTTCTTTTACTGCAGAGACACAGCGTGATATTTCTCTGTGCCACGGTGTCTCTGCGGTATAAATATTTTCATGTGGTTACTTATGAGACAGCCTCCCCCTGTTACAGCAAACCTCTCCCTTATCATTTTCAAAAAATCGTATCTCCATAGTCTCCCCGTCAAACACGGCATAAGAGCAGTGGTGGAGCCATTCGCCTAAGTTGAGGTAGCGGCTGCGCCCGTTTTTCAACAGCCAATCAATGGGCAAATGTCGGTGTCCGAAAACGAAGTAATCAGGTTCTGTGCCAAGTTCGATTTTCCGATTGCAATATTGGAGCAGCCACTCTTTTTCTTCTCCGAGCCAGGCGCGTTCTTCGGGCGGGGTGGCAGTGCGACTTTTTTGAGAAGAAAAATTGGCAATTCGAATACCGAGATTTGGGTGAATCCAGCCAAAAAGCCATTGGCTGAATGGATGCACGAATACTTTTTTCATCCGTTTGTAACCCAGATCTCCTGGGCCGAGTCCATCGCCGTGACCAATCAAAAATGTTTTGCCCTGAATCTTGCGCTCAATGGGCTTCCGATAAACAGGGATGCCGAACTCCTGCTCAAAGTAGCCGAACATCCACAAGTCATGGTTGCCCGTAAATGCATAAATGGGAATTCCGGCGTCGCGCAGTTCGGCCAATTTGCCCAAAAGACGGCTATACCCCTTGGGAATAACGGTTTCGTACTCGAACCAAAAATCGAATATATCACCGATGATATAAATCGCCTCTGCTTCGGGCGCTATTGAGTCGAGCCATCGGCACACCTGGCGTTCGCGTGCTGCGCTGGTCAGTCGGGCATCAATCCCAAGATGGAAGTCGGAAGCGAAAAAAGTTTTTTTGCGTGTTGTATTCACGCCGCAAAAGTAGGCAAGTGCTTCAACTGTAACTTGGTGTTATTCGTGCCCTTCGTACATTGCCGCCTTAAAAGTCCAACGTCTTACTCTACATGAAACTTTCTACTACCCTCTTAATTGCTCTTGTCGCTTTAGCAGCAGCCACGGGCTTACACCTATTTCCAGGCGTAGACCCAACTGTGCTGATGGTTTTTCGTTGGGTCACAGTAGCCGCTTTTTGTGCCTACGGCTGGACGCGTAACTCGCTCACTACCTGGATATTGATCAGCATGATCATCGGATTTGAAGTAGGTCTCGATATGGGAAAAGCCGCCAAAGATTTCGATGTGCTGAGTACAATTTTTATCAGGCTCATAAAAACCGTGGTAGGGCCATTGCTTTTTTCCACTTTGGTCATCGGTATTGCTGGTCAAAGCAGTGGCAAGCAAATGGGACGTATCGCCATCAAGGCATTCACGTATTTTTTGGCAGCAACCTCAGTAGCTTTGGTAATTGGGCTGTTGGCCATCAATTTTACGCAAGCGGGTGCAGGTATCCAACGAAGTGATGCAAGCGAAAGGGTGACTGTCCCTGTTTCCGATTTGCAGGCCAGAGTAGACAGTAAGAAAAACGAAGCTCAACTGCTCTATAACGACAAGGTGGTGACGATGAAACCAGCCGATTTCAAATTGGACTGGAAATACACCGTGTTGCATACTTTCCCAGAAAATGCAGCCAAAATGATCTACGAAGGGGCTGTGCTGCAAGTAGTGATTTTTAGCCTTTTGTTCGCCTTGGGGCTTCGACAAGTAAGTGAACACCACCGAAAAACGATGATTAATTGGTGCGAATCGTTGTCGGAAGTGATGTTCAAATTCGTGGGCATCATCATGTATTTCGCACCGTTTGCAGTAGGCGGAGCACTGGCTTCTACCATCGGTGACAAGGGCTTGGGCGTCATGGTGAATCTCGCCAAATTGTTGGGTACGCTTTACCTGGCCTTGTTCGTGTTTATAATAGTCGTGTTTGTGCCCGTGATGTTGTTCTTCAAAATTCCGATCAAAAATTTTCTGCGTGCTGTTTATGAGCCTGCATCTCTGGCTTTTGCAACAGCGAGTTCGGAAGCCGCACTGCCACAGGCCATGACTGCGATGGAGAAATTTGGCGTACCCCGCAAAATCGTCTCTTTCGTGATCCCAACAGGCTATAGTTTCAACCTCGACGGCTCCACGCTTTATCTTGCCCTTGCCTCCATGTTTTGTATTCAGGCTGCGGGGCTTACTGATGTTTTCACTTGGGATAAACAATTGATCCTCATGGCTACGCTGTTGCTCACCTCAAAAGGCGTAGCCGCTGTACCAAGGGCTTCACTTGTTATTTTGACCGCTACAGTGCTGCAATTTGGCATTCCAGAATGGCCCATTGCCATCATTCTCGGTGTGGATGCGCTTATGGACATGGGGCGAACCTGCATCAACCTGGTCGGCAACTGTCTGGCTTCGGCGGTGGTGGCACGGTGGGAGGGAGAGTTTGATGATGAAATGGCGGAGCAAGTATGATGTATGAACTATGATGTATGAACGATAGCCAATGGTAAACAGTCAACATCCAACGCACATTGCAATTTTCGCCTCTGGCGGCGGCAGCAATGCCCGAAAAATCATCGAACATTTCAAGGATTCGACAGTAGGGCATGTGGTATTGCTTGTGTCAAACAAACGCAATGCAGGCGTTTTGGCTATTGCTCAAGCGCATGGAATTTCTACACAAATCATTGATCGTAACGGTTTTTACGAAACGGAGAACATGCTGAAAATTTTAGAAGACCATAGGATCGGACTTGTGGTTTTGGCGGGTTTTTTATGGTTGGTGCCGACATATTTGGTGCGGGCTTATCCAAAGCGAATGCTCAATATCCACCCTGCATTGCTGCCGAAATTTGGTGGGAAAGGTATGTACGGCCACCACGTACATGAGGCGGTGAAAACCGCTGGCGAGACCGAAACAGGCATGACCATTCATTTTGTAAACGAACATTATGACGACGGGGACATCATTTTTCAGGCCAGGTGTCCTGTTGCAAAGGAGGATTCTCCTGAAGATATTGCCCGAAATGTGCTGGCTTTGGAGCACCGATACTACCCAGAAATTATTGAACAGGTGATCTTTCAACGCTCCTAAACCCCTGCTTTCCCTTAAACTCTCTTATTTTTGCAATTAAAACGGATTTGAAAGTTCGTTGCGCAGACATGGCAAATATTACCGACTCTAGCCTCCCATGACCGCTCCATTTTCCAGTATGCAGAAACTTCTCTTATTGCTTTTGGGACTGGTGGTTGTGGTCGAATCTACAAAATCCCAAGCCCTTCCCACGCTTCTCAAAAACGCCGAGCGAGAAGCCAACGCAGGCCATTTCCTAGCAGCCGCCGAACTTTGGGAACGCGCCGGGCGGCTCAAAAATTCCGATCCCGCACTGCTCCACCAAGCCGCTGAAGCCTACGCTCAGGCACGCGATTATCTGCGCGCAGCCGATTGTTATCGCGCCACTTTGGGGGATGGGCGTTTCCCGCTCGCAGCGCTCAAACATGCGCGCGCGCTCAAACAGCAGGGGCGCTATGAGGAGGCTGCTCAGGCATTTGAAACCTTTGCACAAGAATATCGCGGCGACTACAAAGCAGTATTGGTTTCGGTGGCAGAAAATGAAATTGCTGGATGCGAATTGGCCATTCAACTTTTTGAAAATCAAGATAGTGCAGCATTTGCCCTTCCAAAACGGCACGCTATAAACAGTCTAGAAAATGAGTTTGCCCCCGTTCCATTTTCCGATCAATTGCTCTACTTCTCATTGGCTTCAGAAACCCGTGCAAAACTTATGCGAGCCATGCAAAATCAAGGGACTTGGGGGCAAGCAGCAGAGGCTACACTTCCCGAAAAGGTTTCGGCGAAGTTCAGGAGCGGCAGTTTTTCGCCCGATGGCAGCCGGTTTTACTATGCCCAATGTGACGGGGGCTGCCCTGCTGAAAGTGGTGGTAGCGTGTCCTCATCTCCCTGCGCGATTTTTTGCATTCGCCGAACGGAAGAAGGCTGGGCAGAACCTGAGCCTTTGAGAGGATATATCAATTTGGAAGGGAGCACAAGCATGTTTCCCCATGTATCGCAGGCGGAGGGATTGGAATACCTGTTTTTTTCGAGCGAGCGGGTAGGGGGCTTTGGAGGTTTGGATATCTACGTTTCCGAGCGATCCTTGGAGTCCGGAGAACTCGATTTTTCATTTCCCCAAAATCTCGGAAGGGTGGTAAACACTGGGGCTGACGAGGTAACGCCCTTTTATCAAGCTGATACCAAAACATTGTGGTTCAGCAGTTTGGGCCATCCATCTTTGGGAGGGCTTGATATATTCAAAACCGAAAAAGAGGACTCCGAATGGTCGAGACCTCAGAATGTCGGGATTCCGGTCAATTCCCCTGCCGACGATTACTTTTTTGTGCTGAAAAAAAGCGGCGAATCTGCGTACTTTTCCTCCAATCGCCGAGACGGCGAAACAAAAACCACCACCACAAACGACGATATTTTCGAAGTGAACTGGCACTAATCACCCCTCCTATGCTTTGGCTACGGTGGGTTAACCAATGCACCAATCCACCAGTCACCATTCACCAATCACCAATCACCAATCACCAACAAACCAATCCCCAACCTACCTTTGTCCCATGACTTTTCGGAGCATTATCGCATTGGCTCGGCCAGAGCATTGGGTCAAGAACCTGTTCTTGTTCCTGCCTGCATTTTTTGCGGCGAGATTGACCGAAGGGGATATATTTTGGAATGCTATGTTGGGCTTTGTAGCATTTTCGCTCACCGCATCGGCGGTTTATGTGCTCAACGACCTGGTAGACGCTCCACAGGACCGCAACCATCCTGACAAATGTCGCCGACCCATTGCGAGTGGCGTGATCAGCCAAAAGCAAGGTATCCTTATCGGGGCAATTCTATTGAGCACTGGGTTGTCGCTGGCCTATTTTTTAAGACCTGAAATGGTGGTTTTCAGCGTGTTGTATTTTGTGGTAAACCTGGTATACTCTCTTTCGTTGAAGCATTTTGCCATCGTGGACGTGTCGCTCATTGGCCTGGGCTTCTTGCTGCGGGTATTGGCGGGCGGCGCTGTGACGGGGGTAGCGGTGTCCCATTGGCTTATCGTGCTTACCTTCCTGTTGGCGCTTATCCTTGGTTTTGCCAAACGGCGCGGCGAATATGTGGTGGCTATGGGCGAGAGCAATTTCCGCAAGGCACTGGAGGGCTACAACCTGCCGTTTTTGGATATGAGCATCGTGGTGTGCTCTACTGTGGCAGTGGTCGCTTATTTGATGTACTGTTTTTCGCCAGAAGTAACAGGGCGAATTGGGAGCGACAAGATTTACTACACCGCTTTTTTTGTGGTGTTGGGTGTTCTGCGTTACCTGCAATTGACGCTTGTGTTTGGCAAAACAGAATCGCCTACACGGGCGCTGCTTCGGGACGGTTTTTTGCAGATCGTGTTGTTGGCCTGGATTGGCTCATTCGCATGGCTGATTTATGCGAAAAAATGGTTGCTGGGAGTGTTTTGACCAGATAATTCAGCACTCCTTATTATCGTTCTTCAAAAAACTTGTGGAAAAACAGCACTTGAAAATCCACAGCATTGCCCCAGTATTCGCTATTGTGTTCTCCCGGGCGTTCAGTGTATTCATGCGGGATACCCGCTTCCAGCAAGCGTTGGTGCATCTCCCGGTTGGTTTCAAGGAAAAAATCTCCTAAACCACAGTCAATAATGAGGGGTAATTCGCGGCCTTTTAGTCCGGGTACAAAGTTGACCGCAGACGCGGCCTCCCAATTTTGCCAATTGATAGAAGGCTCGCCCAACACCCCTTTCAAATCCCAATAGTTAACCTTGAATGGCCTCAAATCCAAACCTCCGGCCATACTCCCAGCTGCTCCAAAGGTATCTATATGCTTGATGGCCAATGTAATAGCCCCGTGTCCTCCCATACTCAGACCGGCGATGGCACGGCCTGCGCGCCCGCGGCGAGTGTTGTAGTAATAGTCAATAAAACCTACCACTTCCTTTGAAATATAAGTCTCGAAGCGAACGGTGGTATCCACGGGACTGTCGAGATACCAGCTGTCGTAACCGCCATCGGGGCAAACGATGATCATCTGGTAGCTGTCGGCGTGCTGGCGAAGTTGTGGAGCATCGGAAAGCCAACCTGCGAAGTTGCCGCTGTACCCATGCAGGAGGTACAGTACAGGGTAGGGCTGGCCCGTCGCCCGGTAATTTTCTGGCGCAACTACAAGACATTTTATGTTTTTCTGCATGGAAGCACTGAATATTTCCAGTGTGTCCACATGCGCGGCATTTGCAGTGTCATGCACAATCAAACAATTGATAATGAGAAGGTTGAATAAAAAAAAGTGTTTCAATGCTCAAAAAAATTTGGACAAAAGTAGCCTGTGTTGTCCTTTGTAGCACTACCACATTTTAGTTATTGGCACTTCTTTTGTTTTCTTCATCCAAACATATTTTTGATTCGCAATGAGAAAACTTCCTTTACTCCTTACCCTGGCTTTTTGCCTACACCTTGCGCCTGCAATTTCCCAAAACCAGGCCGTTAAGAACGCCATCCATGCCAAACTAAACTTCATTGACTACGGTCTTTTGTTCGACAACGAACTAAAGGTGGGCCAAGGTTTTGAATTTGCCTATTTCCGAAACGTTGCCCCTGCCCTCAACATCGGTGTTCCGCTGAAATTGGGTCTGGCAAAACTTCCCGGCTCGTCTGATGCAAATACAGTGACGGCGGGTGCCGACCTCCAGTTTCGGCTCGAGAACATGAGTAGCAAGGCCAAGGTTATTCCATTCGCATTTGGCGGTGCGGGTTATGTTATCGAAAAAGGCAACAGCCATGCACAATTCCCTTTTGGTGCGGGGCTTCATTTTCGTGTTTCCCCCTACGCTTTTATAAGTTTACAAGGCGAATTCCGAAAGGCTTTGATTGAAAACCGAGACAATCTCCAAGTTGGTATCGGCTATGTATATCTACTCCACAAATCTGAGTCGAAGCCAGTTCCTCAAGAGCAGCTTATGTATGATGCGGACAAAGACGGAACACCCGATTCTTTGGATCTATGCCCCACGTTGGCCGGTTCGCCCACCGCACTCGGATGCCCTGATGCCGACAACGATGGCATTGGTGACTCCGACGATCATTGTCCCAATGATGCAGGTACCATAGAAACAAATGGTTGTCCAGATTACGACAACGACGGCCTGGCAGACAAAGACGACGAGTGTCCAACGGAGGCTGGCCCATTGAATGGCTGCCCGGATGCTGACTTTGATGGGATAGCCGACAAGGATGATAAATGCCCCAATGAGAGTGGCTCGGCGAGTAATAAGGGTTGCCCGGAATCAGTGGACTCTGATGGGGACGGGTTCCCAGATGAGATTGACCTTTGCCCAGACAAATCTGGCCCAAATCGAGGTTGTCCTGATACAGATGGCGATGGTATTGCCGATAATTTTGACAGTTGCCCGGAGGTAGCAGGTTCGGTAAACAACAATGGCTGTCCGGAGCTCAAAGACACGGATGGCGATGGCTTTACCGACGATAAAGACCCTTGCCCAACGGAAGCTGGCCCAATAAATGGTTGCCCCCAACCCAAAGAAGCTGACGCAGATGAAGATGGGGTGCCAGATAAAAATGACCCCTGCCCAGACAAAGCAGGCGCTTTTGATGGCTGTCCAGATTCGGACGATGATGGCATACCCGACAATCTTGACAAATGTCCTGATATAGCTGGAACAGCAAAGAACAACGGCTGTCCCGAAGTAAAGGACAAGGATGGAGATGGAGTGCCGGATAGTCAGGATAAGTGCCCCAATGTGGCTGGTACGGCGAAAAACAAAGGTTGTCCTGAGGACAGGGATCAGGATGGAGTGCAGGATGATCAAGACCCCTGTCCAGACAAAGCAGGCAATTTGGGCGGATGCCCTGATTCTGACGGAGACAATGTTGCGGACCATCTGGATAAATGCCCCAACACGGCAGGCTTGGCTTCTAATTTTGGATGCCCTGAAGAAAAACCCGCATCTGAGGAAAAACCCGCCTCCGCCAAGGCTTCGGCGGGTAAAGAAGAGAAAAAAGAGATCACTGTGGTTAGAGAAAAATTGGCGACTGCTGCCCGTGCCGTGCAATTTGAAAGTGCGAAAGCCATTTTGAAAGACGCATCGTACGATGTCCTTGACGAGGTGGTAACCATTATGCGCCAAAGCGCCTCTTACTCCCTTTCCATTAGCGGTTACACAGACGATGTGGGTGAGGATGATGAGAACCTTCGTCTATCGCAGGATCGTGCCAAGGCATGCTACGATTATCTTCTTTTCCGGGGAATAAAAGCAGAACGTATTCGCTTCACAGGTTTTGGGGAAGCCCGGCCTATCGCTGGCAACGACACTGCTGAAGGCAGGGAACAAAACCGCCGTGTGGAATTTGAATTGATCGTGGAGTGAGGTAGATTTGGTGATTTGTGAAGTTGGTTATTTGGGTTATTTGTTGTGCCCAATCTTGGCATTCGTGTTTTCCTGAAAGGAGGAATGAATACCAAGATTGGGCACAACAAATAACCAACTCAACAAATAACCAAATCAACAAATAACCAAGTTCGTTGTTTTCTCCCCCTATGCGGCGCGACTACCTTCTGCTGAGCGGTCTCGCTCTGTTGTTTTTCTTCCCATTTTTGGGGAGCGTTCACTTATTTGACTGGGACGAGATCAATTTTGCAGAATGTGCCCGGGAGATGCTCCAAACAGGTGAATGGATGCGCCCGCAGATTGATTTCGAATCTTTTTGGGAGAAGCCGCCTTTATTCCTTTGGATGCAGGCACTTTCTATGAAGGTATTTGGTGTTACTGAATTCGCCGCCCGTTTTCCCAACGCCCTTTGTGGCTGGGCCACCCTCCTCCTCGTTTTTCATATTGGCAACCGATTGCACGACCGTATGTTTGGTTGGCTTTGGGCATTGGCTTGGCTGGGCAGTTTGCTCCCGCACCTCTATTTCCGCAGCGGAATTATTGATCCTTGGTTCAATTTCTTCATTTTTGCGGGGTTATATGGGTTCATCGAGTTTCGCTGGAGGTTTTTCAGCCATCAAAAAATGCAGTCTTTTTGGGTCCGCTACCGGCATTTGTTGGGCGGCGGTTTTTTATTGGGGCTTGCGATTCTGACCAAAGGCCCCACCGCATATCTCGTGGTGATGTTGGTATTGCTGCTTTATTGGGCTAAATACCGTTTCAAAGGCAAAGCCTATTGGTTGCACTTGTTGTATTTTTCGATGGCGGCGGGCGTAGCGGCTCTGCTGTGGTTTGGGCTTGAAATATGGATGCACGGACCGTGGTTTGTGCAGGAATTTTTGGCCTATCAAGTCCGCTTGTTCAACACCGAGGATAGCGGCCACGGCGGATTTTTCGGCTATCATTTTGTGGTGTTGCTGTTAGGTTGTTTCCCGGCTTCGGTCTTCGCCATCCCAAACCTTTGGGGCGACCGCGAATGTCAGGACGAGGCGCTTGAATCTACAACATTGTCCTCCTGTTTGCGCTGCGATTTTGCGACCTGGATGCAGTTGCTTTTTTGGGTGGTGCTTATCCTTTTCAGTTTGGTTAAGACGAAAATCATGCACTATTCTTCGTTGTGCTATTTTCCGCTAACATATTTAGGATCAGTTACTTTATGGCGGGCGATTAAGTGGAATGTGTTGCCAAAAGTGACAAGTTTCCTGCTTCCAACCATTGGCGTGATATTGGGGTTGGCCGTGGCCGCGCTCCCATTTTTAGGTCAAAATCTTCATTTGATAAAACCCTTGTTTGTCAACGATACATTTGCCTTGGCGAACTTGGAAGCTGACGTAAAGTGGGAACTTTGGCAAGGAATCCCAGGGCTGGTATTGGCGGTGTCAAGTGTTGCAGGTGTATATTTTTGGCTAAAAAAACGAGCCTGGCAAACGGCCCAGGTAGTGTTTGCGGGCGGGGCAATTTTTGTTGGCGGAACCCTGCTTTTTGTCGTGTGCAACATAGAGGGTTATTCCCAGAGGGCGGCCATCGAATTTTATGAAAGCAAAGCCACAGAGGATTGCATTATTAAACCAGTTGGGTTCAAAAGTTATGCCCACCTTTTTTACGCAAACAAACAAGACCCTGGCCCCGATAAAACGCTGGATGATCTGCCCGGCCTTTTTTATAACAAGCCCAGCAAACCAATCTATTTTGTGGCAAAAATCAATCGTTTGAACCCATTACCCGAGTTCCCACAAATCAAGGAAATTGACCGAAAAAACGGTTTTGTGTTTTTTGAATGGAGGCCTTAAAAGTGACGCTTTTTAAAAAAGTGTCACTTCAAAAAATCCCCACCATCGAACAAACTTTCTTAACTGCTGTTTTTGCGCAGCAACGTATTTTTGCCTCGAAAATTCTCACGTCTCTCACTCTCTCACCTCTCTCACATAATGTACCCAATCGCACTCACCACACCCATGGCTCAGGATTTGACAAACCATGGTTTTGAATCGCTCAGCACACCTGATGCAGTAGAACAAGTACTTGAAAATCAGGAAGGTACGGCCTTGTTGGTTGTCAACAGCGTTTGCGGTTGCGCAGCAGCCATGGCTCGACCAGGGGCAAAGCTTTCGCTTGAAAACGAGAAGCACCCCACCAAATTATACACTGTTTTTGCAGGTGTGGACACAGATGCTGTGGCAAAAGCCCGCGAGTTCCTGGCGCCATACCCACCTTCTTCGCCAAGCATTGCGCTGTTCAAAGACGGTAAACTGGTACACTTCCTTGAGCGTCGCCACATAGAAGGGCGTTCGGCACAAATTATTTCTGACAACCTTCGTTCGGCGTATGATATGTACTGCTGAAAATTGAGGCGGGGCTATGTCAAATTTGGTACGCTGCCCGAACATTGTTTGGCAAATTTTTTCAGGATTTTCAAATACTGGACTTTTGACGCAACCCCATTTTAATTTTCAATCTTTTTCTTCTTCTTTATCATCGGTATACCGCAGAAACGCCCCCCTCCTTGGCGCGGGCATTTCTGAATCCTCGCCTTTGATGATTTTCCACAGAACTTCGTTGAACTCGAAATCTGGTACGCGGTCTTCGCCACTCAGGTCGAAAGTGTCGGAACGGCGTTGCAACTCGCTGTCTATGGCGGCATTTCGGTCGTCGAGATTGATGGAGGGGATGCGCGGCTCGTAGGGCGTTAAATCGGCGTTTTTCGTGAAACACCGCCACATCGGGGTAGCCGCCGCGTCGTGTTGGCTCATGGGCGGCAGTCCAAGGATGAGTTCCATGGTGCGCAGCATCGAGTTGGTGGTATACAGGCTGCGGTCCACGAAATTGCGCTTGGTGTATGGGCTGACGACGTAGGCTATCGAGCGGTGCGCGTCCACATGGTCGGCCCCGTTTTGGGCATCGTCTTCGAGCACAAAAACCGCCGATTCCTTCCACACCGGGCTTTTGGAAAGATGTTCTATAAAAAGGCCGAATGCGAGGTCATTGTCGGCTATCTGTGCAAACGGCGTGTGCGCGCCACTGCTCAAACCTTCCGTGTGGTCGTTGATGAGCCGTAGTGTGCTGAGGCGCGGCAGTGCATTCGCCGTCACGAGCGAATCAAAGTCGCGCTTCCACTGGGTCACCCGGGTCGTGTCTTTCACCCGCGTGTCCCAAGAGGTGAAGTAAGGACAAAAATGGCCTTCGATCGCAGGAATATTGGCTTTGTAGTCGTCGGCGAATTCTCCGTATGTACGGTACGAAATGCCCGCTCGTTTGCAGTGGTCCCAGATAAAACCGCCTTTTGGCCAAGCTGTACGGTTCTGCCCTTCGTACACATAGTCGCCGCCTCGGCCACCATAACTTGTCACCCAGGTTTTTTCCGTGAAATCGTTCGCATAAGCCGCCGTGCTCCAGTTGTGGCCGTCGGCACTGACCTCTGCGCTGACGTAAAAATTATCTAACAGCACGAATTCTTGGGCAAGCGCGTGGTGGTTGGGCGTAATTTTTTCTGGAAAAAGGCAAAGCGAAGTATCGCCGTTTCCTGCGGCCATATCGCCCAGAACTTGGTCGTAAGTGCGGTTTTCCTTGATGATGTAAAATACGTACTTGATCGGCGAAGGATCGCCTACCCGCTGCGGGATGGGGTTTCCAGGCTCGCCTTCGGCCAGTTTTTCCCGCTCTTTCGTGTAGGGCGAGTTGCGGTACACCTGCCGCGAGTACTCCGCCAATCGTCGCTTATTGGGCGCGGCGATGATGCTCATCGTGCCTTTCATCAACCCGCCGATATACTGGTCGTCTTCCTCTTCTCCTTTCTGATAATTGGCTGTCGTTTTTTTACCGATCGGGTTTGGCCCGTTCGGATTGGGAAAGGAAGAAAAACCTTTGCCATTCGCGACAAAGATTTGATTGCCAACCCTGCGCACACAAGTCGGATACCAGCCCGTAGGAATGAAACCCAGCGATAGGCTTTGCTTTGGCTTGGATACATCAAACACGGCGAGGCAGTTGTTGTCGGCATTGGCGATGTACAGCGTTTTTTCGTCGGGCGAAAGGGCCACGCTGTTGGAGGTAGACCCTGTCGGGGCGTCGGGGTAGAGCGTTGCGACGAGCGTTTCCACGACTTTGTTTTGAATCAAATCCACCACGCTCACCGAATTGTCGTCGGCACAGGCGACGTATGCCAAAGTTCCTTTTTCATTGAGGATCAAATCATTGGGGCTGTCGCCTACGGGAATTCTTTGCTTGATTTTGCGGGTTTCCGTATCCCACACCACCAATTCGTTGCCGCCCCAATGGCTGATGTAGAGCAGTCGTCGGTCTGGCGAGAGGGCGCAAGTGTATAGTTCTTTGCCGATGGAGTCGCGATGGAGAATGGCTTTAGTACGGGTATCCAGGACGTAAAGGCTGTTGTTTTCTTTGGTCACTACATAGAGCAGGTCGCGTTGGTCGTCCACACACAATCCGGCAGGGGAAATTCGTATGGGCCAGGGTTTGCCCAGCGTGAGTGTATCGCGCAGCACAAGTATTTCTTTCTGAATCGTGTAGCGCAAAATCATATTGCTGTTGCCGCCTGAAACGTACAGGGTCTTGGAATCATCGCCGAATGCCAGACCGAGCCACCCAATCGGGATTTCAAACGACTGGAGCAGTTCCCCTTTTCTAGCGTCAATGAGTTGTAGGGAATGTTTGCTTTGGCCGTTGTTGGTGACAGCGAGGAGTTTTTTGTTGGGCGAAACTGCGATGTTCAGGGGCAAATCGCCCAGTGGCAACGAGATTCCTGCGGGTGTGAGCGACCAGCCTGTGGGGAGGAGCATGGATGGGTTGCCACGCTGTTTGCCGGGATTTTGGGCAAAAAGGGTGAGGGTGAAGAGTAGTGCGGAGAAGAGGAAGAGTGTACGCATAATTCAAGGTAGGAGGAACTAGGAGGAAAAATGAATGAAAATATTCCAGTCTAGGCAAAGCCACGCTTTCCCATCCACTCCGGCAAGTCCAGCAGTGAGTCGAGCAGGCCGTCGTTGTCCAACACTTCCAACGCTTCCCGGGAATGCGTGCCGTTGACCACTGCTAACGAAGCAGCACATCCGGCATTGCGACCTTCTGCCAAATCCACAGGGGTGTCGCCTACTTTGATCACTTGTTTTGGGTCTTCGATGCCGAATGTCCTCATCGCCTGTTGAATCATTAAAGGTGCCGGGCGGCCCTGCGGCACCTCATCGCTTGCGAGGGATAGGTTGATGATCGAGCCAACATCGCCCACATAATCTGCGTTCAGCCCGGCCAGCCAGCCCAATTTGTTGAGAATGATATTGGTAACAGCGCGATAGAAGCCTGTGTTGAGCGCGATCTTGATGTCGCGTTCGCGCAGCCAGTGAAACACTTCGAGCGCGCCTTCGGTAGGGACTACCGGGTGGCTGCGGTAATATTCTTCAAGGATGTGGCGGAAGATTTGGAACGCATCTCTAGATCTTTCGGCAATGATTTCAATGGGAATTGATCCCCCCAATTGTTCGCGCCAGAGCAGTTGGAAAACCTCCAGTTTGGAGACGCCCATGAGCGCGTTGAGGCGTTGCAATTCCGCATGGATACCCGCTTGATGGCAAGCTTCCGCGAAACAATAGAGTACCTCGTTGTTGTCTCGAACGGTCGTCCCAGCCATGTCGAAAACGACGAGGCGAATAGGTTGAGTGATCATTTTTGTCTGTTTTGATGGCGAAGGTAGCGGCTGATAAATTAAGCAGCAGTTAAGTTTGAGGCGCAAAAAATGAGCAATTTGATACAATATGGTCACCAAAAATTCACCTTGGCAAAATATTCGGAGGCTCAACATTAAGCAAGCGTTACTTCTGCTCATGCCTGTTATTTTCAACTTTTTCTGGTCGTAAGATTGCGGCCACCATGTTCCGTTCAACACCTTTTGCCCGCCGAATGGCAGCCGCTTCCCCGGCCCTTTTCATTCTCGTTGCCGGGCTGTTTTCCTTCTTGGCTTATTGCTGCATTTATGCTTTTCGCAAGCCATTCACAGCGGGTTCCTACGCTGGGCTGGAACTTTGGGGCATTCAATTCAAAATCGTGTTGGTGATGTCGCAAGTAGCAGGCTACGCCTTGTCAAAATTCATCGGCATCCGGGTAATTTCGGGCATGACTGCACCGCGAAGGGCAGCTATGCTTTTGGCGATGGTGGGCATTGCAGGGGCATCGCTCCTGGGTTTTGCACTGACGCCTTTTCCCTGGAATGCGGCTTGGATGTTTGTCAATGGGTTGCCACTTGGCATGGCCTGGGGCCTGGTTTTTGGCTATCTGGAAGGTCGGCGCGTGACGGAAGCGTTGGCAGCGATGTTGTGCGTCAACTTTATCATCTCTTCAGGATTTGTAAAAACTACGGGCAAATGGCTGCTTGTTTCACAGGGGGTCAGCGAGACCTGGATGCCTTTTGTGGTAGCGATGTTGTTTTTGCCGGGGCTTTTGTTGTGCCTTTGGGTGCTGGAGCATTTGCCGCTACCCTCAGAAGCCGACAAAGCGCAGCGTTCAGCCCGGCAAAGCATGAACTCCGCTGAGCGCTCGGCATTGTTTCTGCGGTATGCGCCTGGTTTGCTTTTGCTGGTGGCTGCTTACCTGGTGCTGACAATTGTGCGGGACGTACGCGACAATTTTGCCGTGGATATTTGGGACGAATTGGGCTTCAGCGGCCAAGCCTCGATTTTGACGACTGCCGAAATCCCGGTGGCTGTTTTCTCGCTGCTGGCGGTGGGCGCGATGATGTTTGTGAAAAACAATTTTCACGCTCTATGGCTGAATCACGGCCTTGCAGTGGTCGGTTCTCTGTTGTTGTTTGGTGGCACTTTCCTTTTTCAACAGGGCCTGATTTCTCCTGTTATTTGGATGATTTCATCGGGATTTGGGCTGTTTTTGCCCTATATCCTTTTCAATGGTGTGCTGTTCGACCGGCTCATGGCGAGTTTCCGCGAGCAGGGCAACGTGGGCTTTCTCATGTACGTCGCGGATTCAGTAGGCTATCTTGGCAGCGTAGCGGTATTGCTCTGGCGCAATTTCGGTGCGGGCGAGATGAGTTGGCTGGACTTCTATGTTAAGTTATGCTATGCAGGAGCAGCGTCTTGCTTCGGATTCATGTTGTTGTCCTGGTTTTATTTTTCTAAAAAGCGAATCAAACTGAATTAAAATGGACCACAAATTCGACGTAGCCGTCGTCGGCGCAGGCATCGTAGGCCTCGCAACGGCTTATGCAGCAGCCTGTAAGGGCCAGAAGACAATTGTGTTCGAGCGTAATCCCAGAGCCGTAGGCGCCTCTGTTCGCAACTTCGGGCTGGTGTGGCCCATTGGCCAAGCTGCAGGACCGATGCTCGACCGGGCGATGAAAAGCCGGGAAATTTGGCTCGATATTGCAGCTGAGAGTGGGGTAGCGATAAAACAAAACGGTTCGCTGCAACTCGCCTATCACGACGACGAGGTGGCAGTGCTACATGATTTTTTGAAAAACGCCGATTCGGCAGGGTATCAGGTCAAATTGCTGACGCCAAACCAGGTAGCCGCGCACAGCCCTGCAGTGAAAACGGAGGGGCTTAAGGCCGGACTTTGGAGCAGCACAGAGTGCACAGTGTCGCCCCGTCAGGCCATTCCGCAGTTGGCGGAATATCTGGAAAAGGAGTTGAACGTGGTGTTCCGATTTGGCTCGGCGGTGACGCATGTGGATTCGGGAATTTTGTCTGATTTCTATGATAATTGGCAGGCAGAGCGCATTTTCGTTTGCTCCGGGGCGGATTTTGAAACCTTGTACCCGCGTGTTTTCCGCGAAAGCGGCATCACGAAATGCAAGTTGCAGATGCTACGCACAGCCTCCCAACCCAAGGAATGGCAACTCGGCCCTTCGCTTTGTGCTGGATTGACGCTGTTGCACTACGCATCATTCGCACATCTGGCGAGCCTTGACCCTGTGCGCGAACGCTACGACCGGGACAATCCGGATTTTGCCCGCTACGGCGTACACGTGCTGGTTTCCCAAAACCACAATGGAGAAATCATCCTCGGCGACAGCCACGAATACGGCTGGGACGTGTCGCCTTTCGACAGCGAAGAAATCAACCGATTGATTTTGGATTATCTCAAAACTTTCGCCCAGTTCCCGAACGCGGTGATTGCCGAGACCTGGCACGGCGTGTATCCCAAATTGCCGGGCAAAACAGACTTCGTGATGGAGGTAGAGCCAGGCGTTTGGATCGTGAACGGCCTGAGCGGCGCGGGGATGACGATGAGTTTTGGGTTGGCGAAGGAAATGGTGTAGAGAACCCCCTAATTTTTCATTTGATGATAATATAGAAGGTAACTTAAAGTTACACGATCGGGTAGGCGCCACCTTCAAATCGAAGTGGACACGCAAACCAATGAAACGCGGACACAGCCCTTGGATTGGGTGGTTTTGAAAACGTTTGTCATCGAGACTTGAGGAGTTAAAACTCATTGGCAAACAAGTACCAGTTTCAAACTGATACTTATTTGCCTATATGTTTCAATTCCCGCCTCGTTTTTCCCGAATAAAATCCTCCACATTGTCTAACTTGGGCGAATCCAGCAATGATTTCCAATCAAATTTGGCATCAAACGGGGTGAGCAGTTTCTGCGGGTCGAGCACGCGCGGGTCTTCAGGCAACGCTGAATAAGGCGTGAAATCAGGCTGGTTCGTGAAAAAATCGCTGAAATCCGAAGCTCCGGCATCATACTGATTCAGGTACGGCACGCCGAGGATATTCCAAAACGTCTTGAAAATGCTCCCGAAACTCGTGTGGGTGTGGCTGACGTGGTTCTTTCTCGCCCAAGGCGAGATCACCATCAACACGCTTCGGTGAGCATCCACGTGATCCTGTCCGTCCTGCGCGTCGTCTTCCGTGACCACGATGGCCATCTCTTTCCAATAGGGCGTGTGCGAAAGGAATTCTACCACTCGGCCCAGCGCCAAGTCGTTGTCGGCCATGTAGCTCTCCCGGAACGGGTAGCCTGCCTGTGGGCGCTCGCCAGCGCCGTGGTCTTGCGGCAACATCAGGGTCAGCACCTGCGGCATTTTGCCCTTGCCCGACAGCCATTTTTCCTGAAACTCCTGCATGAACACCTCCGCACGAAACTGGTCGGGGATGGCCATGTTGAACGTCGCGTATTTTTCAGATGACCGCCCGTATAGCGGCCCCGGAATCGGGAAATTGACCAGCACTTTTTGGCCGTAGTATTTCATCGTAGAGTCCGTGAAATTCGACCCCATTTCGGTTCCGAAACCAAAATTGTAAAACGAAATGCTGTTTCGTTCCAAATGGTCCCACAACGAACCGGCCTCATTGTAATCCTCCGGGAAAATCGCGCCAGCTCCCCCTGTCCAAGCATATTGGCCCTTGGCTTTGCTGTTGGGTTTTCCGTCGCGGTGGCCGCCATAACCCGCTGATACAGTTGTTTCCATCCACTCGTTCGGGTAAGTATTGGCGAGCCAGCGGTGGCCATCGGCAGAGTGGTCGCCGTCCACATAAAAATTGTCGCTAATGCCAAAACGCTGGGCCAACGCGAGGTGGTTCGGCATGATGGTTGCTTTCTCTACCGAGCTGGTTTTGGCTTTGTTCGAGAATGATTGTTCGTAGCCGTAGCGGGCGATGGCCGGGTCGCCTTTGCCTTTTTTCAATTGGCCAAACACCTCGTCGTAGGTCCTATTCTCTTTTGAAATGAAGACGATATGCTTGATGGGGCTTCGCTTTTGACCGGGAAATTCTGGGATGGGGTTTTTAGTGAGTGTTCGACTTGAAGTCGCATCCTCGCTAGCCTGAACCCGGAAATTATTGTCCAACACCTGCTGCGTCCATTTCGGCAAATCTGCATCTGCCGGAATGTCGAGCATCGTGACAGAACCATGCATCAGGTGGCCGATGTAATTGCCTTCCGGCCCTTGTTTGAAGGTGTAACCGCCGTTTGGTCCGCTTCCGTATCCCTTTGCGTTGGCGACAATGAGTTTTTTGCCGTCAGGCGAAATAGCCAGTTTGGAAGGAAACCAACCGACGGGAAGATGGCCGATAACGCGCGCCGCGAATCGGTCTGACGACTCAAAGTCGTCTGACCGATTGTTGCCAGACCGGTCAGACGACTTTGAGTCGTCAGACCAGAGTGCGATGACCGCCACAGCATTGATACCTGCTTCTGCCACATACAACCGTTTTTTATCGGGCGAGAGCGCCAGCCCAAACGGAATTACCCCTCGATGCCGGGCGAGTTGTGGCAGTGGTTTGAGGAAAATATTTTGGATCACTTTGCCCTGAATCGGGTCAATGACCGACACGCAATCGTTGTTGCCATTGCTCACGAACACAAACTTGTCAGTTGCCACCAAGGAATTCGGGCTGGCCCCGCCCACTGCGGGGATACCCTCGATTTTTTCGCCGACGAGAAAGCCCGTTTTGATTTTGTGCGTCACCTTCGGGATGTTTCCGGTCACATCCACCGCCCAAACAGAGAACGATTCCGGCGCATTCGGGTCGCCGAGTGCGGGCACATCTAGGCCGTCCTTTTTATAGCCCTCGCGCATTTCTTTCGAGCCGAAGCCGGAGCTCGGAAAATCCGCGCCGGTCCCTTTCAAGTCATTCTCTTTCAAATTGTTGAGGGGGCTGTACTCGAACATCCCGACGTTGGCGACGTACACCGTATTTTCGTCTGGAGAGAGTGTCACACCAAATGGGTAGCGACCCACCCGGACGTAGTGCCACACTTTTCGGGTGCGGGTATCGGCCACCAAGAGGCGGAAGTTGCTTTGATCGCAGACGTAAAGCGTGTTTCCATCGCGGGTAAGGGCTAGGTCGCCGAGGTAGCCGTCGGGATTGTCCGATTGTGCGCAGAGGATTGAATCGAGTTTTGCACCAGTGCGCAGGTCGTAGCGGAAGAGTTTGTTCGATTGCCCGCCCGACACCCACACCGAGCGATTGTCGGGTGTGATGGCGAGGCCCATGAACACGTCTTCGAGTAGGTTTGGGTCATTCATAGCCCCTTCTGGAACCTGGCGAACTTTCGGTTGTCCGCTGGCTGGGTTTTCCAGAATCGTGATGGAAAATGGGCGGTTGCCGGAATTGGCCGTCACCGCCACGGAGCCATCTGGGGAGAGCACCAGTCCATACGGGTGGGGTGCAATGCGGACGGTATTGCCCATTGGTTTCACGATCCGTCCGTTGGGGAGAATAGATTCGCCGCTAAGGTTGATTTGGCAGTAACGGTCAGCTGCGGGCGACTGGATGATCCAGTTTCCAGCGGATTGCTGGGCAGATTTTGGAGATTGACAGGCAGCCCAAAGCAGGGCGGCAGCGAGGGCAAAAAGGGTGGGTATTTTCATGGATGCTGTTTGGCGGCGAATGTCGGGAGATGGGACGAGCAAACGGTGGTTTTGTAGTTGAAGTGAATGTGAATTCGTGCAAAATAAAAAACCCGCGCAGCCTTTGTTGCGGCGCGGGTTCTCATGCTTGAAATCAGGATAGAGAAAAATCGGTCTATTCTACCGCTTCACAATCTGTAGCTGCTTCACCCCCACTTTTCCCCCCTGCGTTTTTAATTGAACCCAGTAAATCCCGGAAGGCAAATCGAGCAGCGTCACTTGTTGGCCAACAGTCCCTGAAAGACTCAAGGTGGAAATTGGGCGACCATTTTGGTCGATGACACTCAGCAGGGTAGGGGGATCCTGTTCGCCAGAATACGACAAGCTGAACGCGCCATTGCTGAAATGTTTTGAGCAGGAAGGGTGGGGGAGAGGAAGGCGGAGGCAAAAAGCAAAAAGAAAAAGTGTTTCATAGCAAATAGTTGAAAAAGTGATGGAATGTAGCGGCGAGACGCTGGTATCACCCCGGATGTTACCGGCTCTGCCAGAAATTAGCATTTAATTTTCGCTTAATCTACCCTGCTCTACCTTCGTGCAAAACAACCAGCCATGCGTGTCTTTGTCCTCCGTTTTACGCTTTCCCTGATACCTCTGCCATGTATCCAAGCCATTGATGCTCAAATACTTGCCGATTCTACGCATACTTTGGGCGAATTGGTGGTGACTGCTCAGCGAAGCGCTAAACCGCGTTTTACTACCCCGGAAGCCATCGGGGTTTTGAACCTTCAAACCATCCGTTCCCAACAACTTCGGACGAGCCCGGAAGCCCTTTCTGCGCTGCCCGGATTGTTTGTGCAAAAGACCAACCATGGCGGCGGATCTCCCATTTTGCGTGGATTGACCGGAAACCAAACCTTGCTGCTCATGGATGGAATCCGCCTCAGCAACGCCACGTTCCGCTACGGCCCGAACCAATATTTCAACACCATCGACCTGTTTTCCCTCGAAAAAATAGAGGCCCTGCGTGGTAGCGGCTCGGTGCAATATGGTTCTGATGCACTTGGTGGCGCAATTCAGGCTTTTACCCGCGAGCTGCAATTTTCAGAAAAATCAGACTTGGGCTGCTCCGTTTTGATACGCGCTGCTACGCAAGGCATGGAGCAAACGGCTCGCGCGGAAATTCAATACAGCACCCGGCGCACGGCTTTAGGTGGCGGACTGAGTTGGCGCAACTTCGGCGACCTCGTGGGCGGCGATACCACCTGGCGACAAACGCCGAGCGGCTACCGAGAATTGGATGTTGATTTGAAAGGAAAAATCGCCCTTTCTAACTCGGCAACGCTTACGCTGGCACACCAAAACGTGCGACAAAACGAAGTCCCTATTTTCCACAAAGTGCGGTTGGAAAATTTCGCACTCAACCAATTTGAACCACAACGTCGAGCACTGACTTATGCCCGCCTGGAGCAATCCCTGAACCGAGGCGTTTGGAAATCACTGTGCATCACGACTTCTATTCAGCAAACCGAGGAGGCTCGGGAAAGTCGCAAAAACGGCTCGACTGTGCTGCGTTTTGAAAATGATCGGGTGCGTTCACTCGGGGCTAACGCGCAGATATCCAATGTGTTTGGCAAGCATTGGTCAGTGAATAGCGGGGTGGAAATTTACCATGATTTGGTGAACAGTACCCGTGCCGATACGGATCAAAACACGGGCGCGACCAGTTCCAAACGCGGTCTCTACCCCAATGACGCGACTATGATGAGCATCGCGGCATTTTCGCTCCACGAGTGGGACTTGGCCCATTGGAATATTACGGTAGCTGCGCGCTGGAATACATTCGTCATCCAAGTAGAGGATGAGGCCATTGGTACTGCCAAATTGAGTCCTTCGGCTTTGGTAGGCAACGCGGCGGTGCTGTATAAATTGAATCGGCACGCCAATCTTTTTGCTTCCATCAACACGGGGTTCCGGGCACCAAATATTGACGACCTCGGCACCTTGGGCATTGTGGATTTCCGTTTTGAAACGCCGAATTACGACTTGCGCCCAGAGCATTCTACAAATTATCAAATCGGCTATAAACTGCAGATTAACAAGCTCCAAGGCGAATTGTACATTTATCGCAACGAACTGCGCAACCTCATCACCCGCATCAAGCAGGACGCTCAAATGATGCAGGGCTATCCGCTCTATAAAAAGGAAAATGCCGAGCAAGCCTTCATTCAAGGTATCGAAACGGCTTGGACGTTTGCGTTTGCACGGAATTGGACAGCACAGGGTTCATTTACCTACACTTACGGCCAAAACGTGACCGCCAAAGAGCCCATGCGGCGCATTCCACCCGTTTTTGGCCGTTTTGCAGTGGATTACAAGCCGGGAATATGGTCGTTTGGGGCAGAAATGTTTGCAGCGGGCAAGCAAGACCGCCTGGCAAAAGGAGATACAGAAGACAACCGCATCCCGAAGGGCGGCACACCCGACTGGACGGCGTTGAACCTGCACGCAGGGTACGAATGGCGTTTTTTGAGCCTACGCCTGACGGCACTCAATCTATTCAATCAGGATTACCGAACGCACGGTTCTGGGTTGAACGGCTACGGTCGGTCGGTGTTTGCAACGGCGGCGGTAAGATTTTGAAGATACAGGCGCTATTAAATTTTTTGCTCAATGTTAAGTTTATAAATTCTATGTAAACTTAACATTAAATCTAGGTTAATTTATAAAACTTTGTGCCCTTATTAATAACAAAATTACAATTCAGGGTTCACATGAAAGTTAAGATAGAGAATACGAAAAAAAGTGCAAAGGCTAAAACGCCAGCATCCAATGCTTTATTCACTCAGGTAACTGCCAAAGAAAAGAATGTTGAAAAAGCCTGGGTGGCCTACCAGGAAAAGGATGCCGCATTTGAGCTGGCACTGAAAGAACATGCTGATAAAACAATACTCAAAGGCTTGTTGGCTGCGGCTAAAATTGCCAGACTGACCTATAAAATCGAGAAGATCAAACACAAACTGGCGAAGGCCACTTGGAAGGCTTCCGCTAAAGCAGAAAAAAAACCTGGTCCGGCTACTAAAAAAGATACTGTAAAAATCAAGTCCGAAAAACCTGAACCCAAAGTCTCTAAAGATTCCGCTATTTCTTCCCAATAAATAAGAAGTAACTCCACAATCCCCCGTAAGCCTGATCGACCTCTAACTGAACAGGCATAAAGCGCTTATGTAGGACTGGAAGCAGGTGGTTGTCCATACGAACATGGTTATATCCCATCCAGCGGTGGAAAAACTTAAACGGTGAGTCGTGAAAATCAACCACTGCGATGAGGCCGCCTTCCTCGAGGTCATCGTAAGCACGTTGCAGGGCCTCCTCCCAGCCGGGGTTAATCATGGTGAGGCAATAAGAAAACAGCACCACGTCAGGCTTAGCGGGCAATTTCCAATCTCCTGGGGCATAAGGCTTTTCCAGAAAAAGCACTCTACGGGAATGCCTTTGCAGCCTTTTGGAGGCAACTTTCAACATTTCGGGTGAGATGTCAACGCCGATCATCTGCAGTAAGGGATGGTATTTGGCAAGATTGGACAAATTGTGTCCGGTGCCGCAGCCCACTTCCAGTACCGTTTTGTCGCTCATCATCGGAAGGTTCAACGCATGGATAATACGCCTGCGGCCAAACAAAAACGACCAGCGCGTGGCTTGGTAGATTTTTGCGTGTAGTCGGTAATAGCTGCGTATTGTCTTGACTTGCGTGTTCTCGGCCTCTGGGTTCAACTTGGCGATTTCCATGTTTTGTGTTAGTTTACGGATCCTAATAGAACACTGGCATACGTTCCAACCCGATCATTTTGCAGGGTTACATCTGCCCTGGACGCATCAAATTTCACTTTTTGGTAGACAAAATCGGGGATAAAGTCCACCTTCATAGCAGCAGAGCGCAGCAAGATACTAGCACCTGGTGCGCTGTTCTGTAATATCAGGTTCCATTCTTCGCTCAAAGCCGGACGATTATGTGCTGCCATCCAATCCTGGTGATCAAGGAGCACAAAATGGGTGTATTGGCCGGGATTGTTTTGCAAAAACTGGCTTAAGGTGGCTGTATGGGTTTTCACACGGTCTACCCGGCTTTTCAGGGTGTTAAAATTTTCTTTGCGCAGGTAATTAGGGCAACAATCTTCCGAATAAGCCCCCAAAAGATATACTTTCCAAAAGTAATTGTCCGACACGCCGATCTCTGTAAACACTTTACGGAAGCACTGTTTTAAATAACCAGCCATGCCATCCGAGTAAGTTTTTTTGGCTAGGTTTTGCTGGGCTTCGGGAACGCCCAACATGCTTTGGAATATATGGCGGTTGAACAGCCAGCCCGTGAACGAATTGAGCAAGCGTGGCTCAAGGCGAAAATAGAGATCACGCTGGGCATCCAGATGGTCGCACTCAAAAAGGCACTGGATGAGATGCTTGGTTTTAGTGCTTGTTTCTAACATTTTTTTTATCAAAAAAGCGGCACTCCCCGTGCTTCCATACCAGTAAAAACTCTTGCGCAAGCCTTTCCCGCTAAAGAAATGAAGGTTTTGCGCCCAGTATTGTTGGGGATAATCATCCAAATTTGGCTTTAGCACTTCCTGAAAAACATCGTCTGCATGGGCGCTTTTCCCTTTCCCAAAAAAATCAAAAAGGGTGGCATGGTCACTGTGCTGGAACAGCGCAGACTTCAGTTCGAGCAGCGCATTTTGACGCGGGTTCATGTCCACACAATCAATCGAAATCGGGCTGTCCAATAAATAATCCAGCGCGTTGCAGCCGGCTGAAGTAAGCATCACGACTCGGCTGTCGGTGGAAATTTGCAGCATCACCCGGTCACAGCGGGGATCTTCCCAACAAGTGTTGTAGACCAGGTTTCCGGTGTGTATTTTTTGGAAAACCTTGTTTTTTAGTTGCTTAATCATCGGTTTATGATTGTTTTGCAGCAAGATGCTCGTGCATCAACTGCTCGATCCAACCCGTATCATTCATTATTTTCCCCTCTACTTTGGCCTGCTCATCGAGCCGACGCAGTGCAATATGGAGTTCAAACAAAGGGCCTTGCTCAAACGCTACCTGCTCTTCAGGAGAAAGCAGTCCGCCTTGTTTGATCAAAGTGATTTTGCTCGCAGGAGAGAGGTTCACAAAATACAAGGGGTCGGTACTGACCAAATATCGTTTGGCATGGACGTGATGGGCCACCAGACTAGTGATTTTTTCAGAAAACCCTAAACTTCTGAGGTTTCGGGCGCCTACTGCTTCGTGGTCCCAAATTCCATAACCGTCCATATTGCCTTCGGGGGAATCGGAGAGGTGGCCAAAATCGTGCAGGAAAGCCGCCAGGATAAAATCGGGGTCATTGGGATGACCTCTTTGTGCTAGTTCAGCAGTTTGCACCGCGTGTTCGAGCTGGCTCACAGGTTCACCATGATATTCCTCATGGCCGCGTTCGCGGAAAGTGGAAAAGACCTTTGCGATGCTTGGGTGTGTCATTTCGTCATTTCGTCATTGGGTCATTTCGTCATTGGGTCATTTCGTCATTGGGTCATTTCGTCATTGGGTCATTTCGTCATTGGGTCATTTCGTCATTTTTTACCCGCCCAACCTATTATGGAAAATGGGTAAATCGTTTCGCGAAGGATCTTGTAATTTGTTCCTGAAGTGTTTTTGAAATAAAGGAAAACGGCGTTGCGCCGTTTTCCTGATCACTAAACCCATTATGTATGAAGTCTTAAATTCGCCCTGTATGGGTCAGGGCCACGGATATTTCGCTGCAAAGGTTGGATATGCGGTTCTGATATTCAGAAAAGGATGGTTAAGTTTGGATTAAGGAATGTACTATCATAAAAAAAACGCCGGAGCAATTGCCCCGGCGTTCAGATTTTAGTAGTAGGGCATATTGATTGCCTCATTTCAATTGAGCTCCATCAATATACCCTTAGTAGCACTATTTCAAATGCCACATTTTTGAGTTCAAATCATCTGGACCTTGACGATCCACCGCTGCTTTCCGGCTGTCAGCGTTGAGCGCCTGTTCGATAATTGGATAGCGAAAACGCACAGGAATTTTGTCGTCATTCTGGTTTGAAATACCTGGCAGAAGCGCCGGAATTCCGGTGCGACGCCAGTCAAACCAAGCTTCCAAACCCTGGAAATACAAGGAAACCCATTTCTGAAACCCGATTTTAGCCAGATTTCCTTCCTGTGTACCACCGTAAGCCACTTCAGGAAGCGTGAGGTAACCTGCAGGAGTAGTCAATCCGTAAAACTGGAATGAAGCATTCACCCCATTTTCGTAGTAGGCTTTTGCGTCGCCGGAGATCAATCCTTTTTCGGCGGCTTCAGCGAGTAAAAACTGCAACTCAGCAAAGGTCATCACGATGCCTTTTGTAATGGATAGACCGCTTGTAGAGATTGCCTGCTCGTAAAATGTGCTGCCGATACGCGATTGAAACTGGGGGCCGCCATTGTACTGGAGCGCATCTACGTCGTTCAAACCATTTGGAATCCCTGCGAAAACAGGGTTGGCTGAGCTTTCCGTATCAGGTGTCGGGCGGAAAAAGATGGGCATGCGCGGGTCGTTCAAAGATTGCAAGGTGTCAAGCAAGGTTTTGCTGGCGCGAAACTCATTGAACGAACCAATACGAGAAGAGAAAAGCGGGAACTGGTCTGGTGCAGAAGCTGAGTACGCGTACACGGCATTGTCTGCCACACTTTCAAAAATCGGGTAGGTCGCTGTGTTGTCTACGATTGCACGGAGATCGGCACTCACGTCCCGTTTACGCGAAATGCGCATCAAAGCACGGATGCGAAGCGAGTTGGCGAGTTTTTTCCATTTGCTGATGTCGCCTTTGAAAATCACATCACCCGCCACGGACTCGCTGCTGGTGCCGAGCAGATCACTTGCTGTTTTCAAATCGCCCAGGATTCCGTTGTAGATTTCTTCCTGCGTATCGTATTTAGGATAGTTCTGGCCTTCTTTGGCACTGATGGCCTCAGAATAAGGAACATCGCCATAAGCATCTGTCGCCAGCGAAAACATCCAAGACTTCATGATGAGTGCAACTGCTTTGTAGTTGTTCTCGCCGTTGGCCTCGCTTTGCTGCAGGATGATTTTGATGTCACGGTTGTTGTCATACACGTTGTTCCAAATTCCGTTCAACTCGCCCCAGAGGTACCGGTCCTCGTTTACAAACTGGTTTTTGGCCGTGTGTTGAATCACGATATTGCCAATGCCCCAGGTTTCTCCGAGCAGCGCGTTCATCATGTCGCGCTGGATTTGTGGTAGCAACAGGCCCGAGTTTACCGCAGTTGGAGCGTTGGGGTTGGTGTTGATTTCGTCAAAATTTTTGGTGCAGCCCGAAGCGAGCACTATCAAACCCAAAATTGACAACGATTTTAGAAAAGTATATTTCATTGTTTGTGATGCTGAAATGAAAGAAAAGGTTGACAGGGATTATGCGGATTATTGGTATGAACCCATATAAACTTCATAAACCCAATCAACTCAGAAATTAAAAACGGAAACCCAAGTTCACCCCCCAGCTACGGGTAGAAGGCAGTGCAACTGATTCCACACCAGGGATAATGGTACCACCAACATTGGAGGAGGTTTCTGGATCCACGTGCGGCACTTTCGTCCAAAGTGCCAGGTTGCGGCCCACAAAAGTGATGCTCAAATCACGGAGGGATGATTTGCCCAAGTACTTGTTTGGCAGGGTGTAGCCGAGGCGCACTTCACGGAGTTTTGTGAAGGAAGCATCGTACATAACACCTTCAATCAACCCACGGCCCAAGGTGTAGGTGGTATGCCACTCGCGCGCACTGAGTTTCGCGGTGTTGGCGCTGAAGGTTCCATCAGCGTTTTGTACCACCCCTTCGCCAATAACACCGTTCCCAGCCACCGTCAAATCGTACCCGTCTGCACGACCTTCGAGGGTCTCTTCGATGGTTCCGCCTTCACGACCAACCGTCTGGGTGTGCGAATACAACTTGCCACCAGAACGAACATCAAACAATACTCCCAAAGACAAACCTTTGTAACTGAACGTGTTGCCGATGCCGCCGAGCCAATCAGGGTTGTAATTGCCGAGCAAGATGCGGCTGGAGGTAGGGATTGGCTTGCCTTGTGAATTGTACACGATTTGGCCTACATTTTGTCCCGTTGGGTCGTAGTAATTGCTGGCAGGATCGCTGCTGACGCGAGCATAACCGATGCCGTACATATTACCCATCTGCTCGCCAACGCGGGCCTCCACCGTGACATAACGCGTAGCAAGTACATAATTGCTCACTTCTTGTCCAGACTCCGGGTCCGTGAAAAGTTCTTTCACTTCGCTGCGGTTGCGAGAGAAATTCAGGGCGATATCCCAAGAGAAATTGCGATTGCGAATAGGCGTGATGTTCAAAGTCACTTCCATGCCTTGGTTTTCGATCAAACCTGCATTGATGATACGAGCGCTGTAACCAGAGGTAATTGTCAATGGAATAGGCAGAATCTGGTTTTTACTTTGCGTGTTGTAGTAAGTAAAGTCAAGACCTACGCGGTTGTGGAAGAAACGAACGTCAACACCTGTTTCGATAGAAGTACTGATTTCAGGCTTAAGATTTGCGTTGATCAATATACTCGATTCGCTGTAAGATGGGCTGCCCAAAACGGCTTGCTGTGCAGCATAAGTGGTAGCAAGTTGATATGGGTCCGTGTCGTTGCCTACTTGTGCAACACCAAAACGCAGTTTTGCAAAAGACAAAATATCTGATTTGATGTTGAGCGCATCGGTCAATACTGCGCTCACATTGGCGGCGTAGTACAGGTAGCTCCGCGAGTCAGATGGCAGGGTGCTGGACCAGTCGTTTCGAGCCGAGACATCAAGGAACAGGTAGTTGTTGAAACCCAACTGACCAGTAGCGTAAAGCGAGTGGATACGCTTTTCCGTGTAGGGCGTATTGGTGAGGTTTTGCAGCGCCACACGCGAGTTGCTGAGCGTGTAAATACCTGGTACTGCAAGTTCTGGTGCAATAACGTCGGAGAAACGACCCACTTGGCGCATAGCGTTGCCGCCCAAACCAAGATTGAGGTCAAAACGTTGGTTCAATGTCTTCTTGTAGTTCAACAAGAAATCGGTATTGAGTTCCGTAAATCCAATGCGCTCCTCCCGGTAGCTGCCGCGCTGAAAACGTTGTGTGCTGTAAGCCCGTCGGCGAGCGCGAAACTCGTTGCTTGCATCCGTGCCGGAACGCAGCATCAGGCTCAAATCATCCCTAAGGTCGTAGGTAAGGGATACGTTGCCATACACACGGTTGATATCCTGACTGTTGGTGTTCTCGTAAAGACCGAAGTAAGGATTGTCGTGGTAGTTGTAGTTGAAGTTGAATTGGTTCAAGTCCTCACGGCCAGCCTGCCAATAATCGCGCAACGAAGCTGTGTTTACCTGGCGACCTAACCAGCAGTTGAACAAGTACATGATATTTTCTGTGCCATAGCTCAGGTTAGGGCGGTTGGCACTTTTGTTGGTCAGGTAGTTGATGGCGGTGCGCACTTTTAATTTTGGGCTTAGGTTGTACCCACCAGCGAAAGAAATCGTGTTGCGCTTCAAGTCGGTGTTTGGAACAGTGCCCACCTGGTCAAGCCAAGTGTAAGACAGGCGGAAATCGCCGTTAGCGTTGCTGCCAGTAAGGGCAACGTTATGGGTTTGCGTCACACCAGTTTCAAAAAAGTCTTTGATATTGTCCGGGCGTGCCACCCAAGGCGTAGCATTGATGGAGCCACGCGCAGCGAGTTGTTGGTCAAGATTTACAGGGCCAATGGTATTGAACAAGTTGCCCACGTCGCCGCCCCGAAAACCATTAGAGGTAGGAGAATCAAATTGTGCAAGTAATTGGCCTTCCATTTTTGGCCCCCAGTTTTCGTCCACACCGTCTGCAGCACCGCCGCCGTTGCCGTCCTTGAACTCAAAAACGCCACCCAGGCCTTGGCCATACACGTTTTGATAATCTGGCAGACGCAACACATTTTCAAACGAAACGGTTGAATTCACGGAAACACCGATGCCTTTGGTGTTTTTGCCCGTTTTCGTCGTGATCAAGATAACACCGTTGTTGGCACGTGAACCGTACAATGCCGCAGCACTTGCACCTTTCAAAACAGTGATTGATTCTACGTCGTCCGGGTTCACAAAACCTGCTCCGTTGCCGTAGTCGGCTTCTTGATAACTGCTGCCCGAAGAACCGCGCAATTCGTTGGAAATAGGTACCCCGTCTACCACAAACAAAGGTTGGTTGCGGTTGATGTTCAGCGAGCGCTCGCCACGAATGGTGATGCGCGACGAGGAACCAATACCTGAAGGATTGCCGACGATGGTAACACCAGCCACTTTGCCCGAAAGCGAATTGATGATGTTCGTTTCGCGGGCTTTGGTTAGATCTTCGCCTTTTATTTCCTGCGCGGCATAGCCCAGGGACTTTTTCTCCCGGCTGATACCCAAGGCCGTCACGATCACTTCGTCCAACTGGTTGTCGGGCGAAAGGGAGAGGTTCAGCGTAAGCGATGTACCAACGGTAACGGTTTTTGGGGCGTAGCCGACCAACGAGACAGTCAGCACTTCACCTTCACTGGCTTCGAGGCTGAATTTGCCTTCGCTGTCAGTGGCAGTGCCACGACCCTCGTTTTTTACAACAATGGTTGCACCGGGCAAAACCTCATTGGATTCTGCATCCGTCACCACACCGTTCACGCGCTGGGCGCTGAGGGTTGCGACGGACAAAAGGGTAAGGACAAGGGCATGACAAATGCCCTTGAAGGATAGGTAATTAACCTTCATAGATAGAAAAGTTTGGTGTTGAAAAAATAAGATTATGCGAGCCTCCGCGTGATCAAGGCAAGAGTTTAAGAAGAGAAACCACTTCAAATGAATACAGGGTTTGGTTCTCTCTAAATCACGCAGCAAATGTAGAACGGTACTTTCCGGTCGGAAGGCGATGCAAGTTTAAGTCTTGATTAAGTTGTTTGCAATCAAGGGCTTATGTGAAATCTATGTGAGTTGGATGTTAAGCGAAGGTGTACTGTTCTGTCTACTCACTCCGGTTTCTTAAATGCCGGGTTGGTCAAAAACTCAGGTTCAGAAAGCGTTTTCAGAAAAGCAATAATGTTGTTCTTGTCATCCTCGCTCAATCGGCCCTTTACCAGATTATACATGGCAGGGTCGGCATAAGGGCCAAGCTCAAAGCCCGTGTTGTAGAATTCCAGCACTTCCTCCAGCGTGGCAAATCGGCCATCGTGCATATAAGGAGCAGTGTATTCGATGTTGCGCATCGAAGATGTTTTGAAAGCCCCCGTTTCTGAAAGCGTGCCCGTCACTGCAAACCGGCCGACATCGCTTGGGAGGCTGTCTAAGCCATTGTTACGAAAAATAAAGTCGCTAAAAATTGCTCCAAACGAATGGCATTGGGCGCAGCCGCCCCTGTCATTGTCTAGAAACGCTTCCATACCAAGCTGCGCTGATTCTGTAAGCGAGTCTTGACCAAGTTTCCAACGGTCGTACTTGGAATTGAAGGAGATAAAAGTGCGCTCAAACTGCGACAAAGCCTTGGCAATCAGCGTGCTATCCACGGTCTCGGTGCCGAACGCCAACCAGAACATTTCAGTATAATCAGGTCTTCCCTGGAGCTCAGCCACGGCATTCTCCAGGCTTTCGTGCATTTCTATAGGGTCCTGAATCGGACGCAATGCCTGTGCTTCGAGGCCGAGCGACCGTCCATCCCAAAAAAGCCGGGGTTGCCAAGCTATATTGACAAGGCTCATAGAATTGCGTTTTCCTGCAATGCCGTCAATGCCAATGCTGAACTGTCGAGGATCAGTGAAAGCGTTTTCTTGTCGGTGGCAATCAGCACAAGCCAGGGTGTTGTCGCCCGAAAGGATTGGGTCGTAAAAAAGTTTGCGGCCCAGCGCAATGCCTTCCAAAGTAGTTTGGTTGTCTGCGGGATCAAAAAACGGAGGGAAATTATCAGGGGACTTAAAAACAAAAGGAGTGGGCGGCGGCGGCGGCCCCTTGAACAGGTCGTGGCGACAGGCTACTAACAGTATGGTAAAAAATAGGAAGAGTGTGTATCTCATATTAAAAGGTAAAATCAATGTCCAATGTCCAATGTCCAAATATGCCCGAACTTGGACATTGAACATTTAAAATTGGACATTGGACATTTCACATGTGCTTCACAGCATCAGGCAGTTCATAAAAAGTTGGGTGTCGGTACACCTTATCGTTGGAAGGGTCAAAAAACGCCTCAGGGTCCTCCGTGGAGGCATGGATATGAATGGACTCCACGACCCAGATACTGATGCCTTCGTTGCGGCGACAATACACGTCGCGGGCGTTTTCGAGTGCCATTTGAGCATCGGCGGCGTGTAGGCTGCCGACATGTTTGTGGCTAAGTCCTTGTTTGGAGCGGATGAATATTTCCCAGAGTGGCCAGTTTTTCATGAAGTGATGAAGTGATGGAGTGATGCCCGCCTTCGTTAAAACCACGGCAGGTGAAAGCGACAAAGGTAACAAGCAGAAGGTTTTCAGAATGCTGTACTTTTGGCGGCTCAAAACAATATAGAAGTTGTTGCGCAAGTTGAGGGTTGAGTATGTTGAGGGTGGACCAAGATGCTCAAGCCTCAACTTGCCCAAGCCTCAACTTGCTCAACAATAATATTGATTCTCAAACATTTACACAAAAAATGGCAACACGAATAAACAAGTTTTCGAAACTACTCGCCCTCCTTTTGCTCGTAATTGGCTCATTTTCGGCGAATGCCCAAATCAAATACGGATTCAAAACGGGCCTAAATTTTGCTCATTTCACAGGGACTTCCGAAGTCAATGATGCTGGCGACGATCTGGAAACTTGGAAAAATACTACTGGTTTTCACATCGGTATGACGTTCGCCTACAAATTTACCGACCAATTTGGTGTTCGCGGAGAGTTTCTTTACTCCAAACGTGGCTCGAAATACAACTTCGAGGGCCAATCCTATCGTATTTTTAAGCACTCCACCGGGAGCGTGCTTACCTTAGGCACCTCAAAGTACCTCATTAACGTAAACAACTCTTATCTCGACATCCCGATTTTGGCTTACGGACGTTTTGGCAATTTCGAGATTTCTGGAGGTGGCTATGTGGGATTGCTTGTTCAGTCGGGTGGCGAAGGCTCCTTACGTTATTCGGGCAAGACCGCTTTGGGCAACGACGCACACATAAATCCGAACAATACTGATACGGAATTGAATTTCAACCTCAACCACAACTACCGAAAAGACGACCCGGGCGCAGGGTCCACAAAATCAAATGATGAACAACCGGTAATTGTCAAAGTGGACGCGTTTCTTTCCGAAACCCCCAAAACTCTTGGTGCATACTACGATTACACTGAAGACAAAGGGAATCTTTACAAAAGCCTCGATTTTGGCCTTGTCGGCGGCATTGCCTATTATATCAGCAATGCCCTTTACATCAGTGGTCGTGTTCAATATGGGCTTTCAGACATTACGAACAACGATGCTGACCTATCTAAAGCCCGTGTAGGCTCGAATGGAGCATTGGTTTTTCGCGATGACAAGCATCAGAATTTTATGATTCAGGCTTCTGTAGGTTTTAGTTTCTAAGATAATGACAACATGAAATCCAACGCAATGCCAGATTCTTCTCTCCACGAAGCCTTTGATGAAAAAGGCCAGCGCATCAGCCCAAAATTGCCCCTCAACGTCAAAAATTATCTGATTGACATTGATGGTACCATCTGCGACGATGTTCCGAACGAAGAGCCGGAACGTATGGGTACTGTGGAACCCTACCTCGACGCGCTGGAAATGCTCAATCATTGGCACGATCAAGGGCACATTATCTTTTTCTTCACTAGCCGCACCGAGTCGCACAGGCCAGGAACCGAAGAATGGCTCAACCGACATGGGTTCAAATACCATGGTATCCTTTTCGGAAAGCCACGCGGGGGCAACTATCACTGGATTGACAACCACATCGTGCGGGCTACTCAATTCAAAGGCAAATTCACCGATTTAGTGGTGCAAACGAGCGAGGTCGAAGTTTTTAATGAATGAGTTTTATCAATCCATTTAATATGCACAAACTACCCATCCTTTCCTTCGGTCTGGCGTTTCCTGCGCTTGTGATTTGCTTTTGCAACGCGCAAAAACCAATCCCCGCGCCCCGTCCAGAGTTTTCCGTGCTCAGCGATTCGCTGCCCTACGATCTAAAAAGCCCTTCGCTGACCATCAATCTTGCGAGTGAAGCCTTGAAAGAAATTTCGGGTCTCAGCCCAACCGATTCAGCAGGCATTTACCTGGCCATCGCCGATGAGCGTGGGGAGGTCTTTTTTATTGATGGCAATGGCGGTGGAGCAGTGTTTCATCGCGTTATGTTCCGCGACAAAGGCGATTTTGAGAGTGTGGAAATGGTAAAGGGAACTATCTGGGCCGCGAAAAGCAACGGTGATCTTTTTGAAATCAAGAACTGGAAAGAGAACCCGCAAATTGAGGAGTATAAGACTTCGCTCAAAAAACAAAACGACGTAGAAGGCCTCTCCTACGATCCTTGGCGCAATTCACTTTTGCTCGCTTGCAAGGAGAATCCAGACAGCCTTTATCCCCGCGGCATCTTTGTTTTTAACCTGACAACCAAGACCTTAGAGGAGTCTCCTGCCTACACCATCCAACCACAAGAGGTGAACCAACGCGTACCATACCTTGAAACCGAAAAGCACGACTACTTCAGTCCCTCCGGTTTGGCAGTACATCCGCTTACTGGCGATGTGTACGTCATTTCTACTGCGCTCAAACGCCTTGTAGTGCTGGATTACAAATCAGGAAAGATCAAATTTGCGCAACGATTGGACAAAAAAATCCTTCCCCAACCCGAAGGCATCTCTTTTGACCCGGCAGGCAATCTGCTGCTCAGCAGTGAAGGGAAGCAAGGGGAAGGCATGCTTTTAAAATTTGATTTCAAACAGAAGAACTAAGTGTTCTGAACTTGCTTGCTCGCAATTTGTTGCAGGCTTGATTCTTTTCAAACCACTACTTTTGCCTGATATTTTGCTCTGTACAACAGGGAGATTTGAAGAAATTCAAATCGTTCATCGTTCATCGTTCATCGTTAGAAAAAATGCCAGTCATCGAACTGAAAATCCCCAATTTGGGCGAATCCATCAGCAGCGTCACCTTTTCTAAATGGCTCAAGCCTGACGGCAGTATTGTTGCGCTTGATGAGCCGCTTTGCGAAATCGAAACCGAAAAAGCCAATCAAGAGCTTTCTGCTGACAGCGCTGGAAAACTTACTTGGGTCGCCAAAGAAGGTGAAGACCTGCCTGTGGGGGCACTTTTTGCCAAAATAGATACGAAGGCTTTAGCCTCCATAGCCGCAGGCGAAGCAGGCAACACTAGCACTTCGAACTCAGCAGTACTGCCAACGGCTACTGCCAACTACGCAACTGGCGTCCCCAGCCCTGCTGCCGCCAAAATTTTGGCTGAAGGCAATGTGCCACCCACCAGCGTAAGCGGAACCGGTCGGGATGGCCGAATCACTAAAGACGATGCGGTGAAAGCGGTGGACAGTAGTGATGGGCAAAAGGTAGAAGCGGTCGGCAGCAGCACTTCCCAAGCCGCGCCATCAACGGTCAATAGTCAATCCTCAACGGGTAACAGTTTCTCCCGCACTGAACGCCGGGAAAAAATGAGCCGGATGCGACGCACCATCGCCAAGCGCTTGGTAAGCGCAAAGAACAACACGGCCATGCTGACCACTTTTAACGAGGTAGACATGAGCGCGGTGATTGCCTTGCGGGAGAAATACCAAGAAGCATTTGTCAAAAAATACGGCATCAAACTCGGATTCATGTCCATTTTCGCCAAGGCCTGTGCCAAAGCCTTGCTTGAAATGCCAGAAGTGAATGCCTCACTTGATGGTGACGAAATTATTTACCATGATTACGCAGACATCAGCATTGCCATCTCCACCCCAACTGGACTTGTGGTGCCGCCTATCCGAAATGTGGAGCGCCTCAATTTTGCTGAATTCGAATTGAAAGTCAAAGACCTGTCTGGAAAAGCCCGCGACGGCAAACTCTCACTCGAAGAGATGACAGGAGGCACTTTCACCATCACGAACGGGGGTGTTTTCGGTAGCCTGATGAGCACGCCCATTATCAACGAACCGCAAAGCGCTATTCTTGGGATGCACGCCATCAAAGACCGCCCTATTGCAGTGGATGGAGAGATGAAGATCCGGCCCATGATGTACCTCGCGCTCAGTTACGATCACCGTATTATTGACGGCTCCACCTCCGTTACATTCCTCGTGAAAGTGAAAAACTTGATTGAAGACCCAACGAGTTTGTTACTTGATCTTTGATCATGCCATTAAGAACTATGCAGCAATTTATCCCCGCTTCCACAAAAGTCGAATTCCGTACTACGCCCGGCGACCCGATCCAGGTTCAGATGCACACGCTTGACAACGGCTTACGGCTTTTCCTTTCTGTCAATAAAGACGAACCTCGCGTACACACCGAAATAGCAGTGCGTGTCGGCTCCAAACACGACCCAGCCGATACCACTGGGTTGGCACACTACTTTGAGCACATGATGTTCAAGGGCACGGACCGTCTCGGTTCGCTCGATTGGGTGAAGGAAAAAGCAATTCTCGACGAAATCGAACTGTTGTTCGAGCAGCATCGCGCCGAACAAAACCCCGTGAAGAAGAAGGATTTATATGCCGAAATTGATCGGCTGAGCTATGAAGCAGCTCAATTTGCTGCTGCCAACGAATACGATAAACTCGTGAGCGAAATGGGCGCCAAAGGCACGAACGCATACACATGGGTAGAACAGACGGTATATGTGAATGATATTCCCTCGAATGAGTTGGAACGCTGGTTCGCACTCGAAAGTGAACGGTTCCGCCGGCCAATTCTGCGGCTTTTTCACACCGAATTGGAGACGGTTTTTGAAGAATACAACATCAGCCAAGACAAGGATTTCCGCAAAACCCTAAAGGCGATGCAGGAAACCTTGACCCCCAGCCACCCCTATGGAACGCAAACTACGCTGGGGCGGGGCGAAGACTTGAAAAACCCCTCTCAGACCAACATTTACAAATTTTTCGACACCTATTATGTGCCGAACAATATGGCTATCGTGATGGCTGGCGATTTCGACCCGGCGGAGGCCGTGCGTTTGTCGGAGCGGTATTTTGGCGGATTTGTGCGGAAGGAGTTGCCAAAGTTCAAATTCAAGCCTGAACCGCCTTTGATTGCACGTACTTCGCGCGAGGTGTGGGGACAAGAATCGCCCTGGGTAGAAATTGGCTGGCGACTCCCTGGCGCAAAATCCGAAGAGGCGTCGGTGTTCCTGCCGCTCGTAGCAAGTATTCTGCACAACTACCAAGCGGGGCTTTTCGACCTGAATATTATACAGCAGCAAAAACTTTTAGAAGCCTACGCTTATCCACGTGTGTACGAGGATTTCTCCTCACTCTTGTTGATGGCAAAACCGCGCGAAGACCAATCGCTCGAAGAAGTGGAAAACATCCTGTTGCGCGAAGTGGCGAAATTGCGGCGCGGCGAATTTGAAGACTGGCTCCTGGAAGCGGTTTTGAAGGACATGAAACTTTCCGAAATCAGATCCTTCGAGAAAAACACAGGCCGTGCGAATGCTATTACTGGGGCCTATGTTTTAGGCGTACAATGGCCTGAAGTGGTGCGGCGTTGGAAAAAATTGTCGAAAGTGACCAAGGCAGACCTAGTGGCCTTTGCCAATAAAACCTTCCTTGACGACAATTGTGCCGTCGTGTATAAACATACCGGCGACGACCCCTCTGTGATGAAAGTGGAAAAGCCACCCATTACGCCCATCGAGGTAAATAGGGAAGGAGCGTCGGGGTTTGCCCAAGAATTTTTAAATTGGGAAATGCCCGGAGTTGCCCCGCAATTTGTTGATTTTAAAAAAGTTATCAAAACAAGCACCCTTTCCAAAAATCTGAAACTCCGCTCGGTGCAAGACCGCAAAAGCAAACTTTTTCGCCTGCACTATTGCTTTGATATGGGGAAATTGAGCGATCGCCGTTTGGCTGTATTAGCGGGCTACCTACATTTCCTTGGAACCTCCAAATATTCTCCATCGGAGATTCAACAGGCATTTTACCGCCTTGGCGCTAGCTTTGGCGCAGAGTGCCGCGATGAACATTTTTTCTTTTCCTTGACGGGTTTGGAGGAGTCATTCGAAGAGGCGGTCGCGCTCATGGAGCATCTGCTTGCTGATGCCCAACCCAACTCCGAAGCGCTGGAAAACCTTGTGGCCGATATTTTGCTCCGCCGTGAAAACAACAAAAAGGACAAACGTGCTATCCTCTCAAAAGGCTTGGCTAATTACGCCAAATACGGCCCGGTCAATCCGTTTTCCGATAAACTTTCTGCGGAACAGCTCTATACACTTTTGCCCTCTGATTTGACGGATTTGCTAAAAGGCTTGCGTTTTTTTCAGCACGAGGTATTTTATTTTGGCACAAAGAGCGCCATTAAGGTCAGTGCTGTTTTGAAAAAACATCATGCTGTGGACGAGGCATCGAAAAAACCGCTCCCTGCGCGCAATTACCCCGAAATTCAGCCAAAAAAAGACAAAGTATATTTTGTCAACTTCCCTTCGGTGCAAATAGAGTTGTTGATGCTCTCGAAAGGAACTCCGAAATTCAATCTGGATCAATTTGTCTTTTCCGAATGGTACAACCAGTACTTTGGTTACGGCCTCTCGAGCATTGTCTTTCAGGAAATCCGCGAATCCAAAGCGCTGGCCTATTCGGCTTATGTCCATGCCGGAAGCCCAACCAAGAAAAACAAAGCGCACTGGTTGCAAGGCTACGTTGGTACACAACCCGACAAATTGCGTGATGCTGTGGAAGCGTTTCAGGCCATTTTAGAGCAAATGCCTGTATCACTCCCACAAATAGAACACGCCCGACAAGGTGTACTCAAACAGATCGCTGCTGGGCGTATCTCGCAATCAGAGTTGTATTGGGCTTGGCGAGGAAGCCGCGACAAAGGTTATGCAAATCGAGACCTGCGCGAAGACATCTACACCACCATTGAGAAAGCCGAAGCATCGGATCTGATTAATTTTCAACGCAAGCATGTCAAGGGTCGTCACTACACATGGCTGGTGCTTGGAGAACGCGAACGCATTGATTTCAAATACCTTAGAAAAATAGGGAAAGTAGTAGAGTTGAGTATGGAAGAGGTATTTGGGTATTAAACAGTTTGTACAGGACTTATAGGAAAATGCTTGGAATCAGGTCCTCGCACTATGCTAATAATAAAAACGGCCACGCTTCACGGCGTAGCCGTTTTTTTTTTGTATTATTCAGCATACACCAATTTTCAAGTCTATCTTTACGGATTGAGTAAGCGTTTCACATGTTCGTTGCATCTTTGCAATCTCCACTTAATGCTACTTCTTCTTTTTCAAACACTCAAAGTTTATGGCAAAACGCTACACTTTTTTTCGTTTAATCCTGCTTTTCGCGCTTTTTGTCATCCCTTACCTCTTGTATGCGAATGGGGAACCGACCAGTAACCCGCTAAATGGCGGACCGCTGAACGGCAACCCTGGCAACCCCGATTCTGTCGCCATGCGGCTCGGGCACTGCAACCCGGTAACCGTTGTAACCGTCAATTGCGTAACTAAGACCATCGAGTTGTCCGCGTTCGTAAGGTGGGCATTTTCAGGCATAATGGACCCCTATGTATCCACCTGGAGCACAGGGGAAGTGGCCCACAAGATCACGGTCTTCCCACCGGGTGCCTGGAGTTGGGACCCCTCCGCTACCAGCTGCGAACCCTACCACTGGGCAAATACATACAATCAGCCCGGCACCTTTTTTGAAGACACCCTAAATATCCTTGGGGAACCGTTCTGTGGGGATGGGGCTATCAACCTCACGGTCGTGCCCCCCGACGATGAGTACCATTTTATCAACTACGACTGGAATCCGAATGGCCCTGGCAGTGGTAGTCTTTCTCCTTATGAAGTTACCGAACCTGGGCTCTATTCGCTCACTGTGACCGATCAAATCGGGTGTACCTTCACAGACCAGTTCAACGTCCTGCCCAGCCCCCCAGTAGCCCCGACGCTTTCCGGGCCTCTGTTTATGTGCTCGGAAGGCGACACCGCTACGCTGCAGGTCAACCAGGTATGGAATGCATATCAATGGCCCGATGGCGAAACGACCCAATCAATCACAATCTATGAGCCAGCACTTTATGAGGTTACGGTCACCAACCATTTAGGCTGTACGGGAGTGGGTGTTTTCAGTGTTCAAACGGGAGATATTGCGGGGGTCCCGATCAGCATGACCGCCCCTTCCATCTGCCCAGGGGACCCCGACACCTTGCGGGTAGTGGGCGGCTTCAGCCAGTACCTCTGGTCGAACAACGTTTTCGGCATCACCAACATCGTGACACAGCCGGGGACTTACTCGGTCACGGTGACCAACATACACGGCTGCACGGGCACGAACAGCGTCACGGTCGGCCTGAAGCCCACGCCGACGCTCTCGGTGACGAGCACGCCGTTCTGCCCCGGAGGCACCTCGACGCTCACGGTGGCTGGCGGCGGTCTTTCGAACTACCTGTGGTCGAGCGGCCAGACGGGCAACCCGATAAGCGTTTCTGTCCCTGGGACCTACTCGGTGACGGTGAGCGGCGCGACGATCTGCCCGGCCACGGCCAGCGCCACGGCGCTGCCGTCCCCCTCCCCGACGACGGTCATCGCCCAGCCTGCCCAACTGAACTGTGCGCTCCTTCAGGAGATGCTCAACGCGTCAGGCTCTTCTGCGGACTCGAACCACACCCTCGTTTGGACGACCGCGGGCGGCAACATCGTGTCGGGCCAAGGCACGCTGACGCCGGTGGTGGACGCTGCGGGGACTTACACCCTGCAGGTGACCAACACGCTCACGGGCTGCACCTCCTCGGCCTCGGTCACGGTGAGCTCCGATATGCAGGCCCCTGGAGCGGACGCTGGCCCCCCCGCGACGCTCAACTGCCTTGTCGTGTCCCTGATCGTCGGCCCTTCCGCGCCGCCGGCGGACCCGACGCTCGTTCCCTCCTGGTCTGCCGGCGGGGGCGGCAACATCGTATCGGGCCAGGGCTCGTGGAACCCGGTGGTGAACATGCCGGGGTCCTACACGCTGACGGTGACGGACCCTGGGAACAGCTGCACCTCGACGGCCACCGTGCTCATCGCGCAGAACACGTCGCTGCCGACCTCGGCGGTGGCGCCTCCGGCCCAGATCACCTGCACGACGGGCACGGTCGCGCTGGACGGCTCTGGCAGCAGCAACGGCCCGAACTTCGCGTACCTGTGGACGACCGCCGGGGGCACGATTTCGGGCCCCACGAACACGGCTTCGACGACGGCGACAGCGGTGGGGACCTACACGCTGCTGGTGACCAACACCATAAACGGCTGCACGTCGGTTTCGTCGGTTGACGTGACGGCGGACCAGAACATACCGACGGCCCAGGCGGCACCTCCCGCGACGCTGACCTGCGCGGTGCTGGGCGTGACGATAGACGCGAGCATGTCGAGTTCCGGCCCGGCGTTCAGCTACATCTGGACGGGCCCTGCGGGCGGCATCATCGGCGGGCAGGGCACCCTGACGCCGACGGTGAACGCCCCGGGGACCTACACCCTCAACCTTTTGAACACGGCCAACAGTTGTTTTGCGACCCTGTCGGTGCCGGTACTGCAGGACATCGTGCCTCCGGCAGCAGATGCGGGTCAGGACGCGACGCTCAACTGCGTGGTACCGACCTTGAACCTTGACGGGACGGCCTCTTCTGTGGGCGCTAACTTCACGTACCAGTGGACTGCGAGCGGTGGGGGCAACATCACGGGCGGTGCCAACGGGCTGACGCCGACGGTGAACATGGCGGGGACTTACAACCTTCTGGTGACGAACCTTTCCAACGGCTGCACGTCCTCGTCCTCGGTGCAGGTGCTGAACGACGCCAGCGCGCCGGACGCACAAATAGCGGTTCCGGCGACGCTGACCTGTGTTACCCTTCAGGCGGTGATCGACGCCACGGGGTCCACTTCGGGCCCGACTTATACCTACAACTGGAGCGGCCCTGCGGGCGGGATCATACTGGGTCAGGGCACTTTGCAGCCGACGGTGAACCTCCCTGGGGTCTACACGCTTGACATCGTGAACACAGCCAACGGCTGCACGGACACTCAGAACATAAACGTGCCGCAGGACATAGCGGCGCCGACGGCCCAGGCGGGCCCCGACGGGCTGATCAACTGTGCCACGCCTGCAGGCACTGTGGGCAGCGCGGGCAACCCGGGCGGCCCGGGCTTCACGCTGCTGTGGACGACCGTGGGGGGCAACTTCACGTCTCCGACGAACGGCCCGACCGCCACGATAGACGCTGCCGGGACGTACACCCTGCTCATCACGAACAACACAAACGGGTGCACGGACACGGACGCGGTGGTGGTGACGGACGACTTTGCACCGCCCGCTGCTGCGGCCGGCCCGACGTTCGAATTGAACTGCATCCAGACCGTTGGGGTGCTACAGGGCACGGGCGCGGTGGGGGCGGGGATCACCTACCAGTGGACGACCCAGGATGGCACGATCGTGAGCGGGGCGAACACGCTGACGCCGACGGTGAGCGAGGAGGGCACATATGTCCTTTTGGTGACGAACGCCAACAACGGCTGCACAGGCACCGACCAGGTGCTCATAACGGTGAGCGCGGACGTGCCCGTTTCGGTGATCGCCCAGCCTGCCACACTGACCTGTGTGCTCGCAGACCTTGACTTGGACGCCATTGGCACGAGCTCCGGCCCGACGATCACGTATTCGTGGACGGCGGGCAGCGGCGGCAACATCACGGGCGGGAACACCACCCTGGCGCCGACGGTGGATGCCCCGGGCACGTACACGCTTTTGGTGACAGACTCGGCGAACAGCTGCACCTCGACTGAAACGGTGACCGTTCTGGAGAACGTGGTCAACCCGGTTGTGGACGCCGGCAGCGCCGCGCCGCTGACCTGTGCGGTACTGACCCAGCCCTTGGCAGGGTCGGTCACGTCCTCGTCCTCGCCCAACCTCGTTTACCTGTGGTCTACCACAGGCGGCACCATCGTCAGCGGGGGGAGCACGCCCGCGCCGACCATAGGTTCGATCGGCACCTACACCCTGTTGGTGACAGACAACGTCAACGGCTGCACGGGCACGGACGCAGTTCAGGTCGTGGACGATATCGTCCCGCCCGTGGCCAGCATAGCGCAGCCGCAAATTTTGACCTGCGACCTGTTGCAGACCCCTGTGAACGGCACGGCATCCAGCCAGGGCGCGAACTTTGTCTATCTGTGGACGACCCAGGACGGCAACATCGTCAGCGGTAGCACGAGCAACCAACCGCTGGTGGACGATCCGGGCACGTACGAGCTTTTGGTGACGAACCTATCCAACGGGTGCACCGAAACGGCGTCCATCGTCGTGGGCGAGGACGTGCTGCCGCCTGCGGCAGAGGCCGGCCAATCGGTCGGCCTTGACTGCGACACGCAATCAAACACCCTCAACGGCGCAGGTTCGAGCACGGGTGCGAACTTTACCTATCTGTGGTCCACGACGGGCGGGCAGATACTGTCGGGGGGCACTACCCTGACGCCGCAGGTCGGCGACCCGGGGACGTATGTGCTGACAATAGAGAACACGACAAACGGCTGCATCTCGACGGACAACGTGCTGGTGACGGAAGACGTGACGCTGCCCGTTGCCGCGATAGGGCCGCCGCAGCTCCTCACCTGCGTGGCGACCTCGGCCGCGCTCGACGGCTCCGGCACGAACTTCGGCCCCTCGCCGACGTATGCGTGGGCGACGGCGGGCGGCAACATCGTCAGTGGCGCCAGCGCGCTGGACGCGGTGGCCGACGCGCCGGGCACCTATGTGCTGACGGTGGTGAACACGGTGAACGGCTGCACGGACACAGAGCAGGTGGTGGTGGCCGAGAACGTGGCCCCGCCGCCCTTGAGCACGCTGCCGGTCGGCCCGCTGACCTGCACGGTGCTGGAGCGGACGCTGACGGCCAACGCCCCGGCGCAGGCTGTGTTGCAATGGGCGACCCTGAACGGGCACATCGTATCGGGGGCGAACAGCCCCAGCCCGGTTGTTGACGAGCCGGGGCTGTACACGGTTACGGCCACGTTGCCCTTGAACGGCTGCACGGCCGTGTCCCAAACTACCTTGCTCCGGGAGCAGAACGTTCCGACGGGCCTGCAGTTCCTGCTGGACCCACCGCTGTGCAACGGGACTTTGGGCCTTTTGACGGTGGAGCAGATAGACGGCGGCATCGGGCCGTTCGAGTACTCGATCGACGGGGGAACGAGTTTCTTCCCGGCTCAGGACATAGACGGCCTTCAGCCGGGCACGTACGAGCTGGTGATCCGGGACGCGAACGGCTGCGAGATCACGCAGGTGGTGCCGGTGCCTACGCCGCCCACGCCTGCGGTGGCCCTTCCCCTGGAGTTCAGCATCCAGTTGGGGGAAGACCAGCAGTTGCAGGCGGTGGTGCCGCCGGCCTATCCGCTGGCCTTGATCGAGGAGGTGATCTGGGAGCCTTTGACGGGGCTGACCTTTGAGGACAGCCCGACAGTCGCAGAACAGCTCAGCCCGGTTGCGATGCCGTTCTCGACGACACAGTACACGGTGACGATCATCACCGCAGAGGGCTGCCGCGCGGTGGCGCGGACGGTGATCAAGGTTGACCGCAACATAGACATCTATGCGCCGAACATTATATGGCCGGAGGACCCTGACGGTCAGAACGGGGCGTTCACGCTGTTCACGCGTCAGGGCTCTGTGAACCAGATACTGAGCCTTCAGGTGTACGACCGCTGGGGCGAGCAGTTGTTCGTGAACCGCAACTTCAAGCCGGACGACCCGACGGTGGGCTGGCCCGGGGACTACAAGGGCGAGCCGGTGAACCCGGGTGTGTTCGTGTGGTGGGCCGAAGTGGAACTGGTGGACGGCCAGAAAATTTTGATGAAGGGCGACGTGACGGTGGTGCGGTAGGTGCCTTGTAGAATAGAAATTATTGCGGCCTTCGAGATTC
>Ga0163151_10000910_pt1 | contig 51083 bp, 44 predicted proteins | sample OliLakLV19MP5IB2_FD_145596 | JGI IMG/M metagenome (GOLD analysis project Ga0163151, IMG submission 145596) | Freshwater microbial mat bacterial communities from Lake Vanda, McMurdo Dry Valleys, Antarctica - Oligotrophic Lake LV.19.MP5.IB-2 | ecosystem: Environmental > Aquatic > Freshwater >...
CTATTGAGTATATTGACTATAATTCAATAATGGAAAGCAAAAAAAAGACCATAAAATAATTTGGACACAAGGTCCATACTACCAACTAACGGTAAATACAAAGAATATACAATTAGCTTTCGGCTTTTACCTCCCTTGCGAATCGGGGCCAGATAGAATGTAATTTTTTATTTAGCGCAACCCTGCATTAATGTCGGCTAAGGCAGCATTCCCTGGACACAGCACATCTTCCTTTAAAGAATTCAAAGGGATATCCGTTGTTTCCAATACAGAATGTAAATTTTCTGAATTTGGATTCATGTATAACAACCCCGTAAGAATTTCCTTTTTAGCTTTTGCGTTGATGATTGCATTCATCGCCGACTGACGGTCTAAAGGATCCCAAGCATCAGATAATTTTCGCAAAGCAAGCATTGATCCGTCATGCATTTTCACTTCCATACGTGTCCCTTTTTCCTGTTTAATACTAATCTCTTTCATTTCAGGAACAAAGTCGATTGTTGATGTCGCTTCTACGTGTTCCCTTACAAAATCATAAGATTTTGTAGAACCCATATTGTTATTGAAAGTTACACAAGGAGAAATAATATTGATGAATGCAAATCCATTATGCTTAATTGCAGCTTTCATTAATGGAACCATTTGCGATTTATCGCCTGAGAAACTTTGAGCAACAAATGTAGCTCCTAGTTCCAAAGCTAAACTAGCCAAATCTATAGACTCAAATACGTTTACGTTTCCTGATTTATTTTTTGATCCATAATCAGCTGTAGCAGAATCCTGACCTTTGGTAAGACCATAACAGCCATTGTTCATTACAATGTAAATCATTTTCAAATTACGACGTACAGCATGAACAAATTGTCCCATTCCAATAGAAGCGGTATCTCCATCACCAGAAACACCGAAATACAAAAGATCTTTATTGGCTAAATAAGCACCTGTGGCAACGGATGGCATACGACCATGAACAGAATTAAAACCGTGAGAATTACTTAAAAAATAAGCGGGTGTTTTTGAAGAACAACCAATCCCTGAAAGTTTTGCCAGTTTATGCGGCTCGATATTCATTTCATAACAGGCTTCAATAATTCCTGCGCTAATAGAATCATGTCCACAACCTGCGCAAAGGGTACTCAATGCACCTTCGTAATAGGCCATTGTATATCCCAATTTATTTTTTGGCAATTCTGGATTTCGAAATGTAGGTCTTATATATGTCATAAATCTATGCCTTGTTTAATTCGGTTTTTGGTTGCAATACGTTCGAAATATTTTTTATAATGAAATCTGCAGTAATAGGCATTCCATCATAATTTAAAATAGAGAATAATTTATTTGGATCAGCATTCAATTCAATCATTAACAATGATTTCATTTGAGCATCTCTGTTTTGTTCGATTACAAAAATTCTTTTATGCGAAGCGATAAATTCTTCCACTTCCTTCGTAAATGGAAATGATTTAATTCTTATCGCATCAAAAACATGACCTTCAATCTTCATAATATCCATCGCTTCTTCGGTAGAATACTGTGATGTTCCAAAAAACAAAAGTCCGTTTTCCGATTTATTTTCTTTCTGATATAATTGTGGAGTAGGAACTTTCGTTTTTGCTGTTTCCCATTTTTTTGAAAGACGGTCAACATTTCTTTTATAAGCAGCTCCATCCTCGGTATAAGTAGCATACTCATCACGTGAAGTTCCTCTTGTAAAGAAAGATCCTTTTGTTGGATGCGTTCCCGGATAGGTTCTGTAAGGAATTCCATCCCCATCCACATCTAAATATCTTCCAAATTTTTCAATTTTATCCAATTGCTCTGCGGTAAGAACTTTTCCTCTTTTATACTTTCTATTGTCATCCCAAACCAAAGGCTCAGAAACGTGGTCATTCATTCCTAAATCCAAATCCGTTAACATGATTACCGGAGTTTGTAATTCTTCTGCTAAATCAAATGCATCAGCCGTCATTTCGAAACATTCTTTTGGAGTAGATGGAAATAATAAAACCTGTTTTGTATCCCCATGAGAAGCATAAGCTGCTTCCATAACATCCGATTGTTGAGTTCTTGTTGGCATTCCTGTTGATGGACCCGTACGTTGCACATCAATTAATACGGCGGGAATTTCTGCAAAATATGCCAATCCTAAAAATTCATTCATCAAAGAAACACCCGGACCGGAAGTTGCGGTAAAAGATCTTGCACCATTCCATGAGGCACCAATTACCATTCCTATTGCAGCCAATTCATCTTCGGCTTGCACAATGGCAACATTTCTTTTTCCATTTATTTTATCGAAACGATAATCTTCAGAATAATCCATGAAAGCTTCAACTACAGATGTAGAAGGAGTAATAGGATACCAGGCTGCAACTGTTGCACCAGCATATACAGCTCCTAAACCACAAGCAGCATTTCCCTCCATCAAAATTTTATCCTTAATCAAATCTCTTCTTTCTAAACGAATATCCAATGGGTATTTAAAATTCTTGTGTACATAATCAACACCCAATTGTAAAGCTTGAACGTTCATAGGAATTAATTTCTCTTTCCCTTTAAACTGTTCTGCCAATAACCCTTCTATCTCTTTAAAATCAATTTCTAAAAGAGCAGAAAGAGCACCCACATAAATAATGTTTTTGAATAACTGGCGCTGGCGTGCATCTGAATACGCTTCATTACACATGTGCATTAAAGGGATCCCAATATAATTGATGTCTTCTCTTATGTATTCGGCATGTAGTTTTTTAGAACTGTCGTATAAAAAATATCCACCCGGTCTAACTGATTCCACATCCTTCATCATACTTTGTGGATTTACACCCACCAACAAATCGATGCCTTCTCTCCTACCCAAATAACCTTTATCGCTAACACGTACTTCGTACCATGTTGGTAGGCCTTGAATATTCGAAGGGAAAATATTTTTTGGAGTAACAGGAATTCCCATCCTGAAAATTGCTTTTGTAAATAGAAAGTTTGCACTGGCAGAACCTGTTCCATTCACATTTGCAAACCTCACTACAAAGTCATTTACTTTTGGTGATGATAGCATGAATTATCAGCTTTAGTTACGTTATAAAAGAATTTTTGCATATCCCAGGCGGCCGTTGGGCAACGCTCAGCGCATAATCCACAATGCAAACAGAAATTTTCATCTTTCACCATTACCCTTGCAGTAGGTAATGCATCAGAAACATAAATATCCTGGGTTTTATTATTGGCTGGCATTTTCAGCATGGCTCTTAAGTCAGTTTCACTCTCTGCATTTTCGGTAAACGTAATACATGCCGTTGGACAAATATCTACACAAGCATCACACTCAATACATTTACTTTCGCTAAATACAGTTTGCACATCACAATTAAAACAACGTTGTGCTTCTTTAAATCCCGCAATTTGATCAAAACCTAACTCTACTTCCTTCTTTCTGTTGGTTAAGGTTAGTTTTTTATCTGCTTGAGGAACTATATATCTTTCGTCAGAAACAACTGCACTGTCATACCCCCACTCATGAATTCCCATTTTTTGTGAAACTAAGTTCACCATAGGGTCTAATCTTTTAAATAAATCTTCCCCTTTGCAAGCAAGGTCTATAGAAACGGCAGCTTGATGTCCGTGAGCTACAGCAGTAATTACATTTTTAGGACCCCAGGCAGCATCACCACCAAAAAATACTTTTGGATTGGTTGAAACAAAAGTGGTTTCATTTACCACTGGCATTTCCCATTTGTCAAATTCAATTCCATTGTCTCTTTCAATCCAAGGGAAACTATTTTCCTGACCGATAGCTACCAAAACATCATCCGCTTCAAAGAAAACATCTTCACCACCAACGGGAACTAATTTTCTTTTTCCGTTTTCATCATATTCAGCTTTTACTTTTTCAAAGGTCATACCCACTAGCTTTCCATCTTTTACAACAAAAGATTTTGGAACATGGTTATCAATAATAGGAATATCCTCATGCTGTGCATCTTCTTTTTCCCAAGGTGATGCTTTCATTTCAGCAAAAGGAGAACGAACTACCACTTTTACATTGTCACCACCTAAACGGCGAGCAGTTCTGCAACAATCCATAGCAGTGTTACCACCACCCAGTACAATTACATTTTTTCCAACTTTAGCAGTATGTTCAAAAGCAACATTTGCCAACCAGTTAATTCCAATATGAATATTCGCAGCAGCTTCCTGTCTGCCTGGAACATCTAAATCACGACCTTTTGGAGCACCTGATCCAATAAAAACAGCATCGTAGTCTTTAGCCAAAATATCTTTTAAGCTATCCACATAATGATTAAAATGTTGATTGATGCCTAAATCCAAAATATAATTTACCTCTTCATTCAATACAGTTTCAGGCAAACGGAACGATGGAATCTGACTTCTCATAAAACCACCACCTAATTTTTGCTCATCATATAAATGAATTTCATAACCCAAGGGAGCAAGATCACGAGCCACGGTTAACGATGCAGGACCTGCACCAACCAAAGCTATTTTTTTTCCATTTTGTTTAAATGGACCCTGAGGCATTAAATGTTTTACGTCATCTTTATTATCGGCAGCAACACGCTTCAAACGACAAATGGCCACCGGCTCTTCTTCTACCCTACCTCTTCTGCAAGCTGGTTCGCAAGGTCTATCGCAAGTTCTTCCTAATACACCGGGGAAAACATTCGAATCCCAGTTTACCATATAGGCTTCATTGTATTTGCCCTCGGCAATTAATCTTATGTATTCTGGAACGGGAGTATGTGCCGGACAGGCATGTTGGCAATCGACCACCTTATGGAAATATTCCGGGTCTTTAATGTCAGTAGGTTTCAAATTCGAGCTATTTTTTTGAATCAATGATTTCCACCAAAATAATAGAATATTTCTGAGAAAAGCAATGGGGGTTTATGATTGTTTTAAAGCGAATATCAAAAGAGGTTTGGGTGCCCTCCTCCCCACAACCCTTCACCCAAATTCCTCGGCGGGGCCATCCGCTATATCTTTTAAATTGCCTTTAAACCTTGGCCGACTGGAGCATGGACGTATCATAATACGTCCCTACAGCTGGCAAAAAATCAATATTTACCGCAATTAAAAGGATGCCGCTTCTGTCCCTGGCACTTAGAGGCGGACAATAAATATGTTTTTTATGTTTTCTAAAAAATCATCCTTGGTTATTAAAAAATGATTTGTTCATTGTTATACCAATCAAAAAATTATCCGGTATGAAAACTACCCAAATTTTTCAAAAAGTTTCAATTGTTGTTTTTTTATTAACCAGTCTTTTCTTCAACAATTTGTTGAATTGTCAGACTTTATTAGGTCCAAGTTGGTGGCCCATAGCATGTGGAAGATCGATGCCCACCTGCCCACCTGTGTAATCTTTTAAATAATGGCAGTCCGCTGGATGATGCGAATATATATTTAAGTTCTATTGGTCCAAATCCTGTTAATGCTTCGTATGGCCAATCAATCACTTCTTAATTATGAAGTGCACTGCTGGTTCCCTTTATCCGGAACACCAAATGTACCAGTCATTCCCTCAACTTGGGGAACTCCACCTTGTACCTCTTCTGTGAATGTGCCTACAAGCTGTGTATTAAATGAATTTTCTTTAGGTTCCGCTACTAATGGTCATATAGCCTCTATGAGTCAGTTTGGGAATTTCAATAGATTCATTACCTCCAAATAGCAGAGTTTCATTCTTTAATCGTTGGGGAAATGAAATTTATCATAGCGATAATTATCAAAATGAATGGGATGACACCTGGAACGGAAATCAACTACCTACTGGAACTTATTTTGTAGTTGTTCAAATGCCGCATGGAACAAGAAAGACAACTTTTATAGAGTTGATGTATTGATGTTGATAATACTAGAATTCCCTTTTTACCCGTTTATATTCCAAACAAATGAAGATGATCACCTCCATATCAATTCTAATACTTTCATTAAGCAGTTGCTTTTGGGGGACATCAAAAACTTCGGAATTGGAAAACAACTCAAAACCTAAAATGAGTTATGCCGACTTTTTAGTGGAGGTAAAAACAGAAAGAGAAAAGCTTAAAGACAAACCACTGGCTGATGCCAAAAAATATTTCTTCACCCTTGTCAACGATAAAATTCCGGATTATTGGGAAGGAACTCCCTGGGACTTTAATGGAGTAACACGTAAACCCGGAGAAGGCAAAATTGCATGCGGATATTTTATCACCAATACAATGGTCGATTTAGGTTTCGATATTGAAAGAGTAAAATTGGCTCAAGTAGCATCATCGGTTTTAATAAAAGCTACCTGTACCAATATTAAAAACTATGCCGATTTTGAAGATCTCAAATCGTATTTGAAGAAAGCCGATGAAAATTCAGTTTTTATTGTGGGATTAGATTTCCATACCGGATACATTACCAAAGAAAAGAATGATTGTTATTTTATACATAGCAATTATATCAGTTCAAAAGGGGTAACCAAAGAAAAGATAGATGATAGCGAAGCATTAAATGCAAGCAAAACATGGATGATTGGCAGTATAAGTGCCAACGAGGAGTTTATGGAGAAATGGGTCAAATAATCATATATGAAAAGAAGCGTAATTTTTTTAACCCTGCTTTTAACTGTTGGTTTTACTTATTCCCAAACCCGGGATGAATGCAGGAGCAAGCCAGTGAAAGCCTCTAAAAAAAACAGGTATTTATGAGGAAGTGTATTTTACACTCATTGTAAAAAAAGTGTCAACCGGGAAATACTCTATAGCTGCGCAGGTAGAGGTAAATGGAATACCCGAAGACATCTCCCAATCCGGCTATGCAGAAATATCTATTCGTCAGAATGGAAAAGAAATATCCGTACGAGATTGGGATAGTTGGGATGAGAAACAATCGACTGTTCCCGAACTTAAAAAAGGCATTTATAGTGTTCATTTTTCAGACATTCAACTTAGTTCAAACGATGTTGTCTTTGTATCAATCGCATTGGCAAGTAAAAAAGGAACTTATTGGGTGGAGTTCTCATTGGAATTCTTAAAAAAATGCCCCAGAATGTTAAAATAAATTTACGATGCTATTAATTTTCTTTTACATATTAAACCCTAGATAAGCCGCCATAAAAGATCAAAAAATACAAATCCCAAATTCCAGTAACTGAAATTTGGGATTTATTTTTGAGAGTTCAAATTTTAATGAGTTCCTGAACCTTCCTCTAATTTTTTCTTTTGAGCATCCTCTTTTTGCTTCTCTTCAGCTTTCAGCATCAAAGCATCAATTGTTTTTGTAGAAACAGAGTGGTAGTTTTTACGATCTGCTTTGTAAATCTCCTGAGCCATGGTTAACATGTTTGGGTTTTCTACCATTGCATGGTAAAGTACTATTAGGAATTTTCTACGACCAATATTCTCAAGGAAGTTTTTCAATTTAGGATATGCAACTTCATATTGATGAGTAACCGAAGCCTCTAACCATAAGGCCAATACTTCACTATTACCAGAATTCGTGAAATTAAATTTCTTATCTAATTCCGACATTTGATCAAGGGTTACATCTTTTTTGATCATTCTTAAGAACTCCATAAATTCATGAGAGGTCCATTTGGAAGCATCAATTTGATCCACACTTGTTTGTTTAGATAAATACGCTGTAGCTATTTTGTTGATCACATCAAATCTAGTTGAATTTGGAGCTTCAAAACCTTCTGGTAGACCTGTTCCATAAACCCATCCTTCAATGTTTATTTCTTTATCTTCTTTAGATCCTTTTTCTATAAGGTCGTCATACAATTCTTTTACAAATCTTTCTGTGGTAAGAGATTTAAATTTAAATTTCTCAAAGTACACTTTTAAGAAATCATCGAATTTTTTACGCCCAACAACATGTTCTATTTTTATCAGGAATAAATATCCTTTTTCATAAGCAACATCCGTCATTCCTATTTCAGGATCACGTCCTTCAAGATTTAATTTAAGTTTTGTATCGGCACTATCTCCTGCTGAGTTAAGGTCCTCTAAAGTGTATTGTAAATCACCATAACCTAAACTTGCCAACATGGATGAATATGAAGTATCATGAATAGCTTCCATTAATCTTCTTTCAAGATACATGGTAAAACCTTCATTCAACCAGAAATCGTTCCATGTAGCATTTGTAACAAGGTTACCACTCCAGCTATGTGCCAATTCGTGTGCAATTAATGATGTTAAAGATCTGTCACCTGCAATTACTGTTGGAGTTGCAAATGTTAGATTAGGATTTTCCATTCCACCATAAGGGAAACTTGGAGGCAAAACAAGAATATCATAACGTCCCCAAATATATGGCCCGTAAAGATTTTCCGCTGCTTCAATCATACTTTCTGTTTCTTCAAATTCCCAGGCAGCTTTCTCAAGGGTTACCGGTTCAGCATAGATTCCCGTTCTAACCCCCGTTGGTTGAAAATCAATATCGCCAACAGCAAGAGCCATTAAATAAGATGGAATCGCATTAGGTTGTTCAAATTCATATACCCCATTCGTAGTTTTCTCAACCGGATTTTTTTGTGCACTCATTACCGCTAAATATCCCGGACCTGTTTTCACTTTAGCTTTATAGGTAAATCTTACACCAGGACTATCCTGACATGGAATCCACGAACGACCTAGGATAGGCTCAGACTGAGTATATAAAAACGGACTTTTTTTACCAGCCGTTTGCTCCGGTGTTAACCATTGCAAAGCATAAGATGAATCGGTAGTAGAATATTTAATATTAATCTGTTTTGGATGACCTCCAATTCCTACCTTCATACTTTGTCCTAAAATAGGATCATAGGCTCCAAGTTCGTAAGCGATAGGTCCGTTCATTTCATTATAAACAGATTCAATCTTTAAATTATGAGTATCGAAATAAATAAACTGAGCAGAATCTGATGCTATATAATCCCAGGTTGCAGTACCATTCAACTTTCTGTTGGCAAAATCAACATCTAATTCAAGATACAAATTCGTTACCACCGCTTGGCCAGGATCTGCGTAGCTATGTGGATCTTTAACACGTAAATCAGCATCGCTATCTTTTTTTACCTTTGATCCGCCGCAAGCGAACATCATACCAATAGCGGCAAAAAATAAAACATTAATCTTCTTAGTCATTTTCATAAAAAATAAAGTGCAAAATTAAACTCTTTCCTTAATGAAACAGGGTTTGTGGAAATATAATTTATTATTACATTTCACGGTCTTCCTCTTTGGGTTTACCGGAATCTTAGGTAAACTTATAAGTATACCTGGAGATCAGCTTGTTTGGTATAGGATTTTAATAGCTATTATTACACTGACTATCTATATGTTAGTGACAAAAAAGCCATTCGCCCTACCCCTTAAAAATATATTAAAATTGTTTGGAGTTGGGGTAGTAGTCGCCTTGCATTGGATTGCATTTTTTGGCTCCATTAAGATCACTGATAATGTTTCCATCGCTTTGGCTTGCCTGGCCTCGGGCACCCTATTTGCCTCTTTTTTAGAGCCTATCTTCTTTAAATCCAAGATTTCTCTTCTGGAAGTAATCATTGGAATTGTAATAATTCTAGCCATTCTTCTCATTATAAAAGTAGAATATCAATACCGGTTGGGAATAATTGTTGGGCTCATTTCCGCTTTCTTATCCAGTCTTTTTACTGTTTTAAATAAAAAACTCTCCAATCAATTTGATCCGATTACCATGAGTTTTTACGAGTTGCTGGGAGGATTCCTTTTTTTAAGCATATATCTGGCCATTTCCGGTCCAGATACATTCAATTTCCAATTAACTAACATGGATTGGCTTTGGCTTGGAATATTGGGAACCATTTGCACTGCTTTTGCATTTTGGTCAACCAATAAAGTACTCTCAAAACTAACCGCATTTACAGTTGTATTGGCCGTTAATCTAGAACCTATCTATACTTTTTTGCTGGCTGCTTGGATCTTCCATGAGCACGAAAAGCTTACTTTTACCTTTTATATAGGTGCTTTTTTGATCCTATTGACAGTTGCAGTGTATAGTTATCTAAAATACCGACGTTATAAAAAGAACAACCAATAGTTGTAATTGATAAAAAAAAGTTAAATGCTGAAACGAATACTCTCAATTATTGTATAATTGAATTCGATAAATCTTATTCTATAAATAAACCCTATGCGCAAAAAATTTCTTTTATCCCTTTTTGTATTCATTCCTTCGTTATCATTTGCTCAAGTAGAAAACTCTGATAAAATTGATGAGCTTGTTGGTTTTCTTAAAGGCCATTATGTAGATACGGTAAACTCCAATAGTCTCTATGAGGATGCTTTGAAAGGAATTTTAAAAGAACTAGACCCACACTCCTACTATTTATCAGTTGAAGAACTAAAAGCAAGCAATGAGCCTTTGCAGGGGAACTTTGAGGGTGTAGGAATTCAATTCAATATTTTTCATGATACCATTATGGTGGTTAGTCCAATCAGTGGAGGACCATCAGAAAAAGTAGGAATAAAAAGCGGTGATAAAATCGTAATGATTAACGATACGTTGGTAGCTGGTGTAAATGTAAAAAATCAGGATGTATATAAAAAACTAAGAGGAAAAAAAGGTACCAAGGTTAGTTTAAAATTGATGCGCCGAGGAGAAAAAAACCTAATTGAATTTACTGTTACCCGAGATAAAATTCCTGTTTTTAGCGTGGATGCTTCTTATTTGGCAGCTCCGGGGGTTGGTTATATTAAGGTAAATCGTTTTGCCAGCACAACCATGCAGGAATTTAAAGATGCTTGGAGAGAATTAAGCGGTATGGGGGCCAAGGATCTTATTCTTGACCTTACTGATAATTCAGGTGGATATTTACATGCAGCTGTTGAATTAGCTGATGAATTTCTCAACTCAGGAGAAATGATTGTTTATACTGAAGGTAGAACAAGTGCCAGAAAAGATTACACTTCTACGAGTTTTGGATCCATCCAAAATGGAAAACTGGTTGTAATGATTGATGAAGGTTCCGCATCAGCCAGTGAAATTGTAAGTGGTGCCATTCAGGATCATGATCGTGGAATTATTGTTGGAAGAAGATCGTATGGTAAAGGTTTGGTTCAAAACACATATAGCTTTAGCGATGGATCGGCGGTACGTTTAACTACAGCCAGATATTATACACCAAGCGGAAGATTTATTCAAAAACCTTATGAAGGCGGAGTGGATAAATACTACGAAGACCTGAAAGAAAGATATAAAAACGGGGAGCTTTCTGATCCCGACAAAATTAAATTCCCTGATTCTTTGAAACATTATACCGACAATAAAAGATTGGTTTTTGGTGGCGGCGGAATTATGCCCGACCTATTTATTGGAATTGATACAACCATGATTACGCAATTACTGACAGACTTAAACAGAAAAAATGTAATTAATGAGTTTTGTTTAGATGATGTAGATAAAAATAGAGATCAATACAAAAAGACATACCCTGCATTTGAAGATTTTGAAAAGAATTTTGATGTGGAAAAATTGGTATGGACCGCTTTTGTAAAATTTGCGGAAAGCAAAGAAATTGTTTTTGATAAAAAGCAATTAAAGAAAAGTCAGGCATTTATTTATATGAGAATTAAAGCCGGGTATGCTCAGGATCTTTGGGGTCGTGAAGAATTCTACAGAGTTTGGAACACCGAGAATAAAATCTATTTAAAAGCAGTTGAAGTAATTCAAAGAAAAAGCTTTAAAGGGGTTGACTTTTTTGAATAAGATCACATTAATTAAACCAGAGTGAAAAACATTCTTAAAAATATAGCTTTTCGGTTTATAATTCTTATGGTAACATCAGCGGCTTTTGTGTATCTTCTGCTAAATTTTATTCTTTAGTTTAAGTTACATTAAAGGGTCCAAGAATTTCGAAAAGACTGAAATTAAGATTCATATCAACTGGATCATCAATGACAATTATGTATGAGTCTCCGTTGGAGAATTTAGTTAATTTGTAAATATTCAGGCAATCTTCTGTCGAACTATAATGAGTATTTTTAAAATAATCTTGAAGCTTAACATCAGTTAAAGGAAGCAATTGTTTTAATTTGAGATATTCTTCCTGATTGTTGACTATGCTTCCAAAATAGAATATGATATCCTCATCCAAATAAGCAATTTGTTCGTTATCAATAATGGCTCTTCGGGCAATATCATTGATATCATTAAAGTCAGATTTAAATTTTGAGATTCTTCTTCTTTTATAAATAATTACAATGACGGAAAGGGTAATTAAGATTACGAAAGCATACCAATACATAATTCTCTATTTAACGAACTTCTGTGTTAATACACCCGTTTTTGAGGATAAGCGGATTACATACATTCCTTTTTCCATGATTGGAAGTGGAATCGTAAATTGGTTATGCCCGATTTTAGATTCAAAGTTTTGGGTTAAGACCACTGATCCATTTAAAGTAATGATCTCGGCTGTGATATTTTCTTCCTTTAAATAATCTGCAGTTACCAATAAATTATTCTCACTGCCAAAAGCAACTGTTAAATGACCTTCTTCGGAGTTTTCTTCCAAACCAATGGTAACATCACAGGTGTAAATCTTCATGAGTACAGGAAGATGGTCACTCATATTAAACAAAGCCGTATTAACTGCAGCGGGTACCGATGCGTTGGAAGGACTTTCAACAAGAGAAATATTATAATGATTCCCATCCTGCCCTACTGCTTTGTATGTGCCTGGCATATATTCTGCTCCGGCCAAACCATCTCTTAAATTTTGATTGATTAATAAAAAATCAAACCGGTCATCCATTCCACCTGTACTTCCACCACAACATCCCGGATTAACAGCTGATCTTGTTGATTGAGTATGAATGTTTTTATAAAAGCTATTTGCGTGCCACTCGCCTGCCATATTTATTGGATCTTTTAAGGCTTGAGAGCAAGTTACAGTAAGTTGATTCCACGCAGGTTCGATACCGGGAAGTACACTATAAAAATTAAAATCACCGCCTACCATAATATTTGTATTGGTTGGTAGCGTTGCAATATAATTTGTAAGTTGAACACATTCAGCCAATCTATCGTTTGCGTTAGTGCTTCCTGAACTTGCTTTTAAGTGCATAGAAAATATATCGTACCAAACGGTATCTGCACCTTCACAGGTATATAAATGATAATGCGAAATATCACGCAGTGCTGTTGTTATTTGATTTTGTGAAGCAAGACTTACTTTATTGGTATTGTAATACAACATATTGTCGGTGTCGTCTCCATCAACAAAATTTGCTCTGGCATAATAGTTGATAGGTGCAGCGTTGAAGGAATTGTTTAATAGAAGATCAGCTCCAGCTGCATCTTGTAATTCGCTACAGATAAAAATATCAGGTTTGGTGTGTTGAATAATAACCTTTAGGTCATTGTATCTTGTGGACGAAGTCCCAGGATAATTAAGAATGTTATAACTCATTACAGTAAGCGTATCCTGAGTAAAACCCGATACTGAAATGAACAGTAATGTAAAAATGGAAATAAAATTCTTCATAAAAGCTCCTAAAAAACAGTATATAAAGATAGAACATTAATTGAGAACAACAAAGCATGTTCTGGAACGTAGCGCCACCGCTGTGTAGGGCTTGGCCTGTAAGGCCGAGCGAACAGCGAGCCCGAAACATAGGGCAGGCGCCCTAAAAAATAAAATTAGGTTCTTGGTGCAGAACCTACCTTGATATGTTCAACTAACTCAATTACGTAGTTTAGTTGTTGCTCTTTGGTCATATATGAATTATCAAGAATAACGGCATCATCTGCACGCTTTAAAGGATCTTCTTCGCGTGTAAGATCCTGATGGTCCCTAATTCGTTGCATTTCCAATACTTCTTCTTTGGTAACATTTGATCCTCCAGCTCCTAATTCCAACATTCTTCTTTCAGCACGAACATCCGGATCGGCAATCATAAATATTTTCAATTCTGCATTGGGCATGATCACCGTTCCAATATCACGACCGTCCATAATTACTCCTTTTTGAAAACCAATTTTCTTCTGGAGTTTTTGCAGTTTATTTCTTACAAAACGATATTTACTAATAGTAGATGCCAGGTTTCCTAAAGACAGCGTACGAATAAATGGTTCAACGGCTTCGTCATTTAAAAATATTTCCGATTTTTTTGTCTCTTTATTTAAATGGAAATCAACATCGGCATGGGTAATCTCTTTTTCCAGTAGCTCAATGTCAATTGATCCATCAGGCATTGTAAGCTCTCTTCGAATAGCATATAAGGCAAGGGCTCTATACATGGCACCCGTATCAATATATTTATAATGAAGCAACTCTGCCAATTCCTTGGCAATGGTACTTTTTCCGCAGGATGAAAACCCATCAATAGCTATGTTAATCTTCGGCATAGAGGTGGGTAAAGATAATGATTTATAAAAAGGAAGAAAGTTAAACAATGAAAATTTAGCTGAACACCTGATGGTCAAAAACCGGAAATCTCAATCACAGTATTAGTCATAAACAGGTACAAATGACTGTGGTTTGATTAAGACGAGGAGAAGGATGAAGATTTACTGGATAGTTGGAACATTCTCCTTTTTTACTCTTTTTGTTTTGAAGAACCCGTCAAGATTAACATTTAAAGTAAAGTGATTAGGCGACTCGTTTACGAAATACTGTGATCGGCTATAGCTAAAAGTAAAATGAGAAATGCGGATACCAATACCATAACTTAGCCCAACAGCTCCATTTAAAGCACTTACAGCCATTTCTCCAGAACGTAAAAAATTATACGCCACTCTTATAAAGAGATGTTTCTTAAATGGAAATAATTCAGCTCCAATTGTAAAATGACGAAGCAATACCAATCCGGCCCCGATTTTTGTATCAATGGTATCACCGGTTAAGGCATCAGTTTGGAATCTGGTAGCAGGATCTACATAACTAAGATCGGGTCTTTGCAAATTGGTGAATGTTAGGAAAAGCTTTAATGGAACATGTTTGAATCCTTGGGAAACACCTAAATGAATTTCAGGTGCCGCTGCTTCATAATGGCCCTTTTCGTAAGGATCTAAAGTTCCACCTAGATTTCTAAAAACTGCAGAAACAGTGGTTAATTTATTTCTACTCACATAAGAGATTCCTAAATCTGTTGTTAAACCAAAGGAATTGTATTCGGCATATTGAGAACCAATCATTTTTACGGTGGCTCCTATATACATTAATGAATCGAAAAACGGGCGGGAATAACCAACATTAAATGCATAATCGCCAGCACTAAAAGTGCCTTGTATGTTGCCAACCTCATCGGTTCTTACAAAATCGCCATAATTTAGAAATTGAAACCCTGCATAAAAACTTCCAATTTTTTTCCAACTTTTAGAATACGCAAAATAACCCTGACCTATATTGGCGAAATAGCTGTTGAAGCTCATCACCACTTGATTATTCATATCGGAATTAAGATTTGCAGGATTTGAATTAACGATGCTTAGATCATTATCATATAATGAAACAATGTTTCCTCCCAAACCTTCTATACGTGCAGTTGCAGGGATCTTTAAAAAAGCATACGTTCCATTTCCACCTATCTGCGCAAATATATTAGCAGATGATAACAATATTGCAGTAAGTAATATTTTAAATCCCAACTTCATGATCCTAATTTACATTTTCTGTATTATCTAACACATTCAACTCATATAATTTTTTGTAAACCCCGCCTTTTTGAATTAAATCGGCATGCTTTCCGGTTTCTACAATTTCCCCTTCATTCATTACTACAATTGTATCGGCATTTTGGATGGTAGAAAGTCTATGTGCAACCACTATACAGGTTCTGTCCTTCATGAGGTTGTTTAAAGCAGATTGAACCAATTTTTCGCTTTCGTTATCCAGTGAACTGGTAGCCTCATCCAAAATAAGGATTGGGGCATTCTTATAAAGGGCCCTTGCAATCGCTATTCTTTGTTTTTGACCACCACTTAGTTTGCCACCTTGCTCTCCTGCCATAGAATCATAACCATCTTCCATAGTAACAATAAAATCATGGGCATTGGCCATTTTAGCAGCGGTTTCCACCCTGGCCTTATCAGGATTTTCATCTCCAAAGGCAATGTTATTTAGGATTGAATCATTAAAAAGAATAGATTGCTGGGGTACAATGCCAATTAGATTTCGTAAAGAATCGAGCTTAAGATCACGGATATCCATTCCATCAATTTGAATAACACCACTCTCAATATCATAAAAACGTGGAATCAGGTCAACTAACGTTGACTTACCGGCACCGCTTTGTCCAACTAAAGCGATTGTTTTGCCCTTGGGTATATTTAAATCAATTTGTTGCAAAACGGGTTTGACTTGGTACTTGAAACTCACATTTTTAAATTCTATTGCATTAGAAAACTCATTTTTTTCTTTGGCATCACCCTTTTCGGTGATAGGGTTGGGCTGATTAATCACCTCCTCTATCCTATCCAGCATAACAACACCAGTTTGGAGATTGTAAAAAGAATTTGAAAACGACTTAGCAGGTGATATAATTTGTGAGAACATTGCTATATAGGTGATAAATATTTCAGCAGGTAATTGTTCACTCAATACCAGCCTCCCACCAAACCAAATAACCAAAGCGATAACAATACTTGCCAAAAATTCACTAAGGGGTGATGAAGCACTTCTTTTTCTAAATACTTTATTTCCAAGTCTAACAAAGCTCCTGTTTTTCTCGTCAAACTTTTTTTGTAAATGTTTTTCAGCGGTAAATGCTTTCACGATCTTGATGCCTCCAATGGTTTCTTCAATTACCACCATTAATTCGCTTAAGAATTTTTGTCCTTTAAAGGAAGATCGCTTCAAACTTCTTCCAAGCCTGTTAATGATGAGTGCACTTAAAGGAAGTAAAATCAAAACAAACAGGGTAAGTTGTGGACTGAAATAAAACAAGATTCCAACGGTAGCTAATATTTGTAATGGGTCTCGAATAAGAGAAATAATGGACCCCATAATGCTCCATTCTATTTCAACAACATCAGCACTCATTCGGGTAAGTGTATCCCCTTTCTTTTGTTCATTATAATATCCAAGAGGAAGTTCGGTTAACCGATAAAACATTTTTTTTCTAAGATCATGTATAAAGCCTGTACGAACAGGAGCCAAAACATGCAGACCTATATAAGATGTAAGATTTTTGAGAAGAAATAAGGTGATTACACTAAAGCAAACCACCATCAGTAGTTTCATTTTACTAACTCCGCCCATCGAAGTCCCAATATAATAATAGAGATTATCCATTACCGAGCTTATTGAGTAATTGAACTCTGGTTGAGTTGATGGTAAAGTGGCTTTATCAAAAATAATTTGCAAAAAAGGAATCACCAGCGCAAGACTAAACATTCCAAAAATAATAGAGAACACTGTAAGAATGGAAAATCCAATGAGATTCTTTTTATAGGGTCGAAAATAAAAAAGAAAACGCCTGAGTCCTTTCATTGCGGGTTTTAAAACGTATGAATACCAGTATAATTGTGTGGTGTTATCCTCAACAATTCTTTTTTCAATTCATCAGTTACATCCAACCCATTAATAAACTCGTCCATTGCGGCTTTATTGATAGTTCCATGCACTCTTGTAAGCTCTTTCAGCTTTTCGTATGGATTAGGATACCCTTCTCTTCTCAAAACCGTTTGAATAGCTTCAGCAATTACTGCATAATTATCTTCCAGATCCTTACTAATTTTTGGTTCATTCAACATTAGTTTATCTAAACCTTTGTTAATGGAATTTATAGCTATCAATATATGCGCAATTGGTAATCCTATATTTCTTAGTACAGTTGAATCGGTTAAATCCCTTTGCAATCTCGATACAGGTAATTTAGCTGCAAAAAATTCCAACATGGCATTTGCAAATCCCAAATTACCTTCTGCGTTTTCAAAATCAATCGGGTTTACTTTATGCGGCATGGCAGAAGACCCCACTTCATTCTTAGAAATTTTCTGTTTGAAATATTCCATAGAAACGTAGGTCCAAATATCACGACAAAGATCAATAAGGATATTATCGATTCTCTTTAAACCATCGCAATATGCTGCTAGATTATCGTAATGTTCAATTTGTGTTGTGGTAGTGCTTCTATGAAGATCCAATTTTTTATTTACAAAATCATTGGCGAAACCTGCCCAGTTTACATCCGGATATGCAATCACATGAGCATTCATATTACCTGTTGCTCCTCCAAATTTTGCTGAGTTTGGAACACTCATCAATAATTTATCTTGAGCTACTAATCTTTCGAAGAAAACATAAAATTCTTTTCCTAAACGTGTTGGTGAAGCAGGTTGACCATGAGTCTTCGCCAACATCGAAATATCTTTCCACTCTTCAGCAAGTACACGAATTTTATTGATTACCTTTTGCATCTCAGGATACAAAACATTTTCATTACATTCTTTAATGCTTAGCGGAATGGCCGTATTATTAATATCCTGACTTGTTAATCCGAAATGGATAAATTCTTTGTGGGCTGAAAGACCCAATTCATCCATTTTTTCTTTGATGAGATATTCTACGGCTTTAACATCGTGATTTGTTGTTCTCTCAATTTCTTTTACTCTTTTCGCATCTTCTTCGCTAAAATTCGAATACATTTCTCGGAGTTCTGGAAATCTATTTTTTGGGAAATTCTTTAGTTGAGGAAGCGGTAATTCACATAATGCTATATAATATTCAATCTCTACCTTAATTCTGTATTGAATCAAGGCATATTCAGAGAAATAAGATGAAAGCGGGTGAGCTGTTTTATAGTATCTGCCATCAACGGGTGAAATGGCAGTTAATTCATTCAAAACCATGATCAATTATTAAGAAGCGAAGATAAAGAAAATTTGTTTGTGGCGGGCTCTATTCAGCCGCATTGGAAAGCTTTATCAGCATAGCAATAAAGGCATCCATTTCCGCTAAAGGGATCATGTTCGGCCCGTCGCTTAAAGCTTTGTCAGGGTTAGGATGAGTTTCAATAAAAAAACCACTTACACCAATTGCCGCTGCCGCTTTGGCCAAAACAGGAGCCATTTTTCGGTTGCCTCCGCTTTTACCATCTGCTGCACCGGGCAATTGAACGCTATGAGTAACATCAAAAATAACTGGAGCAAACTCCTCCATAATAGGAATGCTTCTGTAATCAACAACAAGATTTCCATAGCCAAAAAAACTTCCACGTTCGGTTAAAAGAACCGTGTTTTCTGATGCATTTTTTACTTTATCAACTGCATATTTCATGTCTCCAGGAGCCATGAACTGACCTTTTTTAATATTTACAGGAAGTCCCGATTTACCTGCAGCCTCCAATAATTCTGTTTGGCGACATAGAAATGCAGGAATCTGAATCACATCAATTACACCCTTCACCATATCCACCTGAACCGACTCATGAATATCAGATAAAACGGGAACACCTATTTCTTTTTTTACTTCCTCTAAAATTCTTAGTGATTCTTCAATCCCGATCGATCTGAATGAGCCTCCACTGGTACGATTTGCCTTGTCGTAAGAAGCTTTGAAAATATACGGTAATTTATGTTTATCGCAGATCTTTTTCATTTGTTCTGCCACTTTCAAACATAGTTCTTTACTTTCAACCACACATGGACCCGAAATGATCAATGGTGTTTTTTTATCAAACGAATATGAAAGTATTTTTTCCATTTTAATACACGTCGTGAATTCTAATAATTCCGGAAATAATATTTTGATCAATCACTGGAAGTACCGAAATTTTTGACTCTCTGTTCTCCATTAACTCAATTGCATGCATGATAGTATCCGAAGACGAAATTTCCACAGGATTTTTTGTCATGATATCACCGGCCGTAATGTTTCTTATATCATCATGATTAACAAAAAACCTACGAATATCACCATCAGTAATGATTCCCATGAGATTATTCTTCTCATTTACTACACATGCAGCTCCAACGGGTTTCTCAGTCATTTGAATAATTACTTCCTTTAAGGGAGTCTCAATTTTCGAAAGTGGGATATTATTTAAAGGAACCATGTGGTTCCCAACAATCTGTAATAAGTTTTTCCCAAGTTGGCCAGCCGGATGAAATTTCGCAAAATCGCTTGCCGAAAAACCTTTTTGCTCCATTAAACAAATAGCCAATGCATCTCCCATGGTAATGGCAAGAGTTGTGCTGGTTGTAGGAACAAGATTATGTTGATCTGCTTCTTTATGAACTGAAGCATCTAATACAAAATCGCAATCATAGGTTAGAGGACTTCCCGCGTTTCCAATAATCCCTATAACCTTAATTCCAATATTTTTTAGATATGGAACTAGTTTTACTAATTCCGCAGTTGTCCCACTTTTTGAAATAATAATGGCTACATCCTCTGGTTTACAAATCCCCAGATCACCATGAAAAGCCTCTCCTGCATGCAAAAATACCGCAGGACTACCCGTGCTCGAAAAGGTAGAAGCCATTTTCTGCGCAATAATAGATGACTTTCCTATCCCTGAAACAATTATCTTCCCTTTGTTCCCAGTCAAAACTGCCAACACCTCTTCCAATACCGTATCGTTTCTGTTTATAGCATCTTCTATGCTACCCGAAGCGGATCTTAAAACGTGATGAAATGTATGGATCAGTGAGTCTGACATGTTTTGTATATACAAATATAACAAAAGAAGCTGGAAGACCGAAGACGAAAGACCGAAGAATTATTTTTTGACTTCCGTCTTCGGTCTTCTAGCTTCGGTCTTCTTGTATTTTACGAAATAAATAGCTTAGTTTGTTATATGCATCAATCAAGGATCATCGGGGCAGGACACTACGTTCCTGAAAATGTTGTTACCAATAAGGATTTGGAGCAACGTATGAATACTACCGATGAATGGATAGTAGAAAGAACGGGGATAAAAGAACGCAGATATTTTACTGAAGGTAAAGATACCACCAGTATTATGGGTTCCAAAGCTGCTTTGAATGCCATTAAACATGCAGGTATAGATAAAAACGAAATTGATATGATCGTTTTTGCCACACTAAGTCCAGATTATTATTTTCCCGGATGTGGTGTTCTACTCCAAAAAGAACTTGGATTAGGAAATATTGGAGCACTCGATGTAAGAAATCAATGCTCGGGATTTATATATGGAATTTCAGTTGCCGATCAATTCATAAAGTCAGGAATGTATAAAACTGTTTTGGTTGTAGGAGCCGAAACTCAATCAAACTTTGTTGAATATAGTGATAGACACCGTCACATCGCAGTTATCTTTGGAGATGGTGCCGGCGCCGTTGTTTTGCAAAGAAGTGAAGAAAAAAATAAAGGAATTTTATCTACTCATTTATATAGTGATGGAAGTCTGGCTGAAGAATTATATTGTCCTCACCCGGGTACAAAATTAAAAACACGTATTACCGAAGAAATGTTGACGGATGGAAGTTTGCTGGCACACATGAACGGAAATCTGGTTTTTAAACATGCCGTTACCCGATTTGAGGAATGTATTTCCACGGCACTTTCTACCAATAATTATACTGTAAATGATTTGGATCTTTTAATTCCACATCAGGCAAATTTGCGGATAGCAGATTTTATTGCAAGAAAATTTAAATTGCCCGACGAAAAGGTATTTAATAATATTCAGAAATTCGGAAATACAACAGCTGCCAGCATCCCAATTGCTTTAAGTGAAGCATGGGCCGAAGGAAAGGTTAAGGAGAATGATCTTATTTGTATAGCTGCATTTGGTAGTGGCTTTACCTGGGCCTCAGCATTAATAAGAATGTAATTTTTTAGGGCGCCTTCGCTACGTTGCGGGCTGCGCTTCGCTTCGGCCATACTTTCAGTCTGGCTTCCCCTCCACATCGCTGGCGCTTTTTTCAACCTGAGAGAATTTTCGTATATTTATTAAGCAATTCAAAAAAAATGAAGAAAGTTTTTTGCATAATCATTGGAATTTTACTTATAACTAATATATATTCGCAAGGACTTAAAAATGGATATGTTCAGGCAAGTTTAATTTATCCGTTTGGGACATCCTGGACAAAAAGCAAAGAAAAACAATTCAATTTCAGTTTAAATTTATTTGCTGGTTATACCGGACAGATAAAAGGTGTTGAACTTGGAACCATTTTGAATGTGAATAAATATAACATGCATGGTGTTCAGCTTGGAATGATCAATATTAACAAAGGCGACATGAAAGGATTTCAGGTAGGTCCTCTAGTTAACTGGGTAGAAGGCGAAGGAATGGGTGCTAATTTTTCGGGATTATTCACCTATCAAAAAGGAAGATTTACAGGATTAGAATTTTCATGGTTTGTAAATATTAATGGTGGTGATTTTCGTGGAGGAATGGGAAGTCACTTGTTGAACTATGTACAAAAAGACATGTACGGAATTCAGTGGGCATTAGGACCAAACGTAGTAATGGGAGAAACACGAGGTGTTCAATTTTCATGGAGTGCCAACGTAACTGCAAAATATCATAACGGATTTCAAGCCGCCACCCTATTTAACTATGCCGGGGAGTCTGATGGATTTCAATTAGGAGCTATTAACATCGCAAAAAAATCGGGAGGTTTTCAGGTGGGATTGATTAATTATTCAGGTGATAGTTCAGTTGTTCCAATTGGTTTGGTAAACATCGTAAAACATGGATACAATAAAATGGAAATCTGGAGCAATGAACTTACTTCTTTCAACCTTGCGGTAAAAACAGGTGGTCGACAAGTTTATTCAATCATATCTGTTGGTGTGAATCCATTCAATAAAAATCTCTTTTGGTCATTTGGATGGGGACCAGGGATTCACGTAAAATTCTCGAAGAGATTTTATGGTGACTTCGATGATATCACCTCATTGGTTAACATCAACGAACCATTTAGCTTTGGTGCTGGCAAAACAACCATTACCAACCAAATTAGATTAACGTGTGGATTTGAACTTACCCCAAAAGTGGCATTGTATCTTGGACCTACATTGCACATGTTATTTTCCAATAACAATACTTTGGAACATGGAGGCACATATATTGCAAATGGCACCGAGTTGGCCCCAACCTTCAGAACAGCCTATACAACTATAGGTGAGTTTAATATGGCTATTTGGACGGGAGTTTGCGGAGGTATTCGATTCTTCTAAAAGCTAATATTTGGTAATTCCCTTCCTTTTCATAATTTTATATAACTAAAACTCAAGAACGGATGAAAAAACTTTTTACTTTACTAGTATGCTCTGCATTCATTTCTGCACAAGCACAGGTACTTTATACCGAAAATTTTAATGGTGGCTCACATACTTTTACACTAAACTCTATTGATGTTAGTTCAACAGCTGTTGGAAATAACCAATGGCTGGTAAACAATGCGTATAGCGGTGGAACGGTAATTGAAACATGTACTGGATTTGATATCCCAATAAACATTGGATCAACAGCAAGTGAACCTGCCGGAATTACGGGTGCTCCATCCAGCAACTATCTGCATATCTGCTCTGACTGGGGTGTAACCGCAGGAGTTTTAAATGGTAATTTTCAAGCTGCTGACGGAAGTTGTCAATTTTCAGAAGGATATTTTGCAAGAATGACAAGCGATATTTCAACCACCGGACAAACCGGAATATCAATGTCATTTTGGTATTTATTGGCAGGAGGAAGTAATAGTTTTGGTGAGGTTTATTATAGCACGAATGGTGGATCATCATGGAGCCTTCAAACAGGAAATATATTTAACCAAAACACATGGGTACAGGCAACGTATGTAAATGCACTTTGGGATAACCAAGCTACTTTAAGATTTGGATTTAAATTTGTAAACAACACCACTTTTAGCGCCAGCGATCCAGCTTTTTGTATTGATGATGTAAGTATTTTTATCCCTGCTTCTTCAACCATCACTACAGGAACACCTACTCCGGCTCCGGCTTATTGTGCAGGTGCTACATTTACTTTACCCTATACACTTAGCGGATCATATACAGTAGGAAATGTTTTTACGGCTCAATTGTCTGACGGAGTTGGAGGTTTTGCATCACCGACTACTATTGGTAGTGTAACAACGACTTCTGCCGGAAATATTAATTGTACAGTACCTGTAGGCGCAACTACAGGAGTTGGATATATGATAAGAGTCATTAGTTCTACTCCTTCTATAACAGGAACAACTTATGGTCCGTTTACGATTAATGCATTACCAATTCCTGCTCCATCCAATACAGGACCTTATTGCGCAGGTGCAACAATTAGTTTAAGTTCTGCTGCCGGTTCCGCCGATTATGATTGGACAGGCCCAGTAAGTTATGTGCAAAATAATACTCAAAATCCTTCAATTGTAAGTTCCACAACAGCAATGAGTGGAGTATATACGGTTACTGCAACTACAAGTGCAAGCTGCAGTGCAACAGGAACCACTGTTGTTTCTGTTTTGGATTGTTCAGGTATTGAAGATTCTTATTTAGATCAGGTTGGAATTTTCCCAAATCCATCTACGGATGTATTTACCATTTCTATTCCTGATGCAATGGTGAATGATACCAGACTAACCATCATTAATTTAGTTGGAGAGCAAGTGTATTCTACAAATGCATCACAGGCAAAAACGTTGATCAATTCTCAATCGTTAGGAATGAAGGCTGGTATTTATTTAGTTCAAATAAACTATAACAATCAAAACAAAGTATTGCGTTTGATTGTTCGTTAAAATATATCTCCTAAACTTTAAAAAGGCAATCATTTTATGGTTGCCTTTTTGCATAACGGATTCCGCATTATTTGACGTCATTCAATGCCCCTCCTGAAAGATATTTAAAAAAAAGACAACTAAAAATTTGGAAACACGTATTAATTCGATATATATTTGATATTATTTTGATATCAGATAAAAAACAACCAATTAATAAAAAACGACAAATGGAAACCTCTAAACAAATTAAACCGGTAAGCGGATTTTTAATGCTCTTTATCTTATTCTGCATGTTTGCAGGAATTATTGTTACTGCTGCTTTTCAAATAATACCAGGAACTATCCTACTAGGAATTGTTTCATTCTTCTTTCTTTTTGGATTTATGGTAGTAAGTCCTAATCAGGCACGTGTTCTTACTTTCTTCGGGAAATACTCGGGAACAGTAATAACCAACGGATTCTTTTGGGTAAATCCTTTTTACACCAAAAGAAAAATAACGTTGAGAGCAAGAAATTTTGAAACTGAACAACTGAAAGTAAATGACAAAATGGGTAATCCCATACTAATTGCAGCAGTTCTGGTTTGGAAAGTAGAAGACACTTATAAAGCAGTATTTAACGTAGATAACTACGAACAATTTGTAAAAATACAAGCTGATTCGGCTTTAAGACAAATGGCTACCAGGTATGCATATGATACTTTTGAAGATGAACATGCAAGTGTAACTTTAAGAGGAAGTGGTGATGATATTAATGAAGTATTGGAAAATTTAATTTCAGAAAGATTAGCACTGGCTGGATTAAAAGTGGTTGAAGCAAAAATTTCTCACTTAAGTTATGCCCCAGAAATTGCAAGTGCCATGTTACAACGTCAGCAGGCAATGGCAATTGTATCTGCAAGAAAAACGATTGTTGAAGGCGCAGTAGGCATGGTTGAAATGGCTTTGGAACAATTATCGAAAAGAGAAATTGTAAATCTTGATGATGAGAGAAAAGCGTCGATGGTAAGTAATTTACTTGTGGTGCTTTGCTCTGATAAAAGTGCTTCACCAGTTGTAAATACCGGTTCATTATACTAGGGAATGAGTTAGTAAGTTAATGGGTTATTGGGTTATCCGTTTTTAGACAACCAAATAACTCATTAACTAAATAACCAAATAACCTAAATATGCAAATAGAAGAAAGAACATACTTTGAGGAAGAACAAAAAATGGAATCCAAATGGATGCTATTTCTTATTCTCGGTTCAAGCGTAAGTATGATGACTATTGCAATCGCCTTTTTATACAATGACAATGCTGATTGGATTTCAATAGGAATTGTAGTTGGTGCAATTCTTTTAACCGATGTAATTATGATTCTTCTTTTTAAAAATATGAAACTAAATCTGGCTATTAGCAAAAAAGGGTTGCATTATAGAATGAACACGGTGAATGCAAAAAACAAATTACTAAGCTGGGATGAGGTTACGTTAATTGGTCTTCGAAAATCACCGGCGACAGGTTATGGTAAAAAGATTAAATTCAAATATGGTGAAGTTTATGCAATGAATTTAAAAGAGGGAGTTGAATTTGGTTTAAAAAACGGAAAGAAAATATTCTTCAGCTTAAAAGACCCGGATGAATTTATGAGGTCAATAAGAAAGCTAGAGTTAAATATTCAAATTATATAAAGACTAACCCGATGCAAACCGATCAAATTGTTTATTCTGAAAAGCAGAAACTAGATGTGAAAAAATGGATCATTAATCCTATGATGATTGCACTAGGAATGGTTGCTCTGTTGTTTGCTATACCTATTTTGTATTTTTATTTTACTGGTGGCATCGCGGCCATTACAGAAACATTTAATGCCCCATTTGTTATTGTAACCATTATTGGAGCATTAATCCCATGTGGAGTAATGTACCTAGTAAGAACGCGAATGAAACTTGAATTGCATGTTACCAAACAGGGATTGAACTATAAATATGTACCATTCTCTTCCACCAAAGACAAATTTATTCCCTGGGAACAAGTCTCATCATTAGAATTAAAAAAGTATCCGTTTGCTGCAACCAGACCGGGATTACAAAATCGGATTTTCACAAAGGGACAGGAGGCTATTGTTATGACTGTTGATTTGATTGGGATTAAAATAAAACTGAAGGATAAAAAATGGATATACTTAACCTCCGGCAATCCTGAAGAATTAGTGAAGGCAATTAGAAACCTGAATTTAAACATTCAGATAATTAAATAAGAACATGTCTGCGAAAAAGAATTTTGTTTTACGGGTTGACGAGGAGGTTTATAAAGCTCTGGAAAAATGGGCAGCGGATGAATTTAGAAGCGTAAACGGTCAGATAGAATATATACTTAATCAGTCATTGAAGCAAGCTAAAAGGGAACCAAAACCGAAAAAGGTCAAATAAAAAAACCCATTCATAAATGAATGGGTTTCCACATATATGAAATGAAAACTACTATTGCTTAATAAATTTTTTATAAGTAATCATCGAATCAGTTTTAATTTCAACGATGTAAAGTCCCGGTGAGAATGTATAAACCGAGAATTGAGTTTGGTTCGTATTGAGAATCATTTCACCCAATTCGTTATACACACGAATATTTTCAACTTTCTCCAATGAATTCACATTTAAAATATCTGAAGTTGGATTTGGATAAATGGAAACCGCTACAAGTTCGTTGTTTTCAATTCCTGCATTACAATCTTCGCTAAAACTTGCACTGGCATCAATGTACGTCCAGTTGACAGTGCTGTATGCAGCATTGTCAACTTCAATACAGGTAAGACCTGGATTGTTGTTAGTAGCAAAAAAACCGCTGCTCATATTGGTGTTGTTGCCGTTTTTTACGTTTAAAGAAATTAATAGATTATCACCACCACCTAATACTGTTAGCGCTGTATTGTTGCTTACATCTATTGATGTTAACTGGTTATAGGTAGCCTGTAAGATAGTAACCGTGCCACTCATATTATTCAACGCGGTTAATTGATTGAACATACAATTCAAAGTAATAAGAGCCGTATTATTGCTTAAATCTAGAGTGGTTAATTGATTGGTCTGACAGTTTAAATAAGAAAGAGCCGTGTTAGAGGAAACATCTAAACTGGTTAATTGATTATTTGGGCAAAGCAAATTAGTAATAGAGGCAGTGCTTACATCTACAGAGGTTAATACGTTACCACCGCAATCCAAATAAGTAAGTAATGCATTATTGCTTACATCCAGTGTTGTTAATTGATTCCACTTACAATTCAAATCAGTAAGAGCAGTATTGCTGCTTACATCTAAAGTGGTTAATACGTTATCACCACAATCTAAATTAGTAAGCAATGTATTGTTGCTTACGTCCAAAGCTGTTAATTGATTGGTATAACAATATAATTCTGTAAGTGAAGTAAAAGCTTCAATTCCTGTTAAATCCAAAATACCTAAACTTGGACAATTAATCTGTCCTGTAAAAGCAGTCGCTTCACTGAGTTGAATTTCAGTATCCATATTCGTATTAATAGATACATTACCTACTAAATATGCTTTAAAATTTGCGTCCGGAATGTTTACGATCTGAGCATTCATTTGGGCGGAAATAATAATTGTAAAAATTACTGGTAGTAGTTTTTTCATGATATGCAGTTATAGTTTGTAAAATGGACTTTCTTACTTTTATCCAACAAACTTAGCACCTACCATTTGTACAATAAAAAACAATTTAGGAACGGCCCTATTATTTCATGAACGAACAGTGGCTTCGAATTCACCAATTTTATGTTTCGATAATTTTGCTTCAATCTCATTTTTTAATTTTATTTCAAAACGGGATTTGGAAAAATTAATCATGTGATTAAGGTTGATGAGCCATGATTTATGAGTTCGGAAGAAATGATTTAAATCCACCAACATACCTTGATAGTGCTTTAGATTTCTACTTACCAGATATTTTTCTCCATTAATTGTATAAATACAACAATAGGATTCTTGTGCTTCAATTGCTATAACATCATCAAGTGATATAATTTTTCGGGCACCCTGATGAGTAATTACAAGTTTGCTAATCTTTGGTGTTTGTAAGCTTTCGGCAAGAACTTTATAACTCTCAAATTGATTTTTTACCGTTACTCTTTCCTTTAATCGAGAAACGGAATCCTTTAGTCTTGAAATATCAACCGGCTTCAATAAATAGTCTACAGCTGAAAGCTCAAAAGCCTTGATGGCGTAAGAATCATAAGCGGTAACGAAGATAATTTCAAAATTTACTTCGTTAAAAAAAGAAACAATTTCGTAACCCGCATATTCCGGCATTTCTATATCCAGAAATAAAGCATCCGGTTGATGTTTTTTAATAGATTCTACTGCCTCAGGGACATTAGAACAAATATCAACTATCTCTACCTCCGGGAACAAACGACCAAGCAAACCCGACAATACATTTCGGGCGCTTTGCTCATCATCCACCAATATTACCCGAATTTTATCTTCCATGTACCAAAACTATCAATTAAATTAAACGCCTTACAATCATTTTTACCAACGTCTCTTTTATTTCATGAAATGACTAGTATTTGTGCTTAAAAGGTAGCCTTATAACAACCTTCGTTCCAACAGGAACTGAATTTTCATATAAATCCTCGTACTCAATTCCAAGGTGAGATTTATAAAGATCCTGCATAATTTCAAAACGACTTTTTGTTGCTTTAACAGAAAAAGACTCATGAGATCTTTGTTGCCTTTTTTTAATCTCCCTGGCTTTTGCTCTTCCAACACCATTATCGATAATAGTACAAATAAGAACATCGGTTTGTTCAAATATTACGCTCAGTTGCTTTTCTCCGGTTTTATGAAGTAGGCCATGCTTAATTGCATTTTCAATAAATGGCTGCACTAACATGGGCGGAACTTCAATTTCTTCTACATTTATTTTATCAATATTATATTTAAATTTATCGGGAAACCGAAGTTGCTCCAGCTCCAAATAAACGTTTAATAATTTAAGTTCATCATCAAAATCAATAAAATCCTTGTCTGAAAAATTTAGTGTTTGACGAACCAGATCGGAAAACTTCACTATATAATCATATGATTTTTCTGTTTCCTGCCTAAGCACAAGATCCTGAATTGAATTTAATGAATTAAATATAAAGTGAGGATTCATCTGCGATTTAAGAGCAGTAAGTCGGGATGCATTAAGCTCGCTTAATTGTTTTGCCTTTTTGTTCTGAATGTTCAATTGCCAGCGGTAGATGAGGTAAACGATGATTAAAAAAAGTATAACCGCGATGCCAATGAACCACCAGTTCGCATATACGGGCTTTGCAATTGTAAACGAATATGAAATAGTTGGACTGAACTTATCTTGATTCTCTGACTTCAATTGAAGCTTATATGTTCCTGGTGCAAGGGCATTATAGGTTACTTCATTTTTATCATAAGATTGTATCTTCCACTCAGAATCGTATCCTACTAGCTGATAATGATAAAAAATATATTCCCTGTTTTTTAATGTGGGTGAAGAAAAAATAAATTGAATTTTACGTTCATTGTTTTTGAAATCCCCTTCTTTAAAATCGGTTATGGATTTATCGTTCACTTTTATTTCATCAAAACGAATAGTTGGAGTTGAAATACTAGTTTGTGAATAATTAATTGGCACCAATTGAACACCTCCTGAATGACACACCCATAATTCATTTTGAGATAAGGCAAAATCGATGATCCGCTTTGAATTGAAACGATAAGTTGAATGAAAAGAACTAATGAGCTTACCGGACATATCAAAGCGAAAAAGTCCGTGGGTGGAACTCCCGATAATAGAATTCTGAGATATGCTTATCTTTTTTAGATCTTTCGTTTTCTCATTAACCATTGGTTGAATACTTCCTGTTACTTTTTTATCCCCAATGATTAGAATTCCTGCCTTTCGAGTATTGGCGAAAATCTTTCCATCATAATAATAGAGATTATTCGGAAAAATATCATCGTCGTAGTATTTTATTTTTTCCGCTTTTCCTGATGGAAGAAGAACAAACAAACCATCAGCCGTGGATGTGTAGAGATTTTTGTTGACAGGGTTGTATTCAATCGAGTATATCCGTTGATCAAGTTCAGGAAAAGGAATAACAAAATAAGAATGTAAACTATTAGGTTCTACCTTTACAACACCATTGTTTGTCCCTAAATAAATTTCCTCATCGGAAACAACGGCGGCATCTTTTAGAGAAGATCCGGAAAGATCTATGATTTGTTTTGTATTTTTATTATATGCACGGATATATCCGTTATCAAATATCAGCAGTTCACTGTTGTTATTTCCATAGATTCCTTCAATAGGATGCTTTCCACCGTCGCTAATAACATCTATCTCACCTTCATGATAAGAAATAAATATTCCTTTTGAACTGCCCATGAACAATCCATTTACCGAATCAGCATAAAGAGAAATGATGGGATCATCCTGTACGAAATTGATTACGTCAGGAAGATGGAGATCAGGTATAACGATCACTCCCTTATCAAAAGTTCCTAATAAAGTATTTCCCTCTTTGTCTTTGTATACGTTGGAAATAAAATAGTTTACATAAAAGGGATTTTGAAACCCTGATACTGACCTGCTTGCAAATAAGGATACACCCGGAAATGTGCCGGCAGCCCAGACTTCGTGATCTGTTTCGTAAATCCGAATGGCACCATCAATTTTTGCAAAATCATTTTTGGCTAGAGGTAGTAATTCAAGATCCTTTCCCGAATACGTAAAAAGTGATTTACTTTTTTGATCAAAAGCATAAGTACCATTATCAACCGTAAAAAACTTAAACACAGATTCTTTGGTCAATTTTGTGGAATTGAAGTTTAGTTTTTCGTAGCTAAAATTTCCATTTAAATAGGTAATAATAGAATCCGAATTAACCAAGTGAAATTGAATTTCGTGATTTTGAGTTGTAAAAACCGGTCCGAGAGAACGGCCATTGAGCTCTTTTCTTGAAATAAGTTTCCGATCCTTTCCTATCACAAGGATTATTTTGGCTCCAACGATGAGATTATTGTCGTTGGAAATTGCCAGACTTATATCAGCTTTTGTTTCTTCCTTTTTGAGTTCGTAGAAAAGAACACATGAACTTCCCTTTAGTTCAAATATTTGATTGTTGAGGTTATGGCAATAAATGATTCCATCATTATCCATTACAAAATTGAACACTGAATTGCTTTTGGCCTCATTACATTCAATCTTTTTAAAGTTATGGTAGTCGTAATAAAATATTCCCTCGTTGGTGCCAAAGAAATAATTTAAATTCTCATCCTGTATGATATCATAAATTTGAACACCTTTGAACTGATCTTCTCCTAAAATAAAGTATGCTGGTTGCTGAGCAAATAAAAAAGACTTGCCAAAAAAAAATAAAAGAAGGGTTAAGCGTTTTTGCATTCCTAAACTTTATTTAGGTGCCGTTCGTGGAGCATCAGTTTTTATTAAGGTCCATAAGATCCAATTAGAACCTGATGTGCATGTAGCAGTTTGCCAACCATCTTTCCCCAATCGGTTTAACACCTCAACTACCTCCATATAACTTCCCTGATAAAGTTTTTCATCGTTATTGGGTAAATTAACTCTGATGGAACTCTCTTCCCATAACCATTCTATAATTGCATATTCGATGCTCATGCTATAAAATTTACGATTGGAAGGATTGCATTTCATCTTCAATGCCTTTGCGAAGTTCCATTAATCGAATCGCATATTTTTGATTACGCTCCTCCTCTTCTCCCTCAGGGAAAAATGCAGGAACTTTTATAGGATTGTTTTCTGTATCAACTGCAACAAAAATGATGATGCAATGGGTGTTGTGCACATAATGTGCATCTTCAGGCTTTTTACTAAATACATCCACAGCTATATGCATAGAAGTGGATCCGGTATGAATTAGTTTCGCCCGAATCTCCACCAGATTACCAATATGGATTGGTTTGAAAAAGCGAATTCCACCCACATAAATGGTTACGGCATAACCACCACACCAGTTAACGGCGCAGGCAAATCCTCCCTGATCGATCCACTTCATAACCATTCCTCCGTGTACCTTTCCTCCGAAGTTCACATCGGACGGCTCGGCTAAAAACCTTAAAGCTAAACTTTTAGACCCCATAGAATTGTTGATTTATTTTTTGTAAAATTATTAAATTCTCATTAAAAAGCCTATCCTGATAGTTTAGATTTAGTCCCCGCTAAATTCCATTATTTTCCTACCCTTAACCTTCTATATTTGTAAGCAAAATAAAAGATTACACTGGGATTAACATAAATCAAATCAACCAAGATCAATTCTTAAAGAAGGTTTCCTGTAAAAGGGAAACCTTTTTTTCTTTCTATTAGGTTTGTATAACTCCTACTTTAAATTCTTTGGTAATTGGTGCCTGATTGGCTGACTCTAAACCCATAGAAATATATTCTCTGGTTCTTGCGGGATCAATAATCTCATCTACCCATAATCTGCTGGCAGCATAATATGGTGAGGTTTGGGCCGTATAGCTTTCAGTAATTTTTTTCAAATGGGCTTCTTCTACTTCCTTCGTAATCTCTTCTCCTTTGGCTTTTAAACTTGCTACCTGAATTTGTAACAGAGTTTTTGCTGCTTGCGACCCACCCATTACTGCAATTTGTGCTGTTGGCCAGGCATAAATAAATCTTGGATCGTAAGCTTTTCCACACATGGCATAGTTTCCTGCTCCATAAGAATTACCCATTACAATAGTAATTTTTGGCACCACTGAATTTGCCACGGCATTTACCATTTTGGCACCATCCTTAATAATTCCTCCTTGCTCACTTCTACTTCCCACCATAAATCCAGTTACATCCTGTAAAAAGACCAACGGGATTTTTTTCTGGTTGCAATTCATTATAAAACGTGCAGCCTTATCAGCAGAATCTGAATAGATTACTCCACCAAATTGCATTTCTCCTTTTTTACTTTTTACCACTTTACGTTGATTCGCTACAATTCCAACAGCCCAACCATCAATTCGTGCATAAGCACAAATTATACTTTGTCCGAAAGTGGCTTTGTATTCTTCAAATTCTGATCCGTCAACTAAAGCCTCTAAGATATCTTTTGTTTCGTAAGGCTTCTCACGAGCATCGGGCATGATGCCATATACATCTTTTACATTTCTTTTTGGCGCTTCCGATTTAATACGACTGTAACCTGCTTTATCAAAATCACCTATTTTATCTACGATGTTTCTTATTCTGGTTAAACAATCTTTATCATCTTTACATTTATAATCGGTAACACCACTTATCTCACAATGAGTGGTTGCTCCACCCAAAGTTTCATTATCGATGTCTTCTCCAATTGCAGCTTTTACTAAATATGATCCCGCTAAAAATATAGATCCTGTTTTATCAACAATCATTGCTTCATCGCTAAGAATTGGAAGATAAGCTCCACCTGCAACACAACTTCCCATTACCGCAGCAATTTGCGTAATGCCCATTCCACTCATGATGGAATTATTTCTAAATATTCTTCCGAAATGTTCTTTATCAGGAAATACTTCTGCTTGTAATGGCAAGAACACACCTGCACTATCTACCAAGTAAATAATTGGTAATCTGTTCTCCATCGAAATTTCCTGGGCACGAAGATTTTTCTTTGCAGTAATTGGAAACCAAGCACCGGCTTTCACGGTTGCATCATTTGCAACGATGATACATTGTTTGCCTTTTACTTTTGTAACACCCATTACAACACCACCCGCTGGGCAACCACCCTCCTCTTTATACATTCCATCTGCCACAAAAGCGCCCAATTCGTAAAATGGTTCGTCTTTATCCTTCAAAAAATCAATTCTCTCCCTGGCAGTAAGCTTTCCCTGCTCATGTTGCTTTTCAATTTTTAATTTTCCACCACCTAAATAGATCCTATTTAACTTTTGTTCAAGCTCCGAAATGAGTAGCCTCATTTTATCGTCGTTCTTGTTGAATTCCAGCTCCTTAGACATAAATCAGATTAAAATTAACTTAACATTAACATAGCCTTCCAAAGATAACAATAATAGACAATTAACATAGTTATGAACCGCCATTATGAACAATTAACAAAGCAAATCCTTGATAGACGTGGGTTATAGCCCTACCTTTGTGTCGAATTAATTTAATATCATTTACAAAATGAAAAAGTTAGTTACCGTAATAACTCTCCTTCTATGCATGCTCACAGCATCCTTCGCTGCCGAGTATAAAGATGTGAAGCTTACAGAAAAGAACAAGGAGTTTTTGCAGATGATTATACCACAGGTTAAATATGTTAACCACGGTATTTATCTTCAGCGTAAAACAATAGAAAACAACAAGAAGTACTTTATCAAAACTGGCATATTAACCATCGATGACATTAAAACCATTAATGGAATTGCAGCAAGGTATAAATATGATGAGTTTAAAGTTAAAGACTTCACTACCAAAGAAGAAGTATTAGAATATTTTGATGGGTTGTTGGAAAGAGTGGATATCATTCCCGAAAAAATGATTATTGCACAAGGTATTATTGAAAGTGGCTGGGGCCGTTCTAAATCTGCCAGAGAGTGTAATAACTATTTCGGACTTACCTGTCGCGATTGCGGTGGATATGTGGTTACCTCCAATCCAAATGCCACATACTATTTAAAGAAATACGAAACTTTAGGTGACTGTATCCAGGACTATTCTAATATTTTGAACACTAAAAGCTCGTATCTGCCTTTTAGAAAGATTCGTTCTAAAATGCGTGCTAACAACAAAGAGCTTAATTCTCAAACCTTAGCAGGTGGATTGGTAAACTATTCGGAAAGAGGATATAAATATATCTACAAAGTAACATTTGTGATTCACAAGTATCTTACGAATGACCTGATGTATTATATGCACTTGAGCTAAATTAGAAATCTATATTTATACAAAAAGCCATCTCGTAATAGGGATGGCTTTTTTATTTTACAGTGCCCGATACTATTTTTTTCTTGCTCTTACTTTTTCAACGGCTGCAACAATATCGGGTGTATCCAAACCATATTTCTTTAAAAGCTCTAATGGTTTACCACTTTCTCCGAAAGTATCGTTTACTGCCACGTATTCTTGAGGAGCAGGATTGTGCATTGCCAATACTTGTGCAACACTATCACCCAATCCTCCATTACGCATATGTTCTTCTGCAGTAACTACACAACCTGTTTTCTTTACTGATTTTATTACCGCATCAGCATCAAAAGGTTTTATGGTATGCATGTTAATCACCTCTGCACTGATTCCTTTTTCATGTAAAATTTCTGCTGCTTCTATTGCTTTCCAAACAAGGTGACCTGTCGCAATGATTGTTACATCAGTTCCCTCCTGCATTAATTTGGCCTTTCCAATAATGAATGGCTCATCGGTATTAAATACCGGCCATGCAGGGCGCCCAAATCTTAAATAAACTGGTCCCACATATTCTGCAATTGCAATGGTAGCAGCTTTGGTTTCGTTGTAATCGCTTGGACAAATTACTGTCATGTTTGGCAACATTTTCATCATGCCTATATCTTCAAGAATCTGGTGAGTTGCACCATCTTCACCCAAAGTTAAACCTGCATGCGAAGCACAAATTTTCACGTTCTTGTTACTGTATGCAATTGATTGACGGATCTGATCGTAAACGCGACCAGTACTAAAATTGGCAAATGTTCCTGTAAATGGAATTTTTCCACCGATGGTTAAACCTGCTGCGATTCCCATCATGTTTGCTTCGGCAATACCTACTTGAAAAAACCTTTCAGGAAACTCTTTTTCAAAATCATTCATTTTGAGAGAACCTGTAAGATCCGCAGTTAAACCAACCACATTTTTATTTTTTCTCCCTACTTCTAAAAGACCAACCCCAAAACCACTTCGGGTATCTTTTTGCTCGGTAAAACTATATTTCTTCATATTCATGTCCCAATTTCTGGGTACAAAAATAAATGAAAGGCCAGATGAAATATTGGATGTTGGTAAATGGTTAATAACTGAATTTGGGGGTTAAAGCAGTTGTTTTGGATTGATGCGCCTCGGGGTGAAGCGATATCCTTTTTACTACTCTGAAGTACGAATTTTTACGAACCTACAAACCAGCGATAGTACCTAATCGCGGTTAGTTCGTATGTTCGTACTGTTTTGTTCGTACTTAGAGTAGTTAAAAGATTTAGCGAAACACCAGAAAAGGCGCCCAAGTATTAATCGTAATACTCTAACCGTACAATCTTGGTAGTAGGGTGTGATTGACAAGTAAGCACATAACCTTTTGCCACTTCTTCGTCACTCAAGATATTGTTCTCGTCCATACGAACGCTGCCCTCTGTTACTTTAGCCATACAAGTGCTGCAAATTCCTGCTTCGCAGGAAAAAGGTGCATCCATTCCAGCTTTAATAGCAGCATGAAGAATACTTAATTTATTATCCTTGATGATGATCTCTCTTTCTTTGCCATCAAGGGTAACAAATACTTTGGATCCTTCGAAATCAAGCAACGGCTCTTCTTTAGGTTCCTCCACTTTTTTATCAGCTACTGGAGCTGTAAAGAATTCTATATGAACATTGTTTGAGGGAAGACTTAATTTATTGAAAGCCGTTCTAGCGTGAGTCATTAAACCTTCAGGACCACATAAAAAATATTCTCTATTGGTAATTGTTCCATGAGATTGTTGAATAAACTCACTGATTTTATCAGGGGTTAGCAATCCCGTAGCTCCTGTCCAATCAGCTTCAGCAGTATCTAAAGAGTGAATGATATTTAATCTACCTGGATTAGATGCTGCCAACTGCTCTAATTCATTCTTGAAAATGATGGAACTTGAGTTACGATTTCCGTAAATTAAAGTACAAATGCTATTAGGTTCTTTAAGCATTACCGTTTTTATAATAGAGATTAATGGTGTAATTCCACTTCCACCACCTACAAGAATATAATGCTTGGTATTGGACGCATCCATCTCTGTAAAGAACCTTCCTTGTGGAGGCATTACGTTTATCATCATTCCCGGCTTTACTTCATTAGCCAGATAATTACTCATTTTACCACCATCCACTCTTTTACATGTAACTGCTGGCATTTCGCCTGTTACAGGGCTACTACAAAGAGAATAGGCACGTCTTACGTCCAAATCACCTATAATTGACTGCAAGGTTAAATATTGGCCTTGTTTATATTGATATTCCTGTTGTAATTCAGCAGGAATTTTAAAAGAAATACTAATTGCATCACTGGTTTCCTGCTTAACTGAAGCCACCTCTAAAGAATGAAATTTCGACATAAAATGTGTTATCTAAATTTGTAAAAAAGCATGCAAAAATAAGCAAATTATACCAATTGCATTTATAAAAAAGGCTAAAGGCTTTTTATAAATTTGCAATAGTTAATGCCGATTGATATAATTGTTTAGACCAAGCAGTGGTCTATTACAATTATCACATCGGTATTAATGGATGTAAGCACTAATCAAATGAAAGCAATCGTATTAGGGGGAACCGGCCTTATAGGCGGAGAACTCATTCAACAACTTATGGATGAAAATATTTATAGTGAGATTCATGTTATCGGACGCTCCGCCACGAATCATACATGTTCAAAAATCTTTTTCCACCAGGTTGACATGAATGAGATTTCAAAACATGCAGATCTTTTTAATGCGGATGTTGTGTTTTGTTGCTTGGGAACAACTATTAAAACAGCTGGAAGCAAGGAAGCATTTAGGCAGGTTGATTACGACATGGTAGTAAATTCTGCAAAAGCATCCGAAAATAAAGTGAAACATTTTTTAATGGTTTCTTCATTGGGGGCTAATGCGAAGACTTCCAATTTTTATTTGAAAACCAAAGGGGAAACTGAGGAAGGAGTTATGTCAACAAACATTCCGAACGTGACAATTGTACGTCCCTCCATGCTTTTCGGAAACCGAAAAGAAAAACGTACAGGTGAAAAAATTGGAATTGTATTTATGAAGATCACCGAACCAATCATGTTAGGTGGTTTAAAAAAATACCGTGGAATAGAAGCCTCTAAGGTGGCAAAAGCTATGATTAAACTTTCTATGGATGTAAATTCAGGAAAAAGAATCTACGAATCACAACATCTTGAAGAGATCGGTAAATAAATACCTAGTTAAGCTTTGAGAAAATTATATCGTAAATCTCGTCATTTGCAGCTTTCACAAGAATATCGATCAATTCAGTTTTCGATTTTTTATCCTTCTCCGCAGTAAATCTTGCTCGCCATTTATTTAATTCGGTTTGACTAATGTATCCCATTGTAGGATAAAGATCATTATAATCATTCTCGTATTTAGCATATTTCACTTTAGAAATAACGCTTTTTGTTACCACATCGTTGTAAACAATTGTTCCGGTAACCGGGTCGTAAATTTTCACTTTAATGAATATGGCATACTTTACACCTTCTTCTACTTCCTTATACTTGGTTTCTCTCCATTGGTAGTTGGTAGTTTGTCCATAGTATGGATCCCAATAAACTACTTTTTCCCTTGCATAGGCAATCTGAAAATTCTCAGAATTCCCTATCGGGTCTTCCGATAAATCAGTAACCGTAATCACCACTGCCTTAGTCGCCAATAATGTTTTAGAAATTTGAATGATAGAGTTATCATCATAGGGGGGGGGTGCAACTTTGTTTGCCTTTAACAATTCATTTTGCACGGTAGTTTCGTCACTAACGGTAAACAAGGCGCTTTGCATGGTCAAAAGTTTTTTCTCAACTCCTTTATAAACCATTCTGTCAAGGTTTTGTTCCAATGATTTGTTTTCTATTGGAAAAAAGGCCAATGTTTGTTTGGGCAGTTTATCCATTTCAGCTAGATAGTTGGCAGTCTCTCTATAATTGGGATAAATATTATTTACCTGGTTAAATTGTTGAACGGCTATCAATTTCTGTCCTTTGTTATATGCGTTCAGGGCATTTTTATAAATTGGATCAACCTGAAGAGATTTTTCAAGATCGGATAATCCCGGGTAGCTCGGATCACTTTGTTTTAACTCATCAATATTTTCTCCGGCTTTCGAATAGTTTTCACTATTAATATTAGCCATTGCATTCTGAAAAAGTCTCTGTAAATAAAGATCCAAAGATGTTTGATATAGGGTTCTTTTCTCTTCGGGAAATTCAAGTTCTATTCCACGACTCTTTACATTGTTGTAATACTTATCAGTTTTTTTATATTGATCCACGGCGTCTTTATATCTGCCTTCGTCGAAAGATTCCTGCATTTGATCAAGTAGCTGATCCAATAGTTTTTGTCCAGTTTTCTTAAAGCCCTTCTTCGCATCTTTGTTGCTCGGATCTTGCTGATAAGCCTCTGCATAATTTGCAACCGAATTGTCGTAGTCTTTTTCCTTCTCGTATTTCTGAGCTTCTTTTATGTAATATTTTACTCCATGACAGGAGAAAAGAAACAACGAGAATACTAGTAAATAAAATGATCTCTTCATTGAACCGGTATTTCTATTTTATTTACACTCAAAGATTTTGCCAAAATTAACCTCCTGCTTTTTTTGCTGCATATCCTACTTCCGATAATATTTTAATGATCTTATCCCTATGATCCCCCTGAATAATGATTTCTCCATCTTTAACTGATCCCCCAACTCCGCATTTTGATTTGAGCACTTTGCCCAATTTCTCCAATTCCTCTTCCGGGCCCCGAAAACCCTTAATAACACAAACCGTCTTACCCCCTCTTGAATTTTTCTCTAACCATACTTTTAACATTTGACCTGAAGCGGGGACCTTATCAACCCCCTCATCCTCTATCTCTTGGGAAACAAAGTCCTTATTGGTGGAATATACAATGTTGTTTTTAAAATTTTTGCTAAATTTGTTCATGAACAATCCAAGGTTTATGAAAAAAGGACTTTTCCTATTGGCATTTATTTCGGCTAATATACTACATTCCCAAATTACAGTAACTAACGACACGCCACCTAATTTAGTTCAAAACGTGCTATTGGGTCCGGGGGTAAGTGCCAGTGCATTTACTTCTCAAGGAAACCCCGATCAGTTTTCGTCTTTTACTGCTTTACCGGGCACACCCCTTGACTTTTTAAGTGGTGTGGTTATCTCCACTTTTGGACAAACAGCTCCTGATTGCATGCAACAAGGAGGAACTGGATATTTTGGTGCAGGTGGGGGGGGGGATGCTGATTTAACTGCAACAGCAGGTTTACCAACCTACAATGCTGCGTGGATCCAGTTTGACTTCGTTCCAACAGGTGATACAATCAAGTTCGATTATATATTTGGTTCAACAGAGTATAACTTCTATGTAAACTCATCATTCAACGACGTATTTGCATTTTATTTAACTGGCCCAAATCCAATGGGAGGAAGTTATGTAAACCAAAACGTGGCTCTTATCCCAGGAACTTCATTACCCGTAACCATCAACAATTTGAACAATGGTCAATCAGGAGGATGTGGGGCAGGTCCATGCGAATATTGTTCTTTTTACATCGACAATTGTGCACCAGCTACAAACAGCCCTGTAACGGGAGGATATACAACCAACCTACAAGTAATTGCACCAGTATATGCTTGCAGCACATACACTATTAAAATGGGTATTGCAGATGTTTCAGACGATGCCCTTAACTCTTTTGTAATGTTGAAAGAAGCTAGTTTTGCAAGTAATCAGGCAGGTCTTCAAGGAAATGTAAACTTTGGGCCCAATGATAGCTTACTTGTGGAAGATTGTAACCTTGGTATTATTACATTTACAAGAACCGATACCACCGGTGCAGATACTATTACGTTCAACGTGGCAGGAACAGCCATAGAAGGTGTGGATTTCTCAAATCTACCAACTTATATTATCTTCCCTCCGGGAGAAGATACAGTAGTTCTTATTGTTGATCCTTTCCAGGACTTTTTAACTGAAGGTGTAGAAACCATTATTTTAACTATTAACACCGAAATATGTGGAAACCCAACTGCGGTTTTCAACTATTATATTTTCGATACAGATAGCTTAGATGCAATTCTCCCCGCCGATACTTTCCTCTGCGCTGGATCACCTATTTTACTAGATGCATTCCCTAGCGGAGGTATAGGATTATATACAATAAGTCAATGGAACAGCCCTTCCGGTGGATTGATCGCAGATTCCAGTGTCGTCAGTATTACACAGGATGGATATTATGTTTATGCGCTGCATGATTTCTGTATAGCTACAACTTATTATGACTCAATAAGAGTTCAGGTGTTCCCAGTTCCCAATATCCCAATACCCGATCAGGATGCATGTTCACTGGTTGGAGAACCCATTGGGCCTGCAGGCACATTAACTGGATTTAATTATCAATGGTCGCCTCCTTTAAATCTATCAGGAACTAATGTGGTAAACCCAACGTTTACTGGAACAAACCCTGGACCAGGTAATCAAACATTTACTTATAACCTTATGGTAGATTCAGGTGGCGTATCTTGTTATGAAGACTCACTGATCATTACACTTCATCCAACTCCTGTTGTTGATTTAGGTCCGGATACCATCGTATGCGAAAGCGGAACATTGCTATTGGATGCAGGTAACCCAGGATATACTTATTTATGGAGTATTGGTGCAGCTACACAAACAATATTGGTTGCTAATCCTGGAACCTTTGGAGTATTGATTACATCGCCGGTTGGTTGCATGGATACTGATTCTATTAACCTAGTGGTTGACTCTCTTCCACATTTTACATTGCAAGACGTAACGGTTTGTCAGGGAGATTCGGCAGTCCTTTGGGTTCCATCTTATGAGGGAGATACTTTCCTTTGGAGTACCCTTGAAACAGATACTATGATCTTTACATTTACTCCTGGTCTTTACAGTATAGCTATTTCAAATCATTGTGGAATAACAGTTGATACAGCTGAAGTAAAATTCTTGCCGGATCTTAATGCTGTTGTTCTTCCTAACATACTTACACCAAACGGTGATGGGCTCAATGATGTGTATGATATACCGCTTCTTTCGCAGGCCAGCTCTTTCAGAATGGATTTCTTTAATCGTTGGGGAACTTTATTGTTTACCACTGAGGACGCAACCAATGTATGGAAGGGAACTTCAAGTGAAAATACCACTGCAGCCCCGGGAACATATTTCGTGATTCTAAGATTCTTCGATTGTCAGCAGAATGAAATTACACGACAACAGTTTATAACAATCTTCCAATAAAAAAAGCCCCGACAAAATCGGGGCTTTTTTTATTCATGATCCACCTCTTCAATCACCAGATCATCGTTCAGCACAAATCCACTTTCACAATGCCATGATGAATACATTCCAAAATGAGCTTGAGCCAGTGTTCCATTACACCCGTTTACTTTGGCATGTGAAACAAGTACACCATCTTGCCATACCTTGGCATAACCATTCGTTTGATCAAAGTCTAAATAAGCCCTGATCTCAACCCACTGCTTTTGCGGAAATTTGATAGTCGTATTCTGGTATATATATTGTTGCTCTCCTTGATTAGGAACATGCACCAATTGTAAATTACTATCTACATCCACATTAATAAGAACAGTTCTTGCCCAATAATCGCTTGGGTCGGAAGTAAATGTAGCTGTACTGAACCATTCATTTTCCGGGGTATTTGGATATAAGGGCATATCTAAATAGATCCAAAAGGTTACATAACATGGTGTTTGAAATACTCCATCAGGAGTTTTTTGCAATTGAATAGTTGGATACCCTCTATGGTTATGGTTTTCAAAAGGTGTGGCTGGAGGTGTATTAGCTCCTGTAATCCAAGCAATATGGGCATAGGTGCCGGAATGAACAATTGAGTCCTGTTGGCCATGATAGGTGGTTCCTAAATAGCCTTGTGGTGTGAAGTAAAAGTCTTGAAAGACGGTGGTTGACTCGAAGGAAGTCACAAATTTTCTATGTGATCCAGTTTGCTGACAACTTAGAATACATAAAATGACCGGGATAACGAGAATACTTTTCATATCATTGGGAGTTGACTTGTTGGGTATAGAACGAAAATAAGAGGAATATTATTACACAAAAAAAAGCCTTTCCGATTAATCGAAAAGGCTTAAATGTAGTGGGAACTGCTGGGTTCGAACCAGCGACCCCCTGCTTGTAAGGCAGAATATTGACCTATTATTTACTACCTGTTTTATACCTAAAACCTTTGCAAACATAGGCATTTTACTGATATTACCAAAAGGTTGTTAGTTGTTTGTTAGTTGTTTATTTTGGGGTTCTGTATGCAAATTGTATGCAAATGGTTATTTTCGCAGAAAGCAACTATACAGAGGCATGGAAAGCACTTATTTTATTTCAATATGGTTAGATACCCGTAGGCTGTATGCAAATAATAAGTACCCGGTAAAATTAAGGGTATTTACACCAAGCCCCAGGCTACAAAAATTATATTCCACAACGTTTGAATTTACAAAAAAGGAATTTGAAAGTATTTGGGAAACCACAAAGCCCCGGACTGAACATAAACAGATTAGGCTTGAAATGCAGGCCGTTGAAAACTTAGCTAATGATACAGCAAAGGAATTAAAACCCTTCACTTTCGAGCAATTTGAAAAAATACTATACCGGAAAGCGGGTGAAGGCGAAAACGTATTTTATCAGTACGATTTAATTATACACGGTTTAAAAAATAACAATCAGTTAGGAACAGCCAGTAATTACGATTTAAGCCTAAAGTCATTAAAAGAATTTATTACCCACACCAAAGGCAAAGAGCCTAAGAAACTTTTATTTAATGAAATTACCCCCGGCTGGTTACAGAAATATGAAAGGTTTATGACTGACCCGCCAAAGTTTATGGAACCACAACCTAAACAGAGAAGCCTTACAACTGTATCAATGTATTTAAGAGCCTTAAGGACTGTTTTTAATACTGCTATTGAGGCAAAAGAAATTGAAGCGAATGTTTATCCCTTTGGTAAAAAGAAATATCAAATTCCCGCTGTAAAAAATGTAAAGAAGGCATTGAGCAAAGAACATTTGAAATTATTATTTGAAGCGGAACCCCAAACCCCTGAACAACAAAAAGCAAAAGATTTTTGGTTTTTCTCTTATTCGTGCAATGGAATGAATATAAAAGATATTGCCTTATTGAAATACAAAGATTTACAAAACGACAAAATTATTTTTTACAGGGCAAAAACTATGAATACATCCAAAACAGATTTGAAGCCAATAACCGTTTATTTAACCGACTTTGCAATTGAAGTAATTAAGAAATACGGGAACAAAAATAAAGATAAAAACGAAGTGGTTTTCCCATTTATCACTAATGGTAAAACCGAAATTGAAAACTTTAATAAGATAAAAAACTTTACAAAATTCATTAATCAAAATCTAAAAAAAATAGCTGTAAACATTGGCTTAACATCCGATGTAAGTACATATTGGGCGAGGCACTCCTTTACAACAAATGCAATAAGAAGCGGGGCGAGTATGGAGTTTGTAAGCGAAGCATTAGGTCATAGTAATTTAAAAACTACACAGGGGTATTTTTCAGGATTTGAGGATAAGGATAAAAAAGAATTAATGAAAGGTTTAATGAATTTTTAGTATTGAATTGTAACCGACAAAATTAAATTAGATTTTTAAACTTAAACCATAAAAGATAAATGATAAATAGGCATATTAAAATATTTGTAAAAAACCCTAAGCCAGTTGAGTTTTGTGGTAAAATTTTATTTTGGCAAATGGATTTAAACACGTTTGAAGTACCTTTTGAAGTAGAGCCAACCAAAGGCGACCACGACTTTAATAAATGCGAAGGATGCCGAAAAAACTTAAAACAAATAACTCAATGGCTTACTGAATTATTTGAAGGTAAGGGACAAAAAAAAGCCTTTCCATTTTGCTGTACCGAACATGAAAACCTTGTAAAATTAAACATATTTGATAGGCGCTTATTTGTGAATGTTCCAGTTATGACTGCAAAAAAAATCATTTATACTAACCAGCATATTATCAATAACCATATTTCTAAAAACTGGTATAAAACAATTACCGACTACATTGAATATACTAAAGAAAGTTTCGGGCAAATACCTAATGGTAGTGGTGAGCCGCTTTATCTACGTGCTTATTTCTTCTACGTTATTGATTTATTGAAAAGAAATAATGAAATACCAGCCGAAAAGAAAAACAGAATTTTAGAATTTCTTAATACATATCTAACCCCAAACGCAACCCCGAAAACAGATTTAAACATACTGTTAAGCACTTATGAAAAATGGTTTAAAGAATTTCCCTTTGAGTTAAATAGTTATTTCGGAAACCTGAAACAGCATTTTGAAAAGCAGCTACCAATATTAAACGGCAAGCCCGAAGTAAATATTTATTCAGGTATGGTAAAAGTAAAGATGCACACCAAAAGCAGTTTGATTGAAGTATTGATAAACTTAACCAATAATCTTTTAACACAAATAAACGGGGTTACTCTTTATGAAAATGGTTTGATAACCGATGCAAATAAAATCAAACTGGAACTGGTAATTAATAGCCGTAAATTGAAATTGAAACAAGGGTATAAAAACAGTTCACCGAATGAGGAACAACGGTACAGGAAAATATTAAAGGAATGGTTTAATGATGAAAAAAAGTTTATTGATGAAATTACCCCTTTGCTGAAAGTCTTACAACCTCAACAAGCCGAAATGAAAACGGATAAACTTAAAGCGGAACTGGGTAAATACGGTTTCTTTGAATTATCAAAAGTTAAGCAAGTTTCAGAGCCAAACAAACAAAGCCTTGTCGAATTGATAAGTACAAACGATTTGCCTTATAGTATTGCAATGTTTGAATATTTAGGGTTTTTAAAGTCTTTAAAAGCTGAACATTTTACAACTGATTACAAACTATTCAAAGCGGTTGCAAAGTGGTTTGACGTTGATGAAAGGGCTGTAAAAGGAAATATTTATGTACTCAATGAATTTTCTAAAGAGAATAGAACACGTTACACAGCCGACCAACAAAAGCAAACAGTACAAAAGGAATATGAAAAATTAAAATAGGGCGTACCCCCTTATTGTTGCCCCTAAAAGCCCCCTATACCATTGCACTATCAAACATAAAATTGATAGTAAAATGGAAATAACACTTGAAACATTACCAAAAGCCTTTATTGAATTTACTAATGAAGTAAATGAAAAATTCAGGCTGTTACTTGAAAAGAGTAACGAACAGCCAACCGAAACCGACCGTTGGTTTGACCTCAACGAACTTTGTATTTACCACCCCGACAAACCCTGTAAGCCCACAGTTTACGGCTGGGTGCATAGTGGTTTAATTCCCGTACACAAAGGCGGTAAAAAGTTAAGGTTTCTAAAATCCGAAATTGATAACTGGATTAAGCAAGGTAGAAAAAAAACGTTGGCTGAAACAGCCAGCGAAGCCGACACCTATCTAAAGAAAAAAGGGGGTAACAATGGTTAAGACATTGAACACCCCCTTACATAAAAAGCTAAGCAAAGATAATACACACCTCAACCAACTGCAAACCATATTTCAATATTTGCAGGAACACATTGCCACAGCTTCAATGGTAACAGATGCAACGGGAGTACCTCAAAAATGTATTACTCGATACAAAAGGGATTTAGAAAAGGCAGGGCGACTTTGGGAAATAACAAAAGCCTATTGTAAGAAAACAGGTTTTAAAGCGTGGTATTTAAGCACCAACCCTGACAAAGCCCCCATACATTCATTAATTCAACTAAAACTTTTTTGATATGGAACTGAAACCACAATTTGAATTTGATACATACATCGGGGTTGAGGATATACAAGCCGAAGCCAAGCAGCTTATTAAGCAAGGTAGCGAAGCTAGTATTTCAGCCAACCTAAAAACGGTACTTGCTACCCGTGAGAAATTAAAGGAACTAAAGGCAAATGAAATACGATTTTCTGAACCTGTATTGAAGCAAGGTGAAAACGCTGTAATATTCCCACATACAATAAATGTAGTACAGGGACAAGCCGGAGTACACAAAAGCCGTTTAGCTGAAATTATTTGTGCAGCCTTTTTGAAATTGTATAACTGTAATAATGAATTGTTAGGATTTAAACGATTAAATTTTGATGCAATTCACACCGTTGTTTATGTAGATACCGAAAGGAATTTATCGGAACAGTTGCCGTATGCTTTGCAGTCAATACAAATAAACGCAGGGTACAATAAAGCCGACCACCCCAGCAACTTTGAGTACATAAGTTTATTACAGATAAGCAGAAAAGAAAGGTTTGCAGCTTTAAACGAATACCTCAACCATATTAAGAAAAGCACAAACAGCCCTTTGTTTATTGTACTGGACGTTTCAACCGATTGTATAGAAGATTTTAACAAAGTTGATAAAAGTATGGAACTTATCGACCTTATGAATATGGCAATAAACGAACACAATGTAATATTCCTTTGCCTTATTCACGAAAACCCAAAGAGCGACAAAGGCAGGGGGCATTTTGGTACTGAACTTATGAATAAAGCCAGTACGGTTATGCAGGTAGGTTTTGAAAAAGATGCCAACCAAAACGACACCGATATAATAAGGGTTAAGTATTTGAAATGTAGAAGTACAGCAAGGCATACACCTTTTTATATCAAATACAGTAATGAAGCTAAAGGGTTGGTTTTGGCAGATGCAAGCGAAGTTTCAGGGATTATAAATAACCGTAAACATAAAGCCAGCAATGAAGATATGATTGAATTTATTGAAATGTATTTAGGGGACGGAACAACCTTGACACGGGTTGAGTTTTTAGATAAGTTATGTAAAGATTTCAAAGCAAGCCAAAGAACTATTGAAACCCGAATTACTGAAATGATAAATTCAGATATGGAAATTATTAACGAAAAAGGCGAAGCCTGTAAATTATCAAAGGAAACCAAAGAGAAAACAGTTTACTATAAACTAATTCCGAATGAACCCTTTTAATATCAAAGGTTTGCAAGTTTGCAAAATACGTTTGCAAAGGTTAATTACAAACAACCTTTCACGTTTGCAAGTTTGCAAACCCTTATACAAGCCTTTGCAAATTGCAAACATTAAACAATGAATGAATACCGATACATATTAGAACCATACAAGGGAATGAAAAGCCGTTATCATTGCCCTGAATGTAAGCAAAGGGATAAAACCTTTTCGCTTTACATTGATACGGAAATAAGCGAACACATACACCCCAGCGTAGGCAAGTGCAACCGGGCAAGTAATTGTGGATACCACTACACCCCGAAACAATATTTTCAGGATAACAATATTTCATTTGATACACCACAGCCCAAAGCGTACAAGCCGAAACCTGTTACACCACCAACAAAGCCCGTTTCATTTATTCCTGTTGAGGTATTCAAAGCCAGCCTGAAAGGATATGAAACTAACCAGTTTGTAAAATTTCTTATTTGCCTGTTCGGGGTTGTGGTATCAAATGAATTGATAAGCCGTTATTTTATTGCCACCTCAAAGCATTGGAACGGTGCAACGGTATTTTGGCAAATAGATACACAGGGCAAAGTAAGAACAGGTAAAATAATGCTTTACAACCCCGATACAGGTAAAAGAGTAAAGAACCTTGAACTACCCGTTTACTGGGTACACAAAGCCATTAAACAGCCTGAATTTGAGTTAAAACAATGTTTGTTTGGCGAACACCTACTAATTGATAAAACAAAGCCCGTTGCAATAGTTGAAAGCGAAAAAACGGCTGTTATTGCCAGCGTTTATTTGCCACAGTTTATTTGGTTGGCAGTTGGTAGCCTTACCAACCTGAACGCTGAAAAATGCAGCATACTAAAAGGGCGAACCGTTATACTATTTCCCGACCTTAACGGGTTTGATAAATGGAGCAGCAAGGCAAAGGAACTTTCACACCTTGCAATATTTACCGTTTCTGATTTACTGGAACGCAAAGCAACCGAAGCAGAAAAGCAACAAGGTTTTGATTTAGCCGACTATTTAATAAAGTTTGATTACAGAGCCTTTGCCATACCCGAACCACCCCAGCCAGCCCCAGCCGTTCAGCCATTGGTTGAGGTGAAAGCATTTGAACAGCCCGAACCCGTTTACTATTTGCGCAAACCTGAAACGCAAAAACACGAAAGTTGGGAACAGGAAATTACCGAACTGGAACAGTTTTTTACAACCACTACCATACCACCCCGACAAGTAAGATTAAACCATTATAGTACGATTACAAATATTTCATTGTTCGTTAATTCACACCTTGCCACCGTAAAAGCGAACAACGGTAAGCCTACATTTTTACCATACCTCAACCGATTACAGGAATTAAAACAGCATCTAACTACTAATATAAATTGATATGAAAGCAAAAGAAATTGAAAGCATTGAAAGTTACTTTAAAACAGAAAACGAACATTGGAACGGTTTCGCATTAAAGACCATACGTAAAGCATTAGAAAAACAGCTTTTCAGCGACTTTAATAAACTTATGCAGTTGTATGAATTGAGTATAAACATTGCAAGTGAAACCCACAGGGAAAAGCCATTTATAGGATTGCAACTAATCCTTTCAGATTATGACAAAAACGAATTAACCACCGAACAGAAAGTTTATTTACTGGAAGGCGTTTTTGAGTATTTAGATAATACAGAATTTGACGGTTGGTATTCAAACGAAATTCAGGACTTAATGAAAAGTCAAATTACAGTTTACAACAATGAATTGAAAAACAAACTACCTGAATACAACAAACCGTTGACAGGAAACATACGAGAAACCCTCAAAGAAATGATGCAAAAGGAATTGGAACAGTTACCGGACACCCTCAAAGAACTTGAACCCATGCAACGATTAAACATACTTTGTAAATTAATACCATTTGTATTGCCGAAGGTTGAAAGCGTTACCCATACACAGGGCGAACCCGGAAGCAAAACAGAAAATAACGGATTTAAATGGTAAGTTCCCAACTGATTTAGGTTTCAATTTCTCAAAATAAATTTCAGATGCCAAAGCCCCCAACCTTTCCAACTTTGTACGATAACTGTAAAACAGTTAGTATTTCTTTTTTGACAAAGCACGGATATTTAAAGCCGAACCAAAGGCATTGCAGTATAATTACATGGAGCATAAACGGAAATAAAACAGGCAGCATTTCTATAAAAATAAATACCGACACCGAAAGCCCTTACCTTGAACTGGATTATAAAAACAACGAAACTCCGATAAATTACAGGGTTCAACTTGTTTCCGTACCCTCAAACATTGGTAAGGGGGTTGTATGGTATTTTATTTGCCCGAACACCGGGAAGCGTTGCCGAAAATTATATTTAGCCGACACCTATTTTTACCACCGTTCAGCGTTCAGGGGTTGTATGTACGAAAAGCAAACGCAAAGCAAAAAGAGCAGGCAGTTAGATAAAACGCTGGGGGTATATTTCCAAAC
>Ga0163151_10000911_pt1 | contig 51019 bp, 38 predicted proteins | sample OliLakLV19MP5IB2_FD_145596 | JGI IMG/M metagenome (GOLD analysis project Ga0163151, IMG submission 145596) | Freshwater microbial mat bacterial communities from Lake Vanda, McMurdo Dry Valleys, Antarctica - Oligotrophic Lake LV.19.MP5.IB-2 | ecosystem: Environmental > Aquatic > Freshwater >...
TTCAAATCACAATAAACTCAAAGCACTTCACACATTTGGTAAATCGACAATGGATCGCTATTTGGAGAGTTGACGGTCAATTGGGGGAATCATAGCATTTCATTGACAGCCACGGCATACTGTTTGCTCATTGGATTGTATTCACCACTCAATAATAAATAATTAATCTGAAGGTATTTTTTATGAAATTTTTACAATTTTTAACACCATTTATCGTCCTTTCTATGGGTTGCGGGCCAAAGTACTTAAGCGATCCCGTGCCTCCAAAAGATTCCAGTCAGGATTTTTGGAGTGTTGTTAATGGAAAGTATCAAAATGTCTCGGGAACACGCATCGAATTTGACCGAAACGCCAAGACTTTTAGTTACTACGCGCCTAGCACAAGTTTTGAACCGTACTTACTTAATCCTAAAAAGATGAAAACATTGGCAAATAAAAATGATCCAACTTGCGCTCATGTGGTCACAGGGAGTGTTCTAAAATACTCTCAAAGACCAAGCTGGTTTGGTAGTGGGACAAAAGAAACTTATTTAGAATTTGAGATAGACACTAAAGTAAGCAAAACTATTTATTACTCCAATGAACTTAAGAAAACAGATGAGCTTGCCCATACTTCATTGGGGCTCGCTAAGTTTGCTTGCGAGAGTATTTCTTATTCTATCTTACCAATAGGTTTTCATTCATTGACCCTGGCTTCATATAATTCAGATGTTATCGTTTTTAACGATGCAAAGATATATTATCGAGCTCCAAAGGATCAGACTCGCCAGGTTATTCAAGAAAATCTTATTTTCCACCGCGTTGAATGACTGTCAGATTGAACATCTAACACTAGTCTTTAGCTCCTTACCTGTTATGAATGGCAAGGGGAAATTGATTGATAAGGCCTGTGATTATTTTGAAGTCACTTCTGCTTCTTTCTCTTTTTTGAGTCTTTCTTGAAAACTTGATCTAATCGTGTAAGTGAACCATGTGATTAAATATTATCTTTTTTCGATAGCATAATTCAGTTAGTGTACTTAGGCCGTGGGAGGCTTGCAAATCATGAAACTTTTAAAAGAAACATTTATTTTAAGAACATTCGGTCTTTTAAAAATACCGATGATATTTTTCTTAAGACCTTCAGTTGTTGATGTTAGTGAGAAACGCATTGAAATCAAAATCCCACTTTCAAGGCGATCAAAAAATCACCTTAATGGAATGTATTTCGGAGCCCTGAGTGTGGGTGCTGATTGTGCTGGTGGAATTTTAGCTTTGCGTTTGATTCACAAAAGAAAAGAAAAAATTTCTTTGATTTTTAAAGACTTTAAAGCTGATTTTCTTAAGCGAGCCGAGGCGGATGTTCATTTTAGCTGCGAAGATGGTGATGCCATTACTGAATTGGTTGAAAGAGCCATTAAATCTGGTGAGCGTGAAAACCTAGCGGTAAATGTAACTGCAACTACACCAAAGAAAACGGGTAAAGAACCCATAGCTCGCTTTGTTTTGACTTTATCACTTAAGAAAAAAGCTTAAGAAGTGCGTACTGAATTCAAAATACGGCACTCAGCCATTTCCGCCTCTTTTAATACATTTTACTGCATTTGAACCTCGGTGAGACCGATTATATTATTGCAGACTTGAAAGTTTTTACTTCTTCATCTTTTGTGACTGTGTCGATGACTTTTATTAATACTGCGGCGTCGTCTTTCCATTCATGTAATTCAGAAATGCGTTGTCCTGATGTTCCTGGTTTGATCCATGCGAAACATTTTCTACCCATCGCCTTTGTACACTCTACATCTTCGTAAGCAGGTGACCAAGTTCCTGTGTTGATATACTCAATGCCTTCTGTCCATGTGTGACCTTCGTGATGAGTGTGACCATGAATGATTCGTTTTACCTTTGCAATGCGCGCACTGATGGGTGCCTTGATGAAAGTCATTTTTTGAACTTTAGCGACATCTGATTTGATCGCGCGAGAATAAAATATCAAGGCAGGCATAAATAACATCGCAGGAACAAAAAACCACCAAAGTGATGCGCGTGTAAAAACATTCATAAAAGTGAAAACTTGAAAACTACCAAAGAGAATTAAGACTAGAACAATGGCGCGATCAAGCCAAAGCTCACGCAAAATTCTCATGGGGTTGAAAATCGCCGGGTGAGCATGAAGCTCTCGAAGCCCTAAGAGTGTATGAACTTTTGAGTTTGAGCGATCAGCGATATCATTAATGCGCGATTCAATTGTGAGTGGGTCTGTCATGGCAGGAAGTAAACCTTCGCCGACTGAATACATCAATGTAACGATTGCGCCCCATAGCCAGGTAAAAACTAAAAATGGTTGAGTGCGAACCACATACTTATAAAAAAATACGAGATATTCTTTAAGTGAGTTTTTAATAAAACTACTATCGACGTGCGGGTTCATAAGCCCCATGCCATTGAGCATGTATTTGCCAGCGAGATTTCCAAATGGCAATCTTACAACAACAAACGGGCCTTTGCGAATCAGCGGGTTAATGGGATTAGAGCATAAGCAGTATGCGTCGTATTGATTTCCGTGTTCAATCAGCGTGTCTTGATTGCTGATATAGAACCATTCGCAAAAGCGGACATTGTTTTTTAAATTTTCAGGAAGATCTAATGCACTTCTGATTTCTTGTTGAACTGATGGCCAGTGAAGTTCCATATCGTGATTGCCTATGACAAAAACAGCGCGATGGCCTTTGAGCAAAAAATCGCGAAGTGCTTGAACCCAAATATGATGATCGCTTAAGATCACTTGAATTTTAAATTTAGATTTTGGTTCTTCCGCAGATAAACCCCTGAGCCGCTCTAGCCAATTCACTTTGGTTTCATATTTGGCTGGAATCTTCATGACAGAATCGAAATCAAAAATGTCGCCATTGAAAACCAACTCAATGGGTGAGGCGGCTTTTGCATCGATGTACTCTAAAAAGCGTTTAAAAGTTCGATCAACGAAGTATTTGGGCCGCTTAAAACGCTTCCAATAGGGGTTATAAGCATGAGGCGGTTCTGCATCAGCAAGGTGGATATCACTTAAAACAATTGTGTTTGATGCTTTTTTAAAGTCGACGCTCACATGTAAATTCTAGCATACGTTTCTGGGTTTTCTAACGGATATTGAATGATGCGTAGGGGTAACTGATTTTATTGTTGCTTGCTGCGATAAGGAGAAGTATTTTTTCTCTTTTAAATGAAAGGGACCATATGAAAACTCAAGTTGTTTCATTCCATTACACGCTTAAAGACAAAACTGGCCAGACCATCGAGGAGTCACAAAAAAGTGCACCAGTGATGTATCTTGAGGGGAGTGGGCAAATTATTCCTGGTCTAGAAGCAGCGATGAAACAACTTAAAGTCGGTGATAAGAAAGAAATTTTTGTCGTATCAGATCAAGCGTATGGTCCTCGTGATCCAAACCTCATTGTCACACTTCCTCATTCTCAATTGCCAAAGGGCGATAAGATTGAAGTGGGTCAACAATTTCGCGGCGAATCCGGCGATGGACATAATCAAATTTTTACAGTTGTTGAAGTAACTGGCACCGATGTGAAAATGGATGGCAATCACCCACTTTCCGGCCAAGATCTTACGTTTAATGTGGAGGTTCTTGAAAAGCGTGAAGCTACCGAAGAAGAATTGCAGCACGGTCACGCCCATGGAGCCGACGGTCACCATCATCACTAAATTTCAAAGCCTAACCTTGGCGCGATTGAAACATCACGCTCCAAGAATTTAGTGTTCCGACGTCATAGGCTTCGGTGTCAGACACGCTTAATTTCCATGGGCCATTTACTTTAATTTCAGAAAATTCTTTGGGTAGTTCATAGGTCTTTACAATGTTATCGATTGATCCACCCGCGCGATCACTTAGTTTGATAGTTTTGCCATCTGCGGCTTTCAAGGTAACGATGAGATCACCAATCCACGTGTGTGAAATATTAACTGATACAAAAACTTTTCTGCCATTGGGTGCACTTAAAACGTTAATAAGTGATGAAACTCCAGTAAGGTTTTTATCAGGAATATTCAAATTTGGTTTTGCTTCGTACTTATCTTGTTGACCAGGAGAAGGTGAGGGCTGGGGTTGTGGTGTTGGCGAAGGATTGGTTTGTTGCACAGGAAGATACGGTAAAACTTTTGAAATTTGTGTTACGTCTTCTCCGCGGCAACTACTATCGGTACATACTTTAGAAACTTGGCATGACCCTTGTGAAGCGAAATCTTGTTCTCCGCGTACAAGCACACCTTCGATGAGTCCGGTGTGAGCATTAAAAACTCCAGAGCCGGAATTTCCTCCGTATGTGTCTAGGTTAGCAACAAAGTATTCAGATGATACACTTCTAACTTTTGCACCAGCTGCTACTTTTGTGGGGAGGCCCACAGGATATCCGATGACTAAAATATCATCCCCTGAACCCACACCACCTTGAGCACGAACGGGTAAGGGTGGGTGATTGGCGACGGGGCGATCTAATTTTATGACCGCAAAATCAGCACCGCGGTCATTTCTTTCGGTATGAATAATCTGACCACAGCCATAAACTTCAGAAGTTGGAACTTGCGATGGATTCACCCCTTTTTGATAAACACCAAAACCAAATACAAATTTTGTATTTGTACAATCAGCGCTTGAAGAAATGCAGTGCCCAGCAGTGAGTACCAAGTCAGATCCTACAAGTGTGCCTGAACAAAATGCCGCTGTTGGTTGATCGCGGTATTTTTCACTCGGGCAAAGATTCATTGCTGAACCAAAATTTGAAGTCGATATAACTGTTGTGCCGTTATTATTTCGAAGTTTGCTTGATTGAATTAAAGCGACGGTTGAATTGGCTAAAGCTAACACCTCTTGATTTGTAACTTCATAGAGATCAAGGCGATCATCATTTCCGTAGATGACATCTTCTTTTACCGCGCCTGGATCTTTGGCGAGTTTTACTTCAAGATTTGGATTTTTATTTTGGCATCCTGCTAAAAACAAAAACGACGTTATTGCGATTACATAAATCCTTTTATGCATCATTCCCCCTTAGATCCCCCTTAGATTGTTCCCTAGGTTTGCATTGCACAAACCCATCCCCTGGTAATTAAGACCCATGTCTAGATGCTTTGGGTTAATGGTCTTGGCAAATTACTTTCAGTTCTAAGTTCCAGACTTTCGCTCTATGGGAGTTATTGATTCCTATTGCTACAATAAAGATATGGTCCAGACTGATTGTCGTCATTTTTCAGGTTATAAACCGTGCTCAAAAAACACAATATGTTCTGAGCATTGCAAATTAAAAGAAGTAGCAACACCTCGCATTCTTATTATTCACCTTGAAGCTTTGGGTGCTGTTTTAAGGGCTACAGTAATTCTGCGAGCAATTCATTCGCAGTGGCCAAAAGCGCACGTAACTTGGATCACTAATCCCTTGGCCTCAGCGTTATTAGAAAATAATCCGTATATCAATCGTCTCTTGAAAAATAATCATGAGGGAACTCTAGCGCTTTCAACATTGGCTTTTGATTACACATTTTGCGTAGATAAATCATTAGTGGCCGCAGGTTTAATGGAAATCCCGATTGATAGTGGTGAGAGAAGAGGTTTTGGTGTTGATCAGAAAACTGGTGCGATCATACCACTGAATTTGGACGCGCAAAAACTGTATGAAATCGGTTTGTCGAATTATGAAAAATTTTACGTAAATAAAAAATCAGAAGCTCAATTGATTATTGAATCGCTAGGCTTTAAATCTCATAGAGAAAAATATGTTTTTGAATTCACGCGCGATGAGAAGTTACTTAAAACCAAGGAGCGAGAAAGACTGGGCCTTATTCGCTCTAAAAAACCTATCATTGGTTTTAATACGGGATGTAGCCCCACGATTTCGTATAAAAAGTTAACTGTTGCAGGTTGGTGTAAACTTATAGAAATGATTTCGTTAAAATACCCGGGTTCACCACTTTTACTTTTAGGTGGTCCAGAAGATACTCAGCGCAATATTCAAATCGCGACCATACTAACTCAAGCTACTGTTATTGCGACACCCACGTTGTTGGGGCTTCGCCAGGGAATGATATATATAGATATGTGTGACGCTGTGATCACAGGTGATTCTTTGGGCATGCACATGGCCATTGCATTAAATAAATGGACCGTCGCTTGGTTTGGCCCCACTTGTGCCCATGAAATAGACTTTTATGATCGTGGGGCAGCGGTCGTAACTGAGGCCCCCTGTTCGCCATGTTGGAAGCGTAGTTGTGATAAAGAAGTCATGTGTTATGACCAAGTGAATTACGATAAAATCATAAGTGCACTCAGTGTAGGCCTTCGTAAATTAATAGACCAAGGTCTTGTTAAGTTTTCTCATGTTTCGTCGATAAATCAAATGTCATCACTATGAAATAGGAGAAAATACTATGTGGGAACAATTTAAAATTTTATTGCCATCAATCGTTGGTCACTGGGTCGTACTGGTTGTTTTAGCAACAGGTGGCTGGTTCTTGTTTACTAAGTTTTACAAGCACTTTGCATTCAAATGGGAATTGCCTGTATTGGTTGCAACGGTTGTACATTTGTTTATGACTGCAAACCTTTTTGTGAATCTCTACCAAAATGGTGTGATGTTCGCATATCAGCAAGCGGTTCAACAAGCTCAAGCACAAGCGCGCAATCAACAACAACCACAACAACAACAAAATGTTGATCCTGCAACTCAGATGAAAGCTAATTTCTTAACATCTGTTGAGAGCTTAGTTCAAGATCCTGCGCAAATTAATGATGAGAACAAAGCAAAACTTTTTGGTGCATTTAAAGAACTTTTCGCAGACAAAAAAGCTCGCGCTGAATATGCAAAAAGCATCTCAGATGTTTATCAATGTCAGCTCCATTTTTGGGAAGATGCTTTAGCTTCATTTAATGCTAAGCAACCCACCAAGAGTGATGCGCGTAAAGGTTGTGAGAAAAAATCAGGCGCATTCTTTGGTCGTGAGAAACTCATCACCCTTGAGTCATCTAAGAATAACGATCAAACAATTGCTGAACTTGCTGCACGCACAAAACGCGTTCCCGCTTCAGATGGCAAGCAAGTAGAAGTCACTGAAGGAATGGTTCGTGAAGCTCTTGATGCTCAAATCAAAGCTACCTATAATTTGAAGAAGATTTTCGAATAAGAATTACTGAATAATTTACATGAATGTTTAAAAAGAGGGTGGATGTCTAGACAAACACCCTCTTTCCTTTTATAAATCTATCTCTTACTTTTGTTTGTCGTAAGGGAGGGTTTATCATGTTTAATTTCGCAATTCTCATAGTGGTATTTGTTTTCATTTCAGGTTGTTCAGTCACCAAAAATATGGATGAAATGAATGACAAAATGAGCAAAATGCTCGATGAAATCAAAGAGACAAATAAGCAAACAAAAGAAATGAAGGTCGAAATGAACGGCCTTTCTGAAACCTCTGATTATCTTGCCAACAAAACAAATAGCCTCTTAGACGAATCTCGAAATCTTCGAAATCTCACTTCCGAAATGAATGTTACAACGGCAAGCCTACTTCAGATCACTGAAGAATTAGTGCCTAAAGTTCGACCTGCTATTTTATCACCAATTCGTGACGACGCATTTGCAAATCTTCATAAAGAAACAAGTGATCTCGTAGATACAAAGTTTATCTATGCATCAAAGTATTTTTTAGCACTTGAATTTCAACATTGGGACCATCGCTATGAGGGCACTGCAGCTCGTGAAAAATTCATTGACCAAGCGGTGAGTGAGTTTTTTGGTTATGTGAAAAGATTTGTTGTACATAGTCGACCCTTATTGCCGCTGTTTCCAAATAATAAGCATAATAACCTCTATGCGCTTGTAGCAACTCTTCATACAGTTCATGAAGATCAAGAGATTAATAAGGGGCCCAATAATCAAGCCCTTTTGAGTATGAAATCTATTATAGCTATGGGTCTTAGTGAGGTTGTAAAAACCCGTTCGAATGTGCCCAATATTTCTGAGAAATGTTATAAATTATTACGGGCAAAAAACTCTGAGCAGGTAAAGCAAGTTCAAGTAGAGTTTGAAAAAGCAAAAGTTATTGTACCTAAATTTGTCTGTCTCATTGGTGAAAATGAAGGTTTAGCTACATATTTACTTCAACTGCGATTTAATTTTCTTGTGGGTGTAGCTCTTGCCAATGCCACAAAGCTAAACCTTGAAGGTACAAATAATATTTTTGATACCCTTTGGACTGAAGCTGGCAATCTTATTAAAAAAGGCAATATGTGGCGGGCTGCTTGGAAACCCCATTTGCTTTCTCAAAAGTCTGTTTATGTACTCGCTTATTTATGTGAGGTTTTAGAAGAAGCCCTAAACACTCGCGATATACTCAGACAATTAGGAGTAGAGGTTACGTTTGGAGAGAATTTATTAGGTTCAAATATGCCTCTAGGTGTTCTTCAGAATATGGAATATCCTGATATTCCAGCTACTTACCAGATGGAGCACAGAGTACTCCTAGATCGTTATTACAAGCTCCTAAAAGCAGCTGGAAATTAATATAAATCAAATAAAAACAGTCACTTACATTCCTTAAGGTTTTCTCTCAACTAGCCGAAAGGTTAGTTGATGGAAAGGTATATGAAGAGCTTTTTACTCTTAATGGTGGTGTTAACTGTCGCTTGTTTTAAGAATCCAGGCGAAGAGAAGACCCCTGTTTTAGCGGAATCAGTTCCAATCGCTCCCTATTACAATTTGTTTTCTAAGTCAGCGCTCACCAATGAATCATGGCTTTGGGCTGAGGGTAAATGTTTTGGAAATAAGACCATCATTTTTACTTATGAAAGTCCGCTAACACCAAAAAACTCGATCGATGCCATATGCGCAAAAAACGGAATGGTTGCACTTAAATTACCAGTTGTTGAGGGTCATAAACCTCAAATGTTCAAAGTAGAAATGTATGCTCGGCTTGGTGCTAAAAAATCAAAGACACTCATGGTTAATGTTAATTATTTCCCGACACCTCCTGCAGTGCCTGGTTATGCGGTTTTAACTGGAGGCGGTCGTGTGAGTCATGCAACTGCTAATGTATCAATGACAACTCAAATTGGAGAATCCTGGACATACACAACAGTACCTACAGCAGCGGGGGTCAAACTTGCGCCGGGCCTAGATGGTGTTGTTGGCAGTTTTCCGTACTAGCTAGCTGAATTTTCTTCTGTTAAAAACAAAGTAGAGGAGCACTTCTTTGTTATTTAACAGCGTCATATTCATATTCGCTTTCTTGCCAGTGACCTACTTTGTGTACTGGCGACTTAAAACTAAAACCAGTCGTTATATTTGGCTCACAGCCACAGGTTATGTGTTCTACGGATGGTGGAATGCGAAGTTCTGTCTGCTTATGCTTTTTTCAACACTTGTAAGTTATATCGCCGGTCGAGCAATATTGTCTGCGAATACACAAATTCAAAAAAAACGAGCCATGCTCATTGCCGTTGTTATTGATTTAACACTCTTAGGGTTTTTCAAATATTATAATTTCTTTATCGATTCTGTAGCAGCGGTTTTTTCAGCTGCTGGTGCTCCGATTCCCATCACACATCTTAATATTATTTTACCAGTTGGAATTTCATTCTACACGTTTCACACCATGAGTTATGTGATTGATGCGTATCGTGGTGTTATTAAACCAACGAAAAACTTTTTTGAATTCTCATGTTACGTATCGCTTTTTTCTCAATTAGTGGCCGGGCCCATAGTGCGTTTTAGACAAATTGAAGATGATTTAGAAAATATTGATAAATCAAATCAGTTTGCAAAAATCGAAGAGGGTATTTCAATTTTTCTTATAGGTTTAAGTAAGAAAGTACTCATTGCTGATAGTATCGCCACAATTATAGATCCAGCATTTAAAAACGCTGGCCTTATGGGTACAGAGGGAAGTTGGTTACTGGCCCTTGGCTACACCTATCAACTGTATTTTGATTTTTCAGGTTATAGCGATATGGCCGTGGGCTTGGGTCTTATGTTTGGAATTAGAATTCCACAGAATTTTAATTCACCTTACAAGGCCGTGAGCATTAGTGATTTTTGGCGTCGTTGGCATATCAGCCTTTCAACGTGGCTTAGAGATTACTTGTACATTCCACTTGGTGGAAATCGTCGTGGAGAAGTGCGAACCCATGTGAATTTATTAATCACAATGCTCTTGGGCGGTCTGTGGCACGGAGCTAACTGGACATTTATTGTGTGGGGCGCGTTTCATGGAGTTTTACTGACGATTAATAATTTATTTAAGAACCATGTGAGTATTCAACTGCCAAAGTTCATCGGTCAATTTATTACATTTTTGTGTGTGGTGATCGGGTGGGTGTATTTTAGATCTGAAATATTAGGGCATGCCAACGCTGTTATAGATAAAATGTTTTCAATGCAAAGTGGTTTGTTGCCTCAGCCTGTTGGTTCGCTAGTTGGATTTATTTTTATTGCTGGTTTGATTGCTCACATTGCTCCAAATACTATGGAGCTAAAACACCGCTGGCGCCCAGCTATGGCCTATGTGTTTGCGGGCTTGTTTTTACTCTGCATGTTTAGAATTATAGCCAATGAAAATTCGCCATTTTTGTATTTTCAGTTTTAATTAAAAAGTTGAACTGGCACAGACGTTGAATCCTTGATTTCGGTATGTCAGTAGAGGTGTATTTAAACCATTTTAGGAGCCTAAAAAGGCTAATCTTTATATAGGCGCTGAGCCTTTTTTGCGCCTTGACTGCTGCCGCCTCCACATTCACTTCTCAACAGCTTGTTGAGCAAGCAGAGTTATACATTAAAAATAATCAGTTCCAGCAGGCTATTTGGTCATATCAAGAAGCTGGCAATCATACACTGGCTGAAAAATTTAAAAAAGAACTCGAGCTAAGAATGAAGGCATCCTCACCTGCAAGTGGGTTTATCGATATATTAATCGATAAAAAGTTAAGCTTTCACAAAGGCTACTTAAGCACCGGAGAGCATGTAATCGCGAAATTCTATCATATTGAAAATGAAGTTCTAGCCTACCAAGTTTCAGAGGCTTTAGGCCTTTACCTTATTCCTGCGACTGTAGATAGAATCTATAAATTCAACGGCAGGGAATACCGTATTTCAGTTCAGATTATGGTTGATGATACTATAGCTGGATTTGAAGGGCCACTGCGGGGTGCTGCTGATTTTACTATTAGGCCTTACCCGCCTGAATACAAAAATCTTTATCTTTTAGATTATCTTTTAAGTAATGGAGATCGTCACGAAGGTAATTGGCTTTTATTATGGCGTGATCGCGTGGTGGCCATTGACCATGGATTTATATTTCGTGAACCGATACTCTTAGATATTCCAGATGAGTATCTTCCTGGCGACGAGGTGGCTCAAAAACTTTTGCATTTTAAGCTTAAGAATACGGTGGGAGTTTCGCCTGCTAATATCAGAGCATTCAATCAGCGAAGAGATATCGTTATTGAAAGACTTAAAGTTTTAAAGCGACTGCCGCGAGTATCACCTTATGAAAAAGCCCTAGAAACCTGTATAAATTCATTAGCAAGTATCAACGCGTTACTCTAAATTTTCTTTTACCGGTATTAAAAATACCCAAACTTATTTTTAAATCTGATCCATTTGCGGCGGTATTTTTGAAACTTTGTATTCTCAAGTGGTCTTGGATCAAAACCCCATTTAGATATAAATTTTTGAAGGCTGTCTTGTTCATATCCTGATGGAAGATTTGCAGAATCACGTGTGCCTTTTGAGTGATGCCAGATAAAACACGAACCGGTTTTGTAATACTTTAAACCGGCGCGATCCATGCGTTCTTGTAGATCGCGGTCTTCGTATCCTACGAAATAGCGCTCATCAAAAACCCCTACTTTTTCAAAAGTGTCCCGCCTAAAAAACATTAAGATCGCAGCCCAATCGTGAGAATGTTTTGCATAATTGCGTTGAATAAACTGTTGAGCCTTAAGGGGGATTTGTTTTTCGTCAAAAGGTGTTTCATCGTAATAAGGGGCAATCATTGCGCCACCAAGGGTTTCAGTGGCTAGCAGCAAGCTTGAGTCCCAATTTGGCATCAGCCAGGTATCGTTATTCAAAAGTGCGATGAAATCACCAGTGGAGTTTTTAATACCTTGGTTAAATGCAGCGCCGACTCCCAGGTTTTTTTCGTTGGTCACGATAATGACGGACCATCCTTTGAGTTCTGCTTTTTTCTTAAATTCCCTGAGATATTCTGGGGTGTTATCGGTTGAGTGATTGTCAATAATCACCAGCTGATGTGCTTGATGAGCTCCTTCAACGAGTGAGGGAAGGCATCGCTGGGTCAGATGCACATGATTAAATACGGGAACCACAACAGAGATTTTCATTTTCAGGAGTAAATAGACCTCAGCGAAGTATTGAAAGTCAACAGCCGGCATTTCATGACTTAACGAAAAAATAATTTTGTGCTCAGTTGACTTTAGTGTATAAAAAAACACAGAAGATCATTAGCTTTTCAAGTTACTCATTTAAAGAGGAAACCAAGTGGCAACAACGCATCCAACCATTACTGCTGTAAACCCACTTTCCACAAATCAACCAGATATAAAAAATGCGACTAACGGTAACGGCAATAGCTGGACAGTTGAGCAAGCTCTTGAGCACTACAATATTGAAAACTGGGGCGCAGGTTTTTTTGGTGTGAATGATAAGGGCAATATGTGCGTTCATCCCAATGGCAAGCCCGGGCCAAGTATCGACATCATGGATATCGTCGAAGACGTTCGTGAAAAGGGTCTAAAATTTCCGTGTGTTATTCGATTTCAAGACATTTTGCGCACAAGAGTAAAGGTTCTCAATGAGGCTTTTAGTAAAGCCATTCAAGATAACTCATACACGGGCAGGTACTTTGGTGTTTATCCGATTAAAGTAAATCAAATGGCTGAAGTGGTTGAGGAGATTGTTGATGCTGGAGCCCCTTATCACTACGGTTTAGAAGCGGGCAGTAAAGGTGAGTTATTAGTAGTTCTGGGTCTAAACACAGACCCTGATGCGATTACTGTCTGCAATGGCTACAAAGATGAAGAGTTTATGCGGTTAGCCCTTTTGGGTCGCAAACTAGGTCGCAAAGTTGTTGTTGTAATTGAAAAGTTATCTGAACTTCCTTTGTTATTAAAAGTTGCTCAAGAAATGCAAGTTGAACCTATGATTGGTCTCAGGGCCAAGCTCACAACCAAAGGTATTGGTAAGTGGGAGGGTTCCAGTGGTGACTACGCAAAGTTTGGTCTTACAATTCCTGAATTGATCAAGGCTGTAGAAATCGTAAAAGCAGCGGGCCAAGAAAAAGCAGTTCAGTTGTTTCATTTTCATGTGGGCAGTCAGCTCACAAATATTCGAACTATTAAAGATGCTGTGGGTGAAGGTGCGCGCATTTATGCTCAACTTAAAAAAATGGGCTTAGGAATCACTTATTTTGACGTTGGTGGTGGTCTTGGCGTTGATTATGTTGGAATGCGCTCTTCAGTCTTAAATTCAATGAACTACACCATTGAAGAATATGCCTCAGACATTACTTATAATCTAAAACAAATCTGTGCGAACGAAGGTGTTTCAGAACCACATATCGTCAGTGAATCAGGTCGTGCAGTTACTGCTCATCATGCTTGTATTATCATGAACGTGTTTGGTCGTATCGAAGTTGGGGGGCCAACAGTGATGCCTCCAGTTTCAGCTTCAGAATCTCAAATCGTTAAAGAATTACGTGAAATCGTAGCGGGTCTTAACGGTAAAAACGCGCGAGAGAGTTATCACGATGCTGTTGCGAAAAAAGAAGAAGCGCTCTCTATGTTTAAGTTTGGAATTTTAAGTCTCGAAGAACGCGCGAAGGTTGAAACACTTTATTGGCAACTTTGTCGTGATTTGATTCAACTCAATAAGCGATTAAAAAAACCATCAAAAGATACCATGGGTTTAGGTGATAAGTTGGCCGATCAGTACATGGCTAATTTTAGTTTATTTCAATCGGCTCCTGATCACTGGGCTTTTGATCAATTATTCCCTATTGCTCCAGTACATCGCCTCAATGAAGTGCCCACTCGTAATTGCACACTCGTTGATATCACCTGTGATAGTGATGGAAAAGTTGATCGGTTTGTTGAAAAGCTTGAAGTGGGCGATACGATCGCCCTTCATAATCTTAAAGAAGGTGAGCCCTACTACGTAGGTATGTTTATGACGGGCGCTTACCAAGATATTATGGGTGATAAGCACAATCTTTTTGGCCGTGTAAATGAAGTTCACATATTTGTTGATGATGAAGATCCAGAAGATTTCTACATTGAAGAAGTAATTCCTGGAGACACCATTGGCGAAGTACTTTCACAAGTTCAATACGAACCCAAAGAATTAGCTCGCAAGGTTAAAAATGCCATCGACCAAAAAATTCGCGAAGGTGTTTTAAAACCCAAAGAAGGTGTAAACCTCACTGATTTTTACGAGTCCGTGATGAAAGATTATACTTACCTAACCCACGATGGTGCACAGGAAGAATCAAATGTCATGGTGGGCCCTACAGTTTAAAATTTATCTCTATCACTTTTCAAGATTGTAAGATCACATTTTTTAGATAAAGCTTTAGGCTGATGAAAGAGACTTTGCTGTTTTTTTTAAAGCTTGGTTGCGTCGGTTTTGGCGGGCCAATCGCCACTATTGCCATGATGGAAGAAGAAGCCGTCATGCGCAGAAAATGGCTCACCCCTGAGCATTTCAATCGTACATTTGCGCTTTTAAAAGTGATGCCAGGCCCTACGGCTACACAACTTGCGATTTATCTAGGCCGCATGCGTGGTGGGCCGCTCGTTGGTTTTTTAGCGGGATTTTTATTTTTATTCCCTGCATTTATTTTAGTTTTAATCATCAGTTACTTTTACATGCGCTACCAGACAGTTCCAAATGTTGGGGCTTTATTTGCGGGAATGCAAATGGCAGCCCTTGTAATTATTAGTGATAGCGTTTGGCGTATGGCAAAACCTTATTACTATAACGGGCGAGCTGTACTGATTGCATTGGTATCAGCTTGCATTATTGCCGTCAGACCAAATTATGAACCATTTATGATTTTAGGATTTGGTTTATTTGGTGCCTTTATTGTTCATGGATTTAAAAACAATATGCGCTCGATATTTTTATTACCCACAATGCAATCACCACTTGTTCCACAACCATTTCCTGAGCAAGCACAAACTTTAGATTCAAAACCTGAAATGGCGCTTATCGGAAGCTGGGGTTTTCTTTCGCTCACAAATCCGGTTTTAAGCCCACTAGCGTGGACATGTTTTAAAGCAGGGGCTTTTGTTTTTGGAACTGGATTGGCCATTGTTCCAATTTTAGAAGCAGACGTTGTAACGAAATATCAATGGCTAACTCACGCTGAATTTCTTGATGGCCTAGCTATTGGTCAAATAACTCCCGGGCCTGTAATCATCACTGCTACATTTATTGGTTACAAAGTCGCGGGGTTCATTGGGGCTCTTGTTGCTACATGCGCAATTGCGCTTCCTGCATTTGTTAACATTCTTTTCATATTACCCCTCATTGAAAATCGTATTGAAAATTCACCAAGATTAAAATTCTTCACTGACTGGGCTTTTCCCGCAGTCATTGGTAGTTTACTTGGAATTGTTTTTCGCCTGATGCTTGAAACTGTGACAACGCCAGTTCTTTGGCTGCTTTTGGTTTTGGCTTCTTTTGTTTTGGTTAAATGGCGATGGCCTGCGTGGTCGTTGATCCCGACATTTGGAGTTTTACACTTTATTATAAATCATTTTTCTTAACTTGAAGACGTGAGTGTTCTACCACAAAGTTTGTAGAGTAAACGTGCCCCTACGTTAGCATTCCACTCATCGCCTTTGGGGCCGGGTGCAACTTCATTGAGATCAAAGCCGACGATTTTTTTGCCTGCCGTTAGAATTTTTTTAAAAATGAAGAGCGCTTCTTGAAAACTTAATCCACCGGGGACGGGTGTTCCGGTGTTGGGGCATAAAACTGGATCAAATCCATCAATATCAAACGAGATGTAAACTTCATCAGGCAAGTTGGCTATGATATCATCGCAGATTTCTGACCACGTTTCGCCTTCAAGCTTAAGTTCTGCAATATCTTGATCAAAAAATGTTTGAACCCGATCACCATGTTTTCGAATGACATTAATTTCTTCTTCGCAGAAATCACGAATACCAACTTGTATTAATTTTTTAACTTCGGTTTCTTCAAGCAGGTTGTACATAATGCTAGCATGTGAATATTTAAATCCTTCATAGGCAACGCGCATGTCGATATGAGCATCAAAGTGTAAAACACCCATATCAGGATATTTTTCTAAGTAAGCTTTGATAGCACCCAGTGGGCTTGCGTGATCCCCGCCGATGAGCCCTACGATTTTACCTTTATCTAAATATTTTTTTGTCTCTTCATAGACGTAATCATTAACCTTAACGCTTAACGCATTCACTTTTTGAAGTGCGCTTTTAAGTTTTGTATTATTACCGATATCACCACCGGCTTTTATAATAGGTTTTGCGGCAGCCTTTGCCTCTTGATTCCATTTTAAAATCTGTTTTGAAATGGGGAGCATGGCAATGCCGGCTTCATAGAAGTTTCCCATTTCGCCATCATAAAGATCGACTTGTTTGCTTGCATGAAAAATAGCCTCGGGCCCTTTTGAGGTACCACCCCCATAAGAGGTCGTGGCCTCCCAGGGTACGGGCAATAAGACTAATTTGGCGTCATTAATAGAAAAGGGAAGGCCAAAGATACCTGAATCTTTTGTAGCAGCAGAATTTGGGTCGAATTTCTTTTTCATGACGCAAAGCTAAAATCTGACTCCTCACTTGTCAATCACCAATCTTACTGTCACAGTTATTAAGCAAAAGAAACCGGGAGACACTTCAATGAAGCGAAATTTAATATTAATTACTGGATTAGTAGTACTGGCCACGGGCTGTAATAAGGGGCAAAAGTCTCAAGAACAACCGAAGGTGTCGCCACCAGCCGTAACCACAAAAACAACGGAGCCCACTGTGATTCGCTATGAATATGCATCCGATGAAATTACAAAGATTTGCAAAGACCAAATGAAACTCACCGATGAGCGTTTAGCCGCGATGTTAAAAGTTCCAAGTGCTGAGAAGAATTTTTCAAATACAATAGAAACATTTGAGACTATCTTAGCTGATCTCAGTGAGATGGTAAGCCCGGTAACTTTTATGTACTCCGTACATCAAGATAAAAATATTAGAGCTGAAGCTGAAAAATGTGATTCTGAACTTGGTCAGTACATCGTTGGCCTCTTCACGCGACGAGATCTCTACGATGCATTAGTTGAAGCTGATAATTCAAAAAAATCTGTGAAAACAAAACAAACGCCAGAACAAAAAAGATTGGCTGAACAGATAATAAAAGAATTTAAGCATAATGGATTGTCACTTTCAGATGAAAAATTAAATCAAGTAAAAGAGCTAAAACAAAAACTTACAAAACTTGAGACTCAATTTGCTTCAAATCTCAATGAAAATACAGATTTTATTGAATTTACAGCGGCAGATCTTGAAGGGGTTCCGGATACTGTTTTAGGAAGATTTAAAAAATCTGGTGCCAAATTTAAAGTGTCTGCAAAATCCACTGATTATAGTGCTGTAATGGAAAACGCTAAGCTTTCAGAAACACGTCGGCGTATGCAAGTGCTCTATGAAAATCGTGCAGCCGATAAAAACACAAAACTACTTCAAGAGGCGATGGGTCTAAGGGCGCAAGTTGCCGAACTTTTGGGTTATAAAACTTGGGTGGATTATCGCACAGAAGATCGCATGGCTAAATCCTCAAAAACAGTTGAAGAGTTTTTGTCTTCACTTCGTGGAAAACTTGCTGAAAGAAATAAAAAAGATCTAGCAAAGCTTATGAAATTCAAAAAAGAAATGGAGCCCGCTTCAAAAGAGTTTAACCCGTGGGATAGTGGCTACTATGCATATCAATTAATGAAGCGTGATTACTCTATTGATAGCGAAGTAATTAGAGAATATTTTCCGTCAGACTACGTTGTTGAGAAAATGTTTGATGTGTATTCTAAAATTCTTGGCGTTAAATATGTAGAAGTAAAAGATGCAAAAGTTTGGGCGCCTCACGTAAAACTTTACGAAGTGCGAAATACTGCAGACTCAAAATTCATTGCACATTTCTTTGCTGACTTTGTACCTCGCGACGGAAAATACGGTCACGCAGCTGCATTTACGTTAAGATCAGGCCGCATGATTAATGGTGAATATCGAACACCGGTTTCATCTATCGTAGCAAATTTTACGCCTCCAGCTGATGGCAAGCCTTCATTACTTGACCATGATGAAGTTGAAACTCTCTTTCATGAGTTTGGGCACATTATGCATCAAACTTTAACCAAGGCACCCTTTGCCACACTTTCTGGTAGTAGTGTAGCTCGTGATTTCGTGGAAGCTCCTTCACAGATGTTAGAGAATTGGGTGTGGGATCCCGCGATTTTGCAAACACTCTCGGGGCATTACAAAGATACTACAAAAAAATTGCCCAAAGATCTCATTACAAAATTAATTAAGGCTCGAGATTTTAACCAGGGTGTTTTTTACACCCGACAACTTTTGTTTGGGTTTTTTGATTATACGATACACTCTTCATCAAAAATTACTGATCCAACAGAAGTTTATAAAAAATTGTATAAAGAACTTACAACCATTGAGCCGAATCCTGAGACGCATTTTCCTGCGACGTTTGGTCATATGATGGGTGGCTATGATGCTGGCTATTACGGATATTTGTGGTCGGAGGTATATGCCGATGACATGTTCACTAAGTTTGAGGATGCAGGCTTACTTAATTCTAAAGTTGGAGCGAGCTATCGTAAGAACATTCTTGAGCAAGGTGACGTAAAGACGGCTGATAAATTATTGGTGTCATTCTTGGGTCGAAAGCCAAATAATAAAGCATTCTTTAAAAGATTGGGTATACGCGAGTAAAATTTAGTCGCTTTTAGAATTTTTTGAGAATATAAAGGCGGCTGAAATTCTTCCATACAGGAAAAATACTATCTTTCATCACCACTTCAACTCGTGTGTTTTTCTCTACGAGTTCAAGTGGTGTTGTCATTCTAAAGCCCAAAAATTTCTGTGTGAGAGAATCGCTGAGAAGATCAACCAGCTTGTCGTGTACTTTTTTCCCTGCAAAATGAGATACAATGCATATATGACCACCGTGTTTACAAACACGAATCATTTCTTCAATGACTTTTCCGGGTTGAGCAACAGCACTGATTACTGATGGTGCAAATACGCGATCAAATGAATTGTCATCGTATTCCAATTTTTCAGCACTCATGGTTTTGACTTTTGCATTTGTTAGTTTGAGATCTTTGATTTTTTCGCGCGCAATTTCAAGCATCGCATCTGAGATATCTATGCCTGTGATATCAGCATGTTTGGGGTAGTGGGAGAGTGTGAGGCCGGTTCCTATTCCTACTTCTAAAATTTTATGTGGACCATTGAGAGCCATGGCTTTGATAGCTAATTTGTGTCCTCGGCTTAATATGCGACCATAGACAAGGTCATAACGGTCGGCAAGACGATCATATATTTTTTGATAACCACTTTTGTTTTCAGCCATGCTCATGTCAATGTTTTGGTTTTGAGGCAATTTCGGCCTGCTTTTTTTGCTTCAAAAAGCAATTGGTCGGCAGCACGTACAAACTCTTTAGATGGAATTTCTTTTTTTGTACAATCAAAACTTGCTATACCAAAACTAGCTGTAAGCTCGGCTCGTTGTTTTTCTTGTGAAAAGACGGTGGCTTCGATGGTCTTTCGAATTCTTTCTGCAAGGCGCTCTGCACCTGGAAGATCTGTCTCGGGTAATATGAGTAAATACTCATCGCCCCCATAGCGCGCAGCAATATCAATAGCTCTTGTGTTAGAGCGAATAATTTTTGCAATTTCCGTTAAAACCCAACTTCCAAAGAGATGATCATTATCATCGTTTACGTTTTTGAAGTTATCCACATCCATCATGATGCAAGAAATTTGCTTGCGATAACGCTTCGCTCGTAAAAGCTCCACATCTAATTTTTGATAGAGCGAGCGCATATTAAAAAGCCCTGTTAGGTCGTCAGTGTCGACCATTCCCTCTAAACGCTTCATTGCTCGATGTAGCTGGTCATGAAGATTTTTAATTCTGATTTTTGATCTTACCCGCGCAAGTAATTCGGCAATGCGAAACGGTTTAACAAGGTAATCATCTGCACCTTGATCCAGGCCAACCACAATGTCTTCAGTTGTGAGATTTGCAGAAACGAAAATGACCGCAATGTAATCGTGGTCAGGCATTTTTCGGATTTGCTCTAAAGTTTTAAGGCCACTCATGCCAGGCATATTGATGTCTAGTAGAACAAGTTGGGGTGACCAAGCCTTGAGTTTGTGTAACCCATCTTCGCCTGTATTAGCCGAGGCAACATGATAACCCTCTCGTTCGAGAGCCTCAGTCATGAGTTCCACATTACTTGTTTCGTCATCAACCACTAAAATTCGTGTTTTCTTTTCGATGGCGCGCATCCTTTTTTAGTGGGCAATAATAGCGAATTCAGCTATCAGTATAAGGGTTTATGACACGTAATCAAAGAGTTAAAGAGCTCAAAGATGCTCTGGCGCATCGGATTTTAGTACTCGATGGCGCTATGGGTACAGCTATACAAGATAAAAACCTAACTGACGCAGATTTTGGTGGTCCAGAATTAGAGGGCTGCAATGAGAATCTCGTCATCACGCGCCCTGATGTAATTCAATCTATTCATGAAAATTATTTAAAAGCAGGTGCTGACATTATCGAAACCAATACTTTTGGCGGCACACCTTTTGTTTTGGGGGAATATAATCTTACACCTCAGGCCCACTTGATTAATTTTACAGCTGCAACATTGGCCAGAAAAGCTTGTGATAAATTCTCAACACCAGAAAAACCACGATTTGTTGCTGGATCAATTGGCCCCACGACTAAAGCCATATCCGTTACGGGTGGAATTTCCTTCGAAGATCTTTCAGATAATTTCTACGCTCAAGCAAAATCTCTCTATGAAGGTGGCGTTGATTATTTCTTACTCGAGACATGTCAAGATACGCGCAACGTAAAGGCAGCACTCATTGCAATCGATAAGCTTATGAATGAAGTGCCTGAGAGTGAGAGATTGCCAATCGCTGTTTCAGTAACCATTGAACCAATGGGTACCATGCTTGCGGGGCAATCAATTGAAGCGCTTCAAGCATCACTGGCGCATTTAGATCTTTTATATATTGGTTTGAATTGTGCGACGGGCCCAGAATTTATGACAGATCATATTCGATCTCTCTCAGCTCTGACGCATTCACGTGTTGCCTGTGTGCCAAACGCTGGTTTACCCGATGAAGACGGAAAATATATTGAAACGCCCGAGATGATTGGTCGTATCTTGCAGCGATTTGGTGAATCTGGATGGATAAATCTTTTGGGTGGATGTTGTGGAACTCACACCGGGCATATTACTGTTTTAAGTGAAATTGCTAAAAAACTTAAACCTCGTGTACCTCCTCAAAACCGTGTTTCTAGTTTATCTGGAATTGACTATCTCGACATCACAGAAGATCAAAGGCCCATCATCGTTGGCGAACGTACCAATATGATCGGAAGTCGAAAATTTAAACGATTAATTGAAGAAAATAAATTTGAAGAAGCTGCGGAAATTGCACGTGCACAAGTTCGTCAGGGAGCACAGATCATAGATATATGTTTTGCAAATCCTGACCGTGATGAAATTACGGATATAGAAAAGTTTTTATTACTAGTTACAAAAATGGTGCGTGTGCCCCTCATGATCGACAGCACTGATGAAAAGGTTATTGCTCGAGCACTGACATATTCTCAGGGTAAAGCGATTATTAACTCAATTAATTTAGAAGATGGCGAAGAGCGCTTTGAGTTGGTTGTTCCGATGGCCAAAAAATTTGGTGCAGCCCTTGTTGTGGGCACAATTGATGATGACCCTCAACAAGGTATGGGTGTCACACGAGAGCGAAAACTTGAAATTGCGAAAAAATCATACGATCTGTTGGTGAATAAGTATGGTGTTAAGCCAGAAGATATTTACTGGGATGTGCTTGTGTTTCCCTGTGCAACGGGTGACAAACAATACGTTGGTTCAGCCATTGAAACAATTGAAGCTATAAAGCTTGTGAAAAAAGAATTTCCCGGGACAAAAACTGTACTGGGGGTTTCAAACGTTTCATTTGGTTTACCACCAGCTGGTAGAGAAGTTCTTAACTCTGTATTTTTGTATCACTGTGTGCAGTCAGGTCTTGATTTAGCGATCGTTAATTCTGAAAAGCTTGAACGTTATGCGAGTATTCCTGATGAAGAAAAAGAATTGGCAAATAATCTCATTTATAAATGTGATGATGATCAAATTGCAAAATTCGCACTACACTTTAGAGACGCAAAACCAAAAAGCAATGTAGATACTGATAACTCTAAACTTACTGTGGAGGAGCGATTAGCAAAATATATTATTGAAGGTACAAAAGAGGGGCTTGTTCGTGACCTTGACCTTTGCTTAAAAAACATGAAGCCCCTTGCAATCATTAATGGCCCGTTGATGAAGGGCATGGATGAAGTTGGCAGATTGTTTAACAACAATGAACTCATCGTGGCTGAGGTTCTTCAAAGTGCAGAGGCGATGAAAGCGGCTGTGAATCATCTTGAACAATTCATGGACAAACTTGACACAGCTGTGCGAGGCAAAGTTGTGCTAGCCACTGTAAAAGGTGATGTGCATGACATTGGTAAAAACCTAGTTGATATTATTTTTTCTAATAATGGTTTTAAGGTCATAAATCTCGGAATTAAAATTCCACCAGAACAACTTATTGCTGCTGTTAGAGAACATAAACCCGACATCATTGGGCTTTCGGGGCTGCTCGTAAAATCGGCGCAGCAAATGGTTTTAACCGCCAATGATTTTACTCAGGCAAAAATAAATACTCCAATTCTTGTTGGAGGTGCGGCATTGACTGAGAACTTTACAAATAATAAAATTGCACCAGCTTATGATCTTGGCACTGTCATTTACTCAAAAGACGCAATGTCGGGTTTAGAGTATGCAAAGCAAATTGTTGAGCCTGAGCGTTTTGAAAAACTTAAAGCTGATATAAAAAACAGACGCCTTAAAATTTCTGGTGAAGTTAAAAAAGTTGAACGACAAGAAATGCCTCGTGTGCGTTCGGGCGCTATAAATACTGTCGATGATATTCCACAACCTCCAGATTTTAATCGTCATGTTTTGCGAGATGCACCACTAAATCGCATTTGGAGTTTTGTGAATCCGCGAATGCTCTATGGTCGGCATTTAGGTGTTAAAGGCTCTTTATGTAAACTTATTGAACAAGATGATAAAGCAGCATTGAGTGCTGATGCTGAAGGTAAAAAAGTTCTGCAACTTATGGAAGTTATCGAGAGCATCAAAGAAGAATGTCGCTCAGGTGTGTTTAAGCCCAAGGCTGTTTTTCAGTTTTTTGAAGCGGCAAGTGAAGGCAATAATCTCCATATTTATTCTTATGAAGAAGCGGCTCGATTGCGTACGGCCCCGGCTGAACCAAAACAATCGCCCAAGCCACTGGTGACATTTGATTTTCCAAGGCAAGCAAAAATCAACGGACTTTGTCTTTCAGATTATGTAAATCCTCTTGGCTCACCAAAGCCTGATAACATTTGTATGTTTGTAGTGACAGCTGGTGAGGGAGTGCGTGAGTGGGCAGAAGAGCTTAAACAAAAAGGCGAGTATTTAAAGAGTCATGCGCTTCAAGCACTGGCACTTGAAACTGCCGAGGCCTATGCAGAATTTTTGCATTCTCAAATTCGAAATATGTGGGGTTTTGATGATGCGTTTAACATGACCATGATGGAGCGTTTTCAGGCGAAATATCGAGGAAAGCGCTATTCTTTTGGATACCCGGCTTGCCCCGTTTTAGATGATCAAACACATTTATTTAAACTGATTCGTCCAGAAGATATTGGTGTGAATTTGACCGAAGGGTTCATGATGGATCCAGAGGCTAGTGTTTCAGCTATTGTGTTTCATCATTCCGCTGCGACATATTATGGCGTCGGTGAAGCAAGTCAAACAGATCAAAAACCAGGTTGATTATTCTCCAGCATCGTTGATTCAGTGGTCAATCAGTACCCCTCAGGCCTTTTAGTCCCAGGCAAATGAAAATTACCAGAAATTCCCGTCGCACAGGGGTTAGAAGTTGCATCAACTGGTTGTGTTGCGCTGGTACTAAGAGATCTCTGGCCTAAAACTAAATCAGCTGACACACCCGTTTGAGTGGGCAATGAACTCCAACCCAGTGTGCGTTGATTTAAGCAATCATTAATAAAAAGTCTGCCTGCACCGTAATAAATTCCTATGGGAGAAGAAAAACTTAAACCGCTTAAGCCTGGGCCATTAGCTGTTCCTGTGGTCATGTTTAGCTGACCTATAACATAGTCTGCGGCTTGTTGAGTTTGTGTGGGAATTGTGTTCCATACCAAGACTCTGTTATTGCCTGTATCTGATACAAAAAGACGTTCTCCAATAATTGAAAGACTTTCAGGAGCACTGAGACTTTGTGCGCTCACGGTGCCTGCAGCGCCAGGTGTATTATTAACAACAGCCGTTGTAAAATCAGGTTGTCCCTACACAATATCTGCAGCTTGACCGGATACTGTAGGAAATGTATTCCAAATCATAACTCGATTTTGATTTTTGTCAGTTATAAGCATTTTTTTGCCAGTACTTGCGACGCTCGAGACGAATGCGCATCTTACAAGATCTGCGGCTTGTTGATCAACTGTGGGCAAAGAATTCCAAATCAAAAGTCGTCGATTGACCTGATCTGCAACCATCAGATGAGTTCCATCATAGGCAAGTTGTATGACATTACTCAGTGTGCGAGCAGAACGGCCTCCAATATTGGCATTACCAGTGGTCATCGTTGGTTGACCTAAAACAATGTCAGCGGGCTGGTGATTTCGCGTGGGAAATGTATTCCAAATGGTAATCCTATTATTAAGTTGATCGGCGATAATAAGTTTATCTCCTGTGTCTGAAATTCCTTGAGGGTGTCGTATGCTATATGCGCTTATTGTCCCGGGTGCATCGGGAGTATTGTTGATAACATTAGCTGTAAAATCGGGTTGACCAAGTACTAAATCAGCAGCTTGATTAGTTGAATTGGGGATTTTATTCCAGATAAGAACTCGATGATTTACGACATCGGCGGTAATAAGCCTTGAACCTACGATTCCATTTACTGAATAATTTATAACACCACATCCAATGCAAACCAACAGCGTGGCTAAAAGCAGTTTGGCCATAACGAAATTCTTTCGATCTTCCCTACATTTGTCAATTTAGTAAGATATCTTGCGGTAATCTTTGGAATTCAAAATTCATGTTGCGAAACACTTGAGCACATCAGCCTGCAGTGCTACTCTTCTAGTGTAACAAAGATATTTTATAAAGGAGCAGCGCGTCGTGAAAGTCAATATTGAAACCACACCCGAACATGTTGAGAAACTCTACTCTTCAATGGAAGAAAAACTTTCCGCGGCGAAAAAAAAGTTAGGTAAAAGTGCTCTCACTTATGCTGAAAAAATTCTCTTTAGTCATTTAGATAATTTTGATCAAGAAATGGTTCGTGGAAAAAGCTTTGTACTTCTGAGACCTGATCGTGTTGCGATGCAAGATGCCACAGCACAAATGGCGCTTTTGCAATTCATGCAATCAGGGCGAAAGCAAACTGCGGTTCCTGCAACCGTTCACTGCGATCATTTAATTCAAGCACGGCGCGGTTCAAGTGATGATACAAAAACAGCACTTCAAACGAATTCTGAAGTTTATGATTTCTTACAATCAGTTTGTACCAAATATGGTTTGGGTTTTTGGAAACCAGGTGCCGGAATTATTCATCAAGTTGTTTTAGAAAACTATGCATTTCCTGGTGGATTAATGATCGGAACAGACTCACACACACCCAATGCTGGTGGTTTAGGTATGATCGCTATTGGTGTCGGCGGATCTGATGCTGCAGATGTTATGGCGGGCCTAGCTTGGGAAGTTAAAATGCCAAAACTTATCGGTATTCATCTTAAAGGCAAACTCAATGGCTGGACTTCACCAAAAGATGTAATTTTATATCTCTGTGGCCTTCTCACCACCAAGGGTGGAACAGATCAAATCGTAGAATATTTTGGCGAAGGTGTTTCCGCCATTAGTTGCACAGGTAAAGGCACTATAACAAATATGGGTGCAGAACTTGGTGCGACAACTTCGCTCTTCCCATTTGATAAACGCATGGTTGATTATCTGAAAATCACAAACAGAGATAAGATTGCTGATCTTGCAAATAAATACTCACAGCACTTAAGAGCTGATAGTGAAGTCGAAAAAAGTCCTGAGAAATATTACGACAAAGTTGTTGAGATTGATCTTTCTAAACTTGAGCCTTATGTTGTGGGCCCTCACTCACCTGATGTGGCAAGACCTATTTCAAAATTTAAACAAGAGATTAAAGAAAAAGAATATCCAGATAAACTTTCTGCAGCACTTATTGGCAGCTGCACAAACTCTTCATATGAAGATATCGGGCGCGTGGCCCATATTGCCAAACAAGCTTTCGAGCATGGCGTGAAAATGCCACAACCATTTTTGGTATCACCTGGTTCTGAACAAATTCATTTAACAATTAAGCGTGATGGTCAAATGAAGGTGCTCAATGATGTTGGTGCAACAGTGTTAGCCAATGCATGTGGCCCTTGTATTGGTCAGTGGAAACGCGATGATGTAAAAGAAGGGACTAAAAATTCAATTATTAGTTCTTTTAATAGAAATTTTCGAGGTCGTAACGACAGTAATCCTGAAACACTATCATTTCTGGCAAGCCCAGATATCGTTATGGCTTTGGGTTTAGCGGGTTCACTTTCGTTTAATCCGTTAACCGATGAACTCACAACACCACACGGAAATATCAAATTTACACCTCCCTATGCTGATGATCTCCCAGCTCAAGGTTATGCAACGGGTGATTTGGGTTATCTTGCTCCAGCAGAGAATCCAGATCTTGTGCAGGTGAAAGTTGATTCAAAAAGTGATCGTCTTCAACTTTTGGAGCCCTTCAAGCCTTGGGATGGAAAAGATTTTGTCAAACTTCCAATTTTACTTAAAGCAAAGGGTAAATGCACTACCGATCATATTTCTGCAGCCGGGCCATGGCTTAAATTTCGAGGCCACCTTAACAACATCAGCGATAATATGTTTTTAGGTGCAACAAATGCTTTCACAGATGAAATCGGTAAAGCCACTGATTCTCAAACGGGGGCAAAGAGTTTACCTATTCCAAAAGTGGCTCGAAATTACAAAGCCAATGGATTACGTTGGGTAGTTATCGGGGATGAGAATTATGGTGAAGGCAGTAGCCGTGAACATGCTGCAATGTCACCTCGATTTTTATCAGCCGCTGCAGTCATTGTAAAAAGTTTTGCAAGAATTCATGAAACAAATTTGAAAAAACAAGGTCTACTTGCTCTAACGTTTGTAAATCCAATTGATTACGATAAGGTTCTCGATGGCGACAAAGTGAGTATTGTAGGTCTTGATAAATTCGCTCCAGGTAAAAATCTAGATATGGTTCTTAGTCATGCAAATGGTAGCGAAGAAAAAATCTCACTTAAACATTCATTTAGTAATGAGCAAATCGAATGGTTTAAAGCGGGCTCAGCACTTAACTTGATGAATAAGCGCGGTTAAAAAGTATAGACCCCAAATACAGAATAAGCGGGTGTGGTAAGCACTGCGCGAGAAGATCTTTCAGCACTTGGTGTTCCGGACTGACTCGTTGTTGGAATGTATTGAATCTGGTCTTCTTTATAACCAAACCCACCACCAACTGAGAAATCTTCAGAAAACTCTCGAATAAAAGCTACATCAAGCTTGTGACTCATGGCCCCTGGTAAAATTCGATCAATGTCTGCTTGTTTATTAGCTGCAACAATTGGAGCTGAAAGTTCTGCGCCCAAGCGCATTGTCCATACTTGGCTAAATTTTTGAAATACTTGGAATGTATTTGCCGGGCCCAATAATTGTGGGGCTCTAGAGTAAAACTGAGTCGTTGCTTGATCATATGCCAAGACGGGGACTTGCCACGAACGAAGACCAAAAAAATTCTTAATGTAAATTGATCCTTTTGGAGTTTTAATTTGCGGGCGATATCCCCATTGCAACATGAACTCAGGATAACTCACCGTTGAATTTTTATAAGTGAAACCACCCCAACCTGCAATTGCACGTAGGGCATGATTTGATCCGTGAAACCATCCAGTCGCATCGATATCGGCTAGGCCGCTTGTTTCACCGCTAAAGCTTGTTGATTGACTGTTATTTTCTTGAAGTTTACTTGAATAAGAGGCGGGTGTTAGGCTGTAGCGAAATGTGAGATCAAAGTTAGAAAATTTATCTTCTCGCACAGTATTTTCTGAACTTCTAAACATTCCGCCGTCATCTGTGGCTTCAATGCCTATAGAAAATGTAGGTGAGCTCATATTAACTTCGGATTTCTGAGTTCGTGAACCCGCATTTGGAGTCCATCGGATGACATCTTGTTGAAATCCAGCCATGGCAAGGAGTCGCATGTTTCCTTTAAATCCATATTTCGCACCAAATTCTGTTTTAGAACTTACTTCGGGATCTACTTTGATAAATCCAGCAGAGCCGCCACCGCCTATAGCAGAATTGCCAAGTGGTACAGAAACTTGCATCCGTCCAGTAAGTGCCCACGTGTCGTTAAGTGGCTTTGTAATATCGACTCCACCCACCGGGCCGTATAAAGTTGGAGTGTAGACTTGCATTGGTGCTGTGATGAGTGCGCGAGAAATAATAGGGATAGTCCATAAACGACCACCTACATACGGTCTTATTGTTGTCATAAGACCTTTGTTGCTTCCTGAAAATTTATAAGAAGCTGCTAAATTTAAATCATTATAAGTTATGTTTGTATTATTGATTGAAAATCCACCCCAGACTCCACCAGCTTTGACACCCCAGCGCGAATCGGGAAACCACAAGTGTCCTTCGAGGAGCATATTCCCACCAATAGTCGATGACTTATTGTTGGCTGAAGAAATCTCACGCATGGTGCTTGAATAATCAATCGGAGTCACGGTGTATCTGGCCGTAAAATCAAAGCGGTCAAAATCAATGGGTTTCATATTTTTTACATCAAATTGATATTCAGTTGTTGGAGCAACGGTTTCATCACTTTCGCGCGCTTCAATCACAGCGATGTATTTGCCAGGCGGAAGTTTTCCTGTTGAGTACTCGGGTGAATCGATGTGAGGTGCATCAATAATGGGTTGCGAGGTGCTCGCAAGTGAACGCACATCGGTTTGCCCATTTTCAACTTTATAAATTTTAAGTCGGTAATATTGTGCCGCTTCTACCGGAGCCCATTTAAATGGGATACTTTTTCTGCTACTCCATTTTTCAGATTGCCCCATTTGTAACTGAGGAGCTGTGATTTCTTTTTTTTCTATGTTAAGTTCTTGTATAGTAGTTGGAGCGCCAAATGAACCTTCCATTCCCGTGCGTACTGTAATTTTATAATTACCGGGCTCAGTGGGTTTAAAATCAGATTTAGGATCTTTAGTTTCAAAAGACTTATATTCTTTACCATCTTTTAAAATAACAACCTTATAGTTAGTCGCATTTTCTGCTGGCCTCCAGCTTGTCTCAACATTTGGGCTTTTCTTTGAAAATGTTATTTTTTGAGGCTCTGCAATTTCGACTAGAGGCTGAACAGGTGCGGTAATAGCAAGGCGAAAAGGTTTACTCCAAATACCAGGGCGCTCAAGGGCATCTACAGCTTGAACCCGTAGATAATAAACACCGGGCTTTAAGTTAGATGGTAAATTATTAAGCTTCACACTTTTTTCAATTACTTTTTTATTAAAACTGTCATCTGTTGCTACTTCGAGATTGTAGAGCTTTGCTCCTTCGATAGCCCTCCACTTTAAATTAACTTCTTTTGCGTATGTGGGCAAAGTTACTAGACCCGATAATAACACTAAAAAGAGTTTTATCATTGAACCTCCGACATATCAAAATCTGGAGCTTCAAGAGTTTTTCCGTGATAAACAGTGAATTGATGAGCTGTTGGTTCAGATTCGCGGCCATAGCGGTCTATAGAAGATACAACCCATTTGTATTTGCCGTCTGGGAGATCTGTTTTTTCTTTTTCAACGCCATTAAGTGTATCTTCAAGAACCACTTCTTCTTTAGAGCCCATTTTTAGGAGTTTAAATTTATAAGAGGCGGCGCCTTCGACTTTTTTCCAGCGCCATTTGATAAGTGGATTTTTTAAGAGATCAAGCTCTGTAGTGTCTGACCAACCTAAAATGACTGGTGGTGAAAGTAGAGGAACAAGAGGGCCTAGTTCAAGTTTACGAATTTCATGATGCTTCCATTCGCCATCAAGGTTTTTGAGACCTACGGACCAATAATAGATACCTTCTGGATAATTTTCTTTAAGGAGGGTTTCATTTTGTGTTGTTTCAAATGAAACAAGTTCATCTTTTAATTTTTCGTTTCGTGAAAGTACAAATTTAAATTTTTCAACAGTCTCGGTAACTTGTGATTTCCAACGAAATTGAATGCCATTAGCTTTTTGAAAAATATCAAAAGTTAATTTAAAATTATTATCCGGCGACATTAATTCTGGTGGTAGAGCTTCTTTTAATTTGTTGACCTGTACAAAGCTTGGGTTACTTACTTTTACATGTTCATTGTAAATAGCAGAAACGCGCCAGAAATTCTTTCCTTCAGAAATTTTTGATGTTCTAACATATAAGTTGTTAGTCTCTTCTTTGAATCGAATATTAGAAAAATCTTCTTTGTCTGATGTTTCAAAGAGATACTTCGTAGAATTTGTATCACCCTTCCAGCTAAATTCAACAACAGGCATATCGTTTCTAAATGCCATAGATTGATTTTTATCTGGAGTTGTGAGTACTGGGGTGTTCATTTGAATAATTTCGAATGAACGTGTTTCGCTCACATTAATCTCTTTTTCACCCTCGGTCTTAACGCGCCAATAAAAACTACCGGCTTTTAAGTTTGTTAAATACTTTTTTGTTGTAAGTTTCTTTTGAATGACCATTTGTTTAAAATTTTTATCTTTTGCTAATTCTAGAATTCTGGGACTATTATTTTTCGCCTGCCAAGTAAAAGTTATAGCAGTTTGTGCGGCGTCTATATATTCTCGAGATAAAGGTGCTGGCGATTCTAGGATCGTAGGAATTTCTTTTTCAGACATCGTACCATCTTTATCAATGGTGATTTGTTTTCCTGTACCATCTACCCCCATAGTGGTGGCAGTTAATTGTCCTTTTTCAGCATCTACTTGCAATGACATTGTGCCTTTGCCTGCAGCTGCGAGATCCATACCGTTAATTTTAATTTGTGAATCTGCAGACGCTTGAGAATCAACGACCAATTGTCCACTTTTGAGACTTAATGATAATTTGTTGTTATTTCTTTCAAGTACAACAAGACTTGATTCGCCGAGTGATATTTTACTCCCGTCATCAAGTCTAATGTGCGCTTGTGATTTTTCAGAAGTTTGAATTGAATCATTCCAATAAAGTTTTTCATTGGCATTAACGAGGTCCCAAAGCATATTGTCGCCAAATTTGCGTTTAACAGATTGTTGTATTTCTGTTAGCACACCAGCAATTTCAAGGCCTTCAGATGTTGAGCGATTTAGATAAATATCAGCATACAGATAGTATCCGCAAGCACTAGCACCACCTAGCGAGACGAGTATAACTATGAAATTGTATATAAGGACTCTCTTCACTCTTGTTACATCGTCAAAATTAATTAGAAATTCAAATAATCCAGACCATTTTTAATATTTAATCTCTCTTGCCAATTGCCGATAGGGTACCTGGACAAGGAGAATCATTTACATGAGTAAAGAACCCCAGGCCGAAGTTAAAGAATTTAAAGTAAAACTACCAATTGGTTTTAAGCTGGTATCAATGATGGCTCTTATGTTGGTAACATCCACACTTCTTGTGGTATTTTTAGCTACAAAACTCTTTAGTGACGATAATACAGCATTTATTCAAAAGGCGACTAGTGATGTCGCGGGGCAGCTTGCCAATCAGACATACGAATATCTAGGGACACTAGTAAATGTTGTTACAACGATTACTGAGATTCAAACGCAAAACCTAGACGCAGCACGAAAGTCTACTGCTCAACATTTACAATTTAAGCGTAATAGTGAATTGATTGCGGTTATGACCTGGAGAAAAGGTGGTCTTTCTGCAGAAAGACAAAGTTTCGCTAGCGATAAATCAAAAAATGAAAAGATCATTAATAGTATAAAACCATCTAATAAATCTTGGTCAGGCGATATTGATATTCAAAGAGTGACTGTCGCTGGGCAAAGTTATCTTACACTTAGCTTTCCATTAGCTGTTGATGATAAAAAAAATGTCGTTACAGCAGCTGTAGGAATTGTTGATCAAACAAAGTTTTTACAAATTTATGGGAAAAAAGGTGTTGTAACATCTTACCTTGTTGATCGCGAAGGTAATGTATTGGCGCATCCAAAAGAAACCTTAGTGAGTTCAGGTGCAAATTTAAAAGATGTTGAGATTGTAAAAGCAATGCTTGAAAGCCCTGTTAATAATAACCAATTGCGATTTCTTGATCAAGATAGTAAATACTATTTAGGTGCATTCAGACAAGTGGGTGTTGCAGGTGTTGGGGTTATTTCACAAGTTTTAGAAGAGAAGGCATTTGAAACTGCAAATCGTGTAAAATACCGATCATTACTTGTTGCCGGGGTCATACTCTGTTTAGCATTTGCTGCCGTGTACTTCTTCTCAACAACTTTGACAAAACCAATTAAGTTGCTCGTTGAACTCACCCGGCAAATTGCAGCAGGGGATTTTAATATTAAGGTAAAACCAAAAGGCCATGACGAGATCACGGCCCTTACTCATTCATTCGGTAAGATGGCAACAGGTTTGGCAGAGCGTGATAAACTTAAAGAGACATTTAATAAATTTCACTCAAAAGAAATTGCCGAAGCTATTTTATCTGGTGAAATAAAACTTGGTGGTACCCGTCAAAAAGCCACAGTATTTTTTAGTGATATTCGAGGATTTACTTCTATTAGTGAAGGTCTTGAAGCTGAACAAGTAGTAGAAATGCTCAATGAATATATGACTTCAATGGTTTCTGTGATTACACAGCATAAAGGTGTGGTTGATAAATATGTGGGCGATGCCATCATGGCTGTGTGGGGTGCTCCAGTACCTAAACCCAATGATACGTGGAACGCTGTTAGTGCCTGCATTGCGATGCGAGTTCAACTTGTAGTGTTTAATGATGCGCGCATGGCAAAAGGAAAAAAACCAATCAAAATCGGTATGGGTCTACATTATGGTGAATTAATTGCCGGTAATATTGGTTCGACAGAAAAAATGGAATACACGGTAATCGGCGATACTGTCAACACGGCTTCACGGGTTGAATCTTTGACCAAAGAATATGGAACAGACCTTTTAATATCAGATGCAGTTTATCAACAAGTAAAAAATAAACTCATCGTTGAGCCAATCACATCAAAAGTGAAAGGTAAAGCTGATGCCCTCAAGGCATTTAAAGTCAGAGGATACATCGATGAAAGTGGCAAAGAAATAATTGTGGAAACAGCTTATTCAACGTACCAATCAGAACAATCCGATAAAGTCGTGCACGATAAAAAAGAAGCGGCGTAAATTTTAAAAAAATCCAATACGCGTCGGAGCGCTTAAATCCGCTGCAACACTAAAACTTGAATTTGTACAAGACGTAATGTCTTTCCAAGTCATAGTAGCCGCATCAATTTTATAAATAACGCTATTCGTAGAATCGGAAACGAAGATAGTGCTAGATGCGCTATCATAAACCGCTGCTGATAGTGTCGCCGTGGCAACATTGCATGGAGCAGTATTTGTATCAAATGTTACAAAACCTGAACCATCAGCGGCATTCATAGAAATCGCTTTTGTTCCGCCAACAACAATAATTTTACCATTTGTTGTATTGTAAGTTAAATCAGTCGCTGTTGTGATTGTGGGAACATTAACGGTGGCTAAAACCGCTTGGGTTGTGGTGCTAATTAAAACTACTCTTGCATTGGTACCTTTGCAAATTACATAGGAAATATGCAGAGAATCTGAAGTAATAGCATGGCCAAGGGTCGTGTAACCGGCGCAAGCTCCATTGATGAGTGTTGATCCCAGATCTGCACCAGTGACACCATCCATAAAGTACACACGACCACCTGTTGGATCAGTTGCAACTAAAAGATCGTTTAAAGAATCAACAGTTAAATATTGTAAGCTTAATGGTGGCCCTGCAAAACTAAAACCCGAAGTTCCACCAGCTCCATAGCCCCCTGTTTGAGAATTAAAAAAAGTAATTCCCTTATTTGTTGTATCAGTCGCATATAAAATATTTTGTCGATTATTGAGTGCAATGCCTTGGGATTTATTTCCTGTGAAAACAGTAAATTTTGAAACTGCTTCTGCTGAAAATTTATACCCCCCAGCATATCCATTAAAATATGTAACGGTTGCACAAGATGCGCAGGATGCGCCAATATAAAATGTGCCTCCACCTAAAACTGTATGCTGAACCATTTGTGCAGCATTTCCGTAAGCAGCACTAAATACTGACTTTGCTAAAGTTCCAAAACCATATGCGCCTGTGGATGTGTAAAACCCAAGACTTGTTCCGTTATAGACATGCAAGAGTTTTGGGGGTGTAAGAACGGTGTTGACTGCACCGCGCGGGAACTGAGTGCTTTGCATGCATGCAAAACTACTTGCAATTATAATTAAACCAGCAAGAAAAAAAAGTGTGCGCAACATGTAAGTTATATTGCCACTACTTCGCGAATTTCGGGAATCATTTCTTTAAGGCGAGATTCAATTCCCATTTTCAGTGTCATTGTTGAACTTGGACACCCTGAACAAGAACCTTGGAGAAAAAGATAAACCGTGCCGTCTTCGTATTTATCAAAAGTGATATCGCCGCCATCCATTGCCACTGCGGGCCTGATTTCAGCATCAAGTATTTCCTTAATTTTTGTTTCGATTTCTCCTGTTGCACTTGAGTGATTGGCGGGAGCATTGGAATGTGTTTTTTCTAAAACAGTTTCATTATTTTCAAGATGCGCCTTAATTAAATCAGAACTAGCCTGATGAATTTTATCCCAATCACTAGCATCACTTTTTGTTATGGTGATAAAATTGCGACCCAACATAACACCCACAAGACCGGGTAGATTTAATAATTTTACTGCTAGTGGTGACGGTGTTGCTGATTCAATGCTTGAAAAACTCGCAGCTCCTGATTCAAGTAAAACACGATTTACTACGTACTTAAGTGAGTTAGGATTTGGTGTAAATTCGAGAGAAATTTCTACAGTTTCTGACATGAATAACCTTTCTAAATATTGTGATGACGAGTCTTTTAATAACAAATTTATCGTCGGTGCACCTTAATATTAATACTTTTTAACGCATTGCGGTAAAAAAATCGACATTTTAAGTCAAAAATAAGCACATAAATGTTCGTAATTACTTATGAAAATTCCCTTTTGTTTTTTTGCGCATGTGCCGAAAAGCTTTATAAGGGAGTGTTTCGTGAAATTAAGATTCTCCATTCGTTACAAGATCTTATCAGTTGTGACTGTTCTCTTGGTGGGAGCACTTGGTCTCTATTTATTATTAGCAACACGCATTTTTGAGAGTGATAAAAAGGCTCTCGTATTTGATCTAAATAAGAGTGTGGTTACAACACTTGCTGCAGAAGTTGAAACATCTCTTTTAGGTGCAGCAGATAAATTAAAACTCTATGCCTTAATTTTTGCTGGAAATTTAGAACGCCGAACCCAAACAGCTTTTCAAGAAATTGTAGAAAAAGATCCACTCTTGGTTCGACTTGAATTGTATGAACTTGGCTTTTCAAAAAATATGAAAAGAATTTCTCAGATTACAGATAAAAGTTTTGCTGAATTATACAAGGTTGATGAGAAATACTATGATGAAATATTACCTGCAATACGTGAAATTCCTTTTGATCTGATTCAATCAAAATCATTAGCGGTATGGAATGCAACTATTCCACAAGGCCCGGCACTGATCGGTATGGGTATTTCTGTAATTCGTGAAGGCTCAAGCGGAACACCTGAAAAACTAATGGCTGTTGTAGGTTATGTAAAAGCTGATCAATTTTTGAAAAACCTAAAAACATCAACACTGACTCAAGCTTTTATTATTGGGGCTGATGGACGTGTGCTCATTCATGCAAAACCAACTTATATGTCAGAGGCCCGCGATTTTTCTAAATCACCAATTGTAAATGAATTTAGACGTGGCAGTTTTTCTACAGGTGTCATGGAGTATTCTGATCAGGGTAAAGAGCAATTAGGTGCTTACTCGCGTGTAAGTGTAGGTGGTCTTGGCATTATCTCACAAGTTGAAAGTGCTCGAGCTTTTATGGCAGTAAAACAACTTATTACAAGATCACTTTTATTTGCACTGATCATCACGACTGTAACTTTTATCGCAACGATTTTCTTTTCACGCACATTAACGCAGCCTCTTCAAAAACTCATGGAGGCCATGGAGAAAGTGTCAGCGGGAAATCTCGATGCAGCACTTCAAATAAAATCACATGATGAAATTGCCGTATTATCGAATTCATTTAATCGCATGACACTTGATTTAAAAAGTTCACGTGTGCAGTTAGAAGAAATAAATAGAGAGCTAGAAAATAAAGTTATTGATCGCACTAAAAAATTAGAAGAACAAAACCACGCAGTAAAAGAAGCTCAAGAGGCACTTTTGAGAACAACACGTCTTGCCTCAGTGGGTGAGATTGCGGGTCGTACAGCTCATGAAGTTTTAAATCCACTTACAAGTCTTATGACGCGTATACAAAAAGTTCAAAAACGTCTTAACGATGAAGTTCTAACACACAAAGATCTTTTGGGGCAGATTGTAAAAGCATGGCAAGAAGAAATTCAAGAAAAAGGATTTGAGGGATTTTTAAGATCTCTTCAGGAGCCCTCATCGATTGATCCTAAAATGACACTCATGCAAGAAGATCTTCACAATATCACTCAGATATTTAAACACTGGGATGATGATATGGGCACCCTTGAGAAAGATACAAATTTTTTAATGCAACAAGCTGGCCGTATAGAAAAAATTCTAAAACAAATGAGATCTCTCAGTGCTGTATCAAGTTCTCGGGCAAAAATGAAAATTCACCCTATACTCCATGACGCCGTGAATATTGTGGCTGATCTCTTTGCTAAAAATAAAATTCAAGTAATCGAAAAATATAATGCGAGTATTGATTCTTCAAATATCGATCGCGATGAACTTATACAGGTTCTCACTAATTTAATGAGAAATGCACTGTACGCAGTAGCTGAATTAAAAGATCCGACAAAAAAAGGTTTTGTAAGAATTGAAACTTTTAATGACGGAAACAAACTCTGCATTGATATTAGCGATAATGGAATTGGAATTTCAAAAGAAAATCAAATCAAACTTTTTGAGAGTCAGTTTTCAACAAAATCTCCTGAGTTGGGCACGGGGCTTGGATTAAGTATTAGTCGAAGATTTGTTCGCGCATTTCATGGAGATCTTTATTTAGTACATAGTGATTCAAATGCTGAAACTAAATTTCGAATTGAATTGCCATTAAGTCAAAATACGCAACGTGAGGTAGCTGCATGAAAAGCAATCAAAATGCCGTAAAAGTTGAAAAAATTCCAGTACAACCTGAACTGATTGTAAGTCGTCGAATTCTTGTGGTGGAAGATGAAATTGAGATTGCACAAGCCTATCGCGATATCTTAAGCCCGGTGGCAAAAGTAATTTCAATTAAAAGCAGCCGTTCAAAAAAAGAAGAACTTACTACGGATGATAATTTTATTGATAATTTTGAAGTAACAACCGTTCACAATGGTGAACAAGCAGTGCAAGAGGTTAAAAAAGCCTTAGCCGAGAATAAACCATATGCCATGGGATTTTTTGACGTGCTCTTGGGTGATGGCATAGATGGTATTGAAACAGTAAAGCAGATTCATGCTTTGGATCCTCATATGTACGCAGTGCTTGTAACCGCGTATCAAGATAGAAATATAAATTCAATTCAAAAAATATTTGGCAAAGAATTCTCAGACCGTTGGGACTATCTTAATAAACCTTTTTCCGAGGGCGAAATACTACAAAAAGCACGCAATATGGTTTCGATGTGGAATATCAGGCAACGAGATATTGCTCTGCGTGAACATCTAGACGAACTCAAGAAGCGCATATTTGATAATGAAAAAACATTGATGGTTGCAGCGGTTGCAAGAAACGTTGGTCATGAATTTGGAAATATTTTACTGCAAATCATGGGGCGTGCTGATTTATCAAAAGATGGCGCTGAACCGGAAATGAAAAAAGCACTCGAAACAATATTAATTGCAACTGAACACGCGAGTAAAGTTTTAGAGCGTTTTAAAAATCTTGTGAAGCCGTCTGATACGGGTGGAAGTTTTAATAAAATTAATATCGCAACTCCCATTGATGAAACCATACTTCTGATGAAACATGAACTCATGCGTTCGCGCATTAATGTTGTTGTTAGTCTTGAGGGGCTTCCTCTGGTTTACATAAATCATACGGCAATGGTCCAGGTATTTATGAATCTTATCATCAATGCAACACACGCTATTGGAGATAAGGGAAAAATAGAAATTACTGGCCAAGTTGTCGATGATCAAATTGAAATTAAAATTCATGATTCTGGCCCTGGGATACCTGAAGAAAATTTCGCTACAATATTTGATGCGTTTTTTACGACCAAAGGGGCCAAGGGGACGGGTCTTGGTTTATCAATTTGCAAAGAAGTTATTGAAATCACACACGGTGGAAATCTGAGTGTATCTAATCACCCTCAAGGTGGTGCTGAGTTTCGCATCCTTATACCAATTGATGGTGAAGGAGAGGGTTTATGAGTAGCAATGTGATTGATCCGAAAGAGGCAACTTTTTTGATCGTCGATGATGATGGTCAAGTAAGAGATATTTTAGCTCAGTACCTTAATAGTTTTGGATTCAATAAAGTAATTCAAGCTAAAGATGGTAAGGCAGCAATTAAAATTATTCAAAATCACAGCCAGCGTATTGATTTTATCATTTCAGATTGGGAGATGCCACACATCGATGGTCTAACTTTACTGCGCGCCGTGCGTAAAGACCCAGCGCGCGCTAGCATAAAGTTCTTAATGGTAAGTTCGCAAAGTTCTCATGAGCGCATGAAAATTTCAAAAGCGGCAAAGTCGCGTGTTGATGCGTATCTTGTAAAGCCATTTCGCGCAAATATTCTCAAAGATAAAATTAATATTCTTATGAATGGTGAAATTGACGAAAGTGCTGCTGAGTTCGAAGCCGCACTTAATCGTGAAGTGCCATCAAATAATTATATTTTAGCTAAAGTAGCCAAGACCTCTGCTAAGATAAATCCCAAAACGGGCACTGTGAGAATTAATAGTGAACTCCCTCCTGAAAAATATGATCTCAAGCAAATGAACATTCAACTTATTATAAATTTAGCTAAATCATATACGAAGGTGAAGTGGTTTGATAAAGCGGTTAAGCTGAGTAGCGATGCCATCGTATACTTTCCTGATAATGCGGATTTACACTTTTACGTCGGGCAAGCGTATTTTTTTAAACAAGAATTTGATCAGGCTATAAAATTTCTTAAAACAGCTGTCAAACTACAACCCTATCATGTTGGTGCTCATAGCCTTTTAAATGAGATCAATAATTTACAAAAGACGGGATGATATACTTTTCGGTTTTGTTATTCGCTTTACTCCTTCCGCAGTCAGTTAGTGCAGCACAAATAGCTGAACGATTTAATGATACTCGTTATCACGATGCAAATACCACCACAGCTGTTTGGAATTACGTCCTACATTTTATTCACCCTCAGATTTATGTCGATCGTTCATCTGGTAGTGGTGCTGACAATGCCAATGATCTTGTAAACATTGGTGATGGGAGACATGGGCCGTTTAACATAACAACATTTTCAAAGTTCAGCGAAAATGGATCAACTTCAGGAAATATTATAACGATCAATACTGATATTTACACTTCATTACAATTCACAACTTTTGATTTACCAACTGGCTGGACACTTAAAGGCAAGGGCTCACTTCCACTCATAATGCGAATCATGGGTGATGTAGTTATTGCGGGCATCATTGATTGTCGTGGTGATATTGGTACGGCGGGTGGCGGATCAATTTCTGTAGTACCAAGAGGTGGCACTGGTCGTTGTGGCGGTGGTTCGGGTGGTAACGGAAGTATTGGCGCAACTTCAGCAGTTGGAACTTCAAGTACAGCGGGTGGTGCGGGCGGTGGAGCCGGTGTTGATCATGCGGCAGATCCGCGAGGTGGTGGTGGTGGTGGTGGAAACAGTAGTTCAGGCGGAAGTAATGGTGCAGGAACTCCTGCTGGTGGTGTTGCCGGAGTATCTGCTTTAGATTCTTATCTCGATACATTTACATACGGTGCCGGAAGTGGCGGCGGTGGCGGCGGTGGTGGGGGTTACAACACCGGCGGTTTTATTGCGGGTGGTGGTGGTGGAGCCGGTGGCGGCATCATTCGTTTATTTGTTGGTGGAAATGTCACACTTACAGGATCAATTCTTGCCACTGGTGGAAATGGTGGAGTCACTGCCGGAAATGGTGGCGGTGGCGGAGGAGCTGGGGGAATTGTTTCACTCTTTACTCCAAATTCAATTACCGGTGGCGGAACAATTGATGCGCAAGGTGGAGTTGGTGGAAGTGGTGGTGGTAATGGCGATGGCGCCCCCGGAAATACATGGATCGCATTTGGAGTTACAGGAACTTTTTCAAACACACCAAATTTTGACGGCCCAGATGCGGGTGAAGTAATCTATCGCTCAGGTTTTAGCCATGTGGCCCAATCGTTGCCTATTGATACAGCGAATTCGAGTCCGACATATACTGCATTTGTTAAAGAAGATGTTATCCCAGGAACAAGTACTATAAATTTTAAAGTTGCGGGGAGTAACGATGGTTTTAATTCAGATAATACGGGTTGGATAAGTGCTACAGCAATATCAATATTAAAGGGGAAGCGGTGGTACCGCTACCGACTGACATTTAATTATCTACCTACAGTACCGCAAACAGCTCCTATACCTACGCCATTAAAAATTAATGTAGTTGCTGCAAAGTACGAGGGGCATCAAACAACAAATTTTGATTTTACTCCAGCATGCGGAAAACTTAGTGGTCCTGGTGAGTTTTTTCTTCTGCTTTTGATGTGTAATTTGGGTGGGCTTATTACCACCGGACGCCTAAGAAGAGGTTTCCAGTCGCATCGCCCCAAAAAGATTTCTCTGTCGTAGCACCTGTTGAAAGTTTTCCTTCGAGTGTCATTGTATAAATAAATCCTGGCCACATTTCAAAAAGCCATGTTTGATTAGCGCGTCCTTCAAATGAAATCACTTTGCCGGTAAATGGATCGCCAATAAAAACTCCCAAACGATAATTTATTTCTGTGTCATTATCATAATGACGCCAATCAATGATGGGGCCAACAAAAACGGGTGCATAGATGTTTAGGATCTCTAAGTCTGATCGTCGATAAATCAATGTTTGGGTGTGAATGGCGAGACCATAGCTTGCATAATCTTTATACGGATTTTCATCAATAAAAGTAACTCGCCCCATGTATCTCGTGATCGGCGCTTGAAGTGGGGCTGATGTAAGATCTTTCATTCTTAAAGTATGTCGTTCTAGCTCAGCTTCAAGGCGCCAAGTACTAAAAGTATAATCTGGAGTTACTGCCATGCGGGCTTGACCGTATACGGGGCCGATTTCACGGGCGATAAAATCATTTCCTCGGAAGTGGTTGTATTTTCCTCCAGCACCGACTTGTACTTCATAGCCCCACTGTAATGGTTTTTGTTTTAAAGGTGGAGTCGGTGTTGGTTTTGCAATTAATGGTGGCGTCGGCATTGGCGTAGGTCGTGGTGCAACCACGGGCTGTGAAATTTGTGTGGCAATCTGTTTTTGAATTTTTAATTTTGCATCTACTGTTTCTTTTGACATCGGAGTTATGGGGCCTTGTGGAATAGTAGTCAAATCCGCATAGGCGACTTCGCTAAAAAGACCCACTTCATTGTTTGCTTGCCCTGCGACGCGCCAATAATATTTTCCCAACGGAAAGTTGCGCCATTTATAGCTAGGGTTATTAATAACTTGATTGCCTACTGTGTTTTGAAAATCAGGTGTTTCGCTAATTTCAATGACATAGCGGTCTGCACCTTCCACAGATTCCCATTGAAATTCTGCTGAGTATTTTTTTGGTAATCGTAAAGTGTGAGTCGATTTTTCTGAAGCTTGAGCTTGTGGTATAAGCCAGTTCCAGAAATTAAATCCCGTTTCCATTTTTATTTGTGGCGTTTTTAATTTTGGTGCAGCTAGTGGTTTTTCTAAAATATAAAAAGTGTTGTTATATATTTCGGGTATCTCAAAACCTTGATCATCATGGGCGCGTATTCGCCAGTAGTATTGCCCCAAGGGTAGATCCTTGGCACTTATTGAATTATCAATAGTCTGTTTATTTCGTATGATGTTTTTAAATTCAGAGTCAGTTGATATCTCCCATAAGTAATTTTTCGCATCTCGATGTTGAGTCCAGAGAAAATCTACATCAGTTTTAAATTTGATTCGCTCACGAGTTAGGGGTGAAATTAAATGGATTTTTGGCGCCGGCCAAACAGAAATAATTCGTGCGAATGTACTGGTTGCTTCATTGTGTAGTCGTAAGACGTAGTTACCTTTGGTTAGCGAAAGTTTTTCTTCACCAATAGTACTATGAGCAAATTTCACATCACGTGCTCGAATACTTTCATGGTTAAAAATTTTAATCCCGGTTGCAACACCTTTCCATTCGAAGGGCACTGCAATACTATCTTGATGTGTATAATACCGTTGACCATCTTTGGGACTAAACCATTCTAGTTCTAAAACTTTTCTGACTTCAGAAAGTTTTTCAGGCTCCATTTTAATGCTTTGCCCAGCTTTAATTGTTTCAGAAGTTGCAAGAGTTTTTGCGTTGATAATTTTTGCTTCGCCCTCATAAGTTTCAAGTTCAAATTGATTTTCTCCGTCAGAGCGAATAGAAATTTTTGTATTGCTAGTTGCCTCAACAATCCAATCACCGGCTTTTACACTTTGTGGCTCGCGCCCAAAGGCAGCGCGCATAGACCCTTGGCGAAATCGTAATCGAATGGGGCCTTGATCGGTGGCATTTTCTTGAAGTGGCTCAATTGCCACTAACGTGTTCTCATGCAAAGTAATTTGTGTATCACCGAGTAAACTTACTTCTGCAGTAGATTGCTCAAGTGTCAAAATGGTATCGTAGGCAAAAAGATTTTGTGAAATATTTGTTTCTTCCCAGACAAGGCTACTACTAGGGCGTCTGCGTACTTCTTTTTTTGTACGGACTATTTTTCCCATAGGATCACCGGCTTCAATTTCAGATTTGCCATTGAGAAATAATGGTAGATCCACAATCTTAAGATCTTGGAAGAGCCATCCGCACTCAAAGCAAAGAAGTATAAAAGCTAATGATACAAGATATTTATCCACACTTACTTATCGGAAATAACTATGTGAATAATGACGATTGTGATTAAGACCTAGTTGAAAGTCTTAGCGAAGTGTTCTGAAATTTAAAACGCTACCAGTAGACTCTTGGCCAGAAGAATTCTTTGAATGCACATACACATAGTAAAAAGTATTAGCCGTAAGTCCCGTGATGGTCATGCTGTGTGCAGTTACTAGAGTATTGTCGAGGTTTGTAAAAGTAAATGGTCCCGAAGCAGATGTGGAGAATGAAACTTGTGTGGTGCTTTGGATATCAGTATCCCAGCGAATAATTGCTGATGTTTGTGTCACATTAGTAGCGCGACGATTACTGATTACGGGCGGTGGTTGTTGATTACTTGTGATATCCCAAGTGCGAGTAACACCTGTTGCATCGAGATTTCCAGCTTGATCACGAGCACGCGCTTGAAAAGTATGTGAAGTTGCGGCTAATCCGTTATAGGTCACAGGGCTTATGCAAGGGCTGAATCCTGAGCCATCAAGTTGGCATTCAAAAGTTCCAGCTTCGTTTGATGAAAGTGTAAATGTAATCGTATCAGAAGTTGTTGAATCTTCGGTGGGTGTGACTGCTGTGATTTGTGTAACTGGAGCAACTGTATCAATTGTCCATGAGTAGTTTGCGGGGTTTGCACTTATATTTCCAGCTGTGTCAACAGCACGCACATTAAAGTTATGATTGCCATCGCTCAGCGCTAAATAGGAGTGTGGTGATGAGCAATTGGCATAACTTCCGTTATCAAGCTGACATTGAAATTGAGCTGATGTGTCGAGTGATGAAAAGCTAATTGTAACTGCTGATTGATTGGTTAATAACTCAGATGGGTTCACCATGGTGATCTGTACAACTGGTACAGTTGTATCGACTATAAAAGCATAATTCATAGGTGCAGATGCATTGCCCGCAGAATCAAGTGCTGTAATCTGAATTGCATGATTGCCGTCACTCAAACCTAAATAGTTGGTTGAACCACTTGTACAATCTTGAGCAAAGTTACCATCGAGGCTACAAAGTGCAGAACCTGATTCACTTAAGCTAAAATTCAATGAGATTTCTGTTTGATTAAATACTGCAGCTGATGGATTTACAGATGTAATTGTAATTAACGGATTTGTGTAGTCGGTTGTCCATCGATAAATTGCAGCAGACAAACCTTGATTTCCCGCAGTGTCAGTGGCCATTACTCTAAATTCATGGGCCCCCTCTGAAAGATTTGTAAAACTAATGGGGCTTACACAAACACTACTGATGGCTCCATCGAGTGAACATGAAAAGATCGAACTTTCATTTGATGCAAAATTAATTTCCATCACATTTTGATTCGTAATTTGTTGGCTCGGCACAGTTGAAGTAATATTCATAGCTGGAGCCATTGTATCAACCGTGAATGAGCTCATTGCTGGAGCACTTTTGTTGGATGCAATATCATAACCATATATTTTAATTTGATGGGCGTCATCGCTCAAGCTGTTGACTTGATAAGGTGATGTGCAAAGCGTTTCAGCTTCTCCATCAAGTGAACAGGTGAATCGCTTCGTATCGGCAGTGCCTGTGAAATCAAATGTTCTTGACGTTAAATTAGTTGGATTAGTGTTGGGCGTCACTTGGGTAATGGTCACTGTTGGAGGTAAAGTCTTTACGTTCCAGCTATATGACAACGCGGCGCTGATGTTTCCTGCAATATCATTACCGCGTACAGAGAATAAATGCGCACCATCACCTAAGCTATTATATGACTTAGGTGAATTACACGGATCCCATGAAGTGTTATCGAGATTACATTCAAAAGCTGTAGGCTCAGAAGATGCGAATTCAAAACCAATTTGAGTTTCAGAAGTATCAGCTTGCGCAGGTGTAATGCTTGTAAAATTTAAAACAGGTGCAGTCGTATCAACTGTCCAATCAAATTGAGCTGGGCTACTTGTTCCGTTGGCATTGATGGCTTGTACAGTAAAGTGATGTTGGCCATCGCTTAAAGCTGAAGCATTATAAGGTGATGTGCAACCAGTGAAACCGCTTGAATCTATGCTACAGCGAAAATTTGATGGTTGATCAGCGCTAAACTCAATAATGATGTTATTTGAATTGGTCAAAGTGCCTACAGAAATTCTATCAATGCTCACAACTGGCGCAGGTTTTGGCGACGGTGAAGGTTCAGGAGTTCCCGACGGTGTTGGCGTTGGTGTTGGACTTGCTTCAGGTGTCGGACTTGGGCAGTAACCAGGGAATTTCCCTTCAAGATGCAACTTTGAATCAAATACTTTAAAGAATCCACCATGATGTTTAAATTTAAAACTTAATGTACCGTTATTCATTGCGGTACTTCGAATAAGTTCAGCGGCAGATTTATTTACACCAAAGATAAATTTTTCTAAATGAAATGTGATTTCGACAAGTTTAACGTGCTTAATAATGTGCTTTTCATTTTTATCTTTTTTGTCTTTCTTATCTTTTTTATGTTCGTCACTGACATCACCGGAATCTACTTCAAAGTGTTTTTTAAACGGATATATATTGATAGTTTTTACTTCAATAGCATCATGACTTAGCGCAAGACCTTTTAAGCCGTTCATTGATAGATTTATTGTTTTATAATTAATGTCTTCGATATTAAATACGATGGCTTTACCAACAAGAGTTTCATGTTCAAGTTGAACATTAGATAGTGCTTCTTTATCTAAATTATCAAAATACACTGAAGGGCTAAGAAAGCCATGAAGACGGTTTTTAATATACCAGAGCCAAAATTTACCGTTTTTCTCATGATCTTGATTATGAAATGGCCATTCAAAATGGTTACGAGATTTTAGTGTGACATCGTATTGTGTGTTGCAAGTATTTGAAGGTAAAGGGAGTGAAGAAGTCTCTTTTTCTGAGCCTTTTAAGCAGCTGGTACTGAGTGCTGCGATCGCTACAAGCGAGATTATACGTAAACTTCTTACGTACAACATTGAATTCCCCCATACGTCCATTCAATCCAGAATGGGTTTCATTAATATAATTGTACTCCTATATTACGCAAAGCAGCATAATTATTAATACAATGATTTTAACTAGTTATGAAGTAATTTAACTTGAGGTAGGTTCGGGGTTAAATTCGATCTAAAAACAAAACTAATGGGGCCAAAGGCCCCATTTATATTCGATATGGCTCTAACTCAATTTAGTGTTTTTTCTCAGCGATTTTTGGCAATTCACCGCGCTCATGAAGCTCGGTAACTATGTCACAGCCGCCAATAAACTCACCGTTTATAAAGATCTGAGGAACTGTAGGCCATTGTGTGAATTCTTCTAGTGCTGTCCAAAGTGGATCATCAGAAAGCACATCAACTGATAGTATGGGCTCATTTAAAGTTTTCAAAACTTGAACAGCCTGATTTGAGAAACCACATTGAGGGAAATCTTGAGTGCCCTTCATGTAGATTACGATTCTATTACTCTTAACTTGCTCTTCAATTTTCTTTTTTAGATCGTCCATAAATTACCGCCTTTTTTCCCATTCATCTGGGGTGAATGTTTTTAATGACAATGCATGTACTTCGCCTGAAGCAATATCTGCTTCAAAGACGCCTTTAACCATGCGGTGTTGCTCTATCATAGATTTACCTACAAAAGAAGCTGAGACCACAAGTACCTGCCAGTGATCTGAGGTGCCCGTGAGGTCGTTTACCTGAACTGTAGAGCCAGGAAATTTCACTTCAATTTTCTTTTGGAGTTCTGATTGAGTCATGTGTTTTTATCTACACTGCTTTTTCTTAAATGTCGACTTATGAAAAAAATACTCTTGAACTCATCGGGCCAGGGCCTATAGTCACTATCTATGAAGCTATTTATGCTTTTTGTCCTCTTATTAGCGAGTCTTTTAACTTTCAACGCCATTGCGGCTAATACGGGTGTCATTGAGATTACTCAGCCGCAAAATTACACCCGTGTTGTGGCTGTGAGCGATATTCATGGATCCATCCGACGTTTGCGCGAATTACTTATAAATTCCAATTTAATAAATGATGCCGACAAATGGACGGGTGGCCGCACTCTTTTTATCGTTACAGGTGATTCAATTGATAAGGGGCATAACAGCATTGGTGTTCTTGATCTATGGATGAAGTTAGAACCACAAATTGCTCAGGCTGGCGGAAAATTTATTCATGTTCTCGGAAACCACGAAGCTGAATTCTTAGCTGACCCTATGAATTACAAAGCCGACGAACTTAGAGCAGAATTAAAAGAAAAAGGAATTAAACTAAAAGAACTCACCGATGAAAATTTTCCCCGCGGAAAATTTATTCGCTCGATGCCCCTAGCTGCACGTGTGGGTAAATGGTTGTTTTGTCACTCTGGGCATTATCCAAAAATGACATGGGCGGCATTTAAAACTAAAGCGCAGCAAGTACTTTCTAGTGGTGATTATTCAAATGAGTTTTTAATTGGAGAAAATTCCATTTTAACTGACAAAGAGTGGTGGAAATATAATTCACAACTCAAGGAGGTTAAGGCGGTACTTAATAAAAATGGAATATTTGGAGTTGTGTTTGGGCATGACCCCAATGCTTTTCGAACGCCGAGTGAAATTCAAGCTGTAGAGGGTTACACGTTTATTAAAATTGATGTGGGAATTAATCGAGTGGCGGGCGGAAACCCAGGTAGGCTTTTGATATTTCCTGAGCCAAGTCAGCTTAATGAAATGGTTGCCCCTACAGTTCTCTCAATGGACGAATTGGGGAAAGCCTACAAGGTAAAATAATGATTAAAGAAAGTTCTCCGCAGTATCGCATCTTTGTTTGCATCAACGAAAAGCCGTCACCAAAAGCTTATTGTTTAACTGGCGAAGGTGAAAAAGCTGTTCTTTGGATGAAAGACGAAGTTAAAAAACGTGGTCTTGATAAAAAACTTTGGATAACACGCACCAAATGTCTTGGGTATTGTAAGCCTGAGGGTACGGTCATACTTTTTGAGCCAAGTCATGAGCAGTACAGTGCTGTTAAATTTGCAGATATTCAAAAACTCTTTGAAGACTTTGTGAGTAAGATCTAAATCTAATTAATATAATTAATCATAAGTTGTCGAGCCGCCTCTTTCACGATGGCGTCGGGGTCACGTTGAGCTTCATAAGCTAAATCTAAAAGTGCTGATTTAAGTTGTGAACGATAAGTCGTGTGTACAATTTTAGTGAGCATGAAAATCGCACTACGTCTTTTTGAAACATTTGCGTCATGAAGCCATTTATCAAGTTGATTGATAATTTCTTGTGGAGAATCAGAGGTCATGAGCTGGTCTTTACCAAGACGGCTAAAGTCAATAAGTCGCCAAATATCTGTCACAAGTTGCATGCGTGAGTCTTGATCTAATTGTGCGATCCATGGGGCTTTTGTATGATCGTTTTTTAATAGTGACATAAGAATATTACTTAAAATTTCATCACTGTTTTTATTGCGGTCAGCGGGCAACTCCAAAACAAGTTTTTGAACCTTATCATTCTCAGGAACATGCGCTGCAGCTGCAGTCTGCGTAAGTTTTCTACCTTGTGAAGACCACCACTTCGCTGGTTCTGTGAACGAGTATGAAGTTGTTGTGATGAGTTGATCAAACGCCGTTGAAAAACTTTGAGTGGCGAGTTGAGTTTTCACATGTGCTGAAAATTCTGAGATGAGTTGTTGAATATTTGGTTTTGATTTTTTACCAGGGCCGCGTTTATCAAATCCAAATAGAGCTGCGTTTGGGAAATACGGCGCCCATGGGTTGGGCATTCCACCATTAGCAATTTGTTGTATGGCTGAAACCATTAAATCACCTTCAGGAACTTCTTGATGACTCATGACTCGATTTAAATATGTCAGTGGATTTGTTTCAATATGTGAAAATTTACTTTGTGTTGTAAAGCACCCACCAAGATAAACAAATTTCGGTTTTAAAAAAAAATCATGTGTCAAGCGACCTTGTTTTTGTGGGAATGCATAATTGTAAAAATCAAGAGGTCTTAGTTCACCGTAGATTCCAAAAAAACCTGCTACATGGTGACCGGTGATAAAAATTCCGTCTGGCAAAATATTAGAATCCCTAAGCCATGAAATGATATCTTCGTGTGCTCTTAAATTTTGAATGGGTCGATAGGCATTGAATTCAGAATTACAATAATCAATATTTGCTCCACAACCTTGTGAAGAAAGACCCAATACACTTATCCACATATCCACTTCATAGGGATCATTAAGATCCAAAAAAAGAAGTGTCTTTTTATTTAAAGGTGAGGCTTGCGATACAATGGAACAAAATCCAATACATACGAATAAAAATGCAAACATCAAGTTTTTGAAAATCATTGAATACTCCAGAGTTTCGCTATCTGTTTTTATTCCAATATCCGTGCCGCGCTGAGATAGAAAATAAACCCACTTGGCTTTACTAACTTGTGGAAATTACACGTATAAGGCTCACAAACGTCAACATACTAGGCTGCGAACTTCATCTCCTTAAGTCGGAAATCATCACACTATAGAGTTAGGCGCCTAATAGATGCCTAACTCCATAGGTGCAATTTTGTGATGCTCATTTCACTTTGTATTACGAAACAAACATCGGTGAGAAACAATTTTAGTCAGATGTAACGCAGTTTAGGTTTGACCCAGCAGATTGATATTTAGGCTGATTTTCTTGGAAAGCTACAGGTGAATTCTAAAGGTAGTTAAGGGAGAGTATTGGGAATAGAGCTGCTGATCCGTACAGTGTGAAATGATTTGAGGTTCGCGCAGTTTGTAGTTGCGCAAATTTATCGAGGAAACTTAAAAAATGATGGGCGCGAATATGTTGATGCGAATATGTAAGTCCGAATATGTTGGCGCGAATATTTGCGCATGAATATTTAAGTACGAAAATGATGAGAGCTAACATTCTTGAATTTTATTATTGACGTCTTTTTCTACGGCATAATCTTGTCGGCACGAGTTTTTTTCATGTGAAATTTCAAAAAACTTAAACCTATCCATTCTTGTTTCGTGCAGCCCGGCTATGTCGTTTTAATAATTATTTTAATTTCTCCCTGCGTTCACAAATTTCTTTGCTCTAAAAAAGCCATGCTAAGGTGATTTTGTTTTCGTGATTACTTTTTTATGGAGGCTCATGTGA